>LKMJ01007499.1_pt1 | contig 10277 bp, 22 predicted proteins | sample 643391 | NCBI WGS metagenome assembly LKMJ01 (sample SAMN04112250, study PRJNA286221) | soda lake metagenome | biome: soda lake; feature: Kulunda Steppe; material: water; isolation source: sample PL-Br10 brine of Picturesque Lake | place: Russia: Kulunda steppe | collected 2010-07
GGGGGGGGGGGGGGGGGGAGAGAGAGGGACAAAAGGAGAGGTGGGGAGAGAGAGAGGGCCTGGAAAGACCCTCAGGGTTTGTACACCACAGGCAGCGCGCACGCACGAAGTCTCAGAGAAAGTCTATCTCTGTTTGCCCCAGCGTCTGTGTCACGCATACACGCATTTTTGTACGCGCATGTAGCCTCGTAAGTTGCAAGCATGGTGGCAGGGGAGACATCCCCAGGCAAGCCCCAGTGTGTGTGTGTCACACATACACATAGATTCACACCTATACGAACACACACGACAGTTTTGCCAGCATGGTGGCAGGGGGGGAAATCCCCAGGCAAGCCCCAATGTGCGTCACACACACAAACATTAACACCAAAACGAAACAACCCTTGCAAGCATATGGTGGCAGACGGGACTTTTCCAGGTAAGCCCCGATGTCCATGTCCTACACAATTGGGTCCTGGCAGACAGACCCTGCATGCCATGGTCTGCCTGACATGGCCTGCACGGCACAGCATGCGTGCTGCTGGTGTGCATGACATTTTTTGCATGACATCTTTTGCATCACATCGTTTGCATCACATTGTTTGCATGACATGGCCTGCATGCAACGGCATGCGTGCAGTTGGTCTGTGTGACATGGCCTGCATGGCATTCTCTGTACAACATGCCCAGTGTGCAGCTGCCCGGGTTGTTAGCAGTTTAATTTCCACGTCCCCAAACAGGCACAGTTTCTTTAGAGGGCAGGAGCGCGGCAGATTTGAGGTGTGCATGAGCAGGACAAATTCAGGGGTGATACTGCTGCAGGTGCACTATCATGCATCCCCATCCTCTTTAACTCACACGCAAACACACACACACACAAACATGTGCACGCACCAAGCTGTGGCAGCCTGATAGGTGCTTAACGCTTGACGCCTGGCCTATCCATCCCCCCCTCCCTGTTGCACCTTGCTCACCTGCTCGCCCAGCATATGGGAGCATGTGCCCCCTGCAATCCTGCCCCAGGGAGCATGCACCCCCTACAAACCTAGCCCAGGGAGCATGGGCATCATGCGAACCTGCATCCTCTGCAAACCTGCATCAGGGAACTTGGAATCCCTGCACCAGGCTGCATATAGACCCCTCAAGCGCAAGCACCAGGGCGCTCAAGACTGCCTGATCAGCCACCTGATCAGTTGCAGCGCCCCCTCCACCTTTGCCCCCTCCCCCCTTCATAAGCACGTGCTTGCACACCCACACATTCAACCATGCGCTAACTTGCTGATCAGGTCCTGTAGCGCGCTCTTGGCAGCTTCATTAGCTGCCTGCCCAGCGCTACCTCATGGATTGGGTCCTGCAGCACTCTCTTGGCCTCCTCAAGAGCTGCCTGCCCAGCGCTACCTCATCAGTTGCAGCGCCTGGTGCACCCATCCCCCATCCCACGTTATCATACACACACACATCCACATGTGCGCACAACACCTTTTGGATCTGGTCCTGCAGTGATCTCTTGGTGGCCTCCAACTCCTTCATCAGCCGCAGCACCTCCTCCACCTTTGCGCGCCATACCGCCTCCGCAGTGTACACGCGTATGTTGCGGAAGTTTATGCTCCACACATACCAAGAGTGGCCCATGAGCGCCTTCACGCCTGCACCCTGCACACCGCTCAGACATACACACACAGACCATTCAGTGCGATGCTCAGCGCAACAGCCCGTGTGCGCCTGCGTGCCCGCACCCTGCACAACGCTCCACACAAGGCGCAGCAGCTGCACACAAAGCACAGCAGCTCGGTACAAAGGTCCTTGGGCGCCCTGGGCAGGCGCGCGGCCCCGGGCAGGCGCGGGGCCAGATTGGCAGCACACGGCGGGCACTTGAGCTGGCGGCGCTCCACAGCCAGGCCACATGATGCGTGGAAATGCAAGCACCCATCTGAAGAGGAATGCAAGTGTGAGTGCCCACTTGGGCAGCCACGCAAGCGCGCTGCCACTCCACACACCACATGGGAGTACTCGCGCTGAGGTGGCACATTGAGTGAGCATGGCTCTTCTGTGCAACACAATGCATCTGAAGTGGGTGGCAGGGCATGCTGGCCAGTGCCGGGTCCAGGAGCCCAGCTGGCACTCAAGCGCATGCCCGCAGCCTGGTGGCCCATGCCTCAGGCGCAGGCCCGCAGCGTGGTGACCCATGCCTCAGGCGCAGGCCCGCAGTGGGGTGGCCCATGCCTCAGGCGCATGCCCGCAGCGTGGTGGCCCATGCCTCAGGCGCAGGCCCGCAGCGTGGTTACCCATGCCTCAGGCGCAGGCCCGCAGCGTGGTGGCCCATGCCTCAGGCGCATGCCCGCAGCGTGGTGGCCCATGCCTCAGGCGCATGCCCGCAGCCTGGTGGCCCATGCCTCTGCTCTCAGGCATGGCGTGGCGCGGGCGTGCGCACCTGGTCGCCTAAGGTGAAGAGCGCGGTCATGGAGGTGGCGTCGTGCGCCACAATCGTGCGGTCCCTGCTGCCGCTCCACACCTGCACACAGAGGGGCACCAAAGCGCCTGTGCCCGCAGCATCGCGAGCCCATGCCTCTGCTTTCAGGCACAGCACGCAGGCAAGCGGGGCCATCCACTCGCCATTTGCCCTGGCATGCGCCCAGGCAGGTCTAAATACGGAGCCACAAGAAAGCTCAAGCAGGGGAGCTCTTTGCCCTGGGGTTCAGCCTTGAGTAAGCTAATGCACAAGCCCCTTAGGACTGTGGCGGCCAAAGGATGCATCCCCTCCAGCTCCTTCTACTCCGATACAAGTCACAAACCACGACCCTCCTCCCCGCGCAGATCTGCTTATGCACGGTGTCACAACCAGACCTACTTCTGCAGCAAGCTACAGGCAGGCAGCTAGCCAGAATTGAAGCAAACTATGGACGGGCAGATTGAGGTTTAGGAATGCGGGCATTGCCACCAGCGCCTCTGCTCATGCTGCAAATGCCCACTGCTGCTGCCACCTTTGTTGCAGCTGTTTTGTACTGTGGCTTGTCAGAGCCATTTGACTGCTGCTGCTGCTGATGCTGCTGCTGCTGCTGCTGCTTGGACCTACTCACCTGCGTGCCAACTGTGACCATGGCATCCACTGTCTCGTTGTGCGTCCTCAGGGTGCGCACGAGGGAGGCGTCGGCCACCTTGTACACGCACACCTACAGGGCACGGCAAAAGGGTGCGCCTGGGCAAGCGAGGCCACAAGCGCACCTTATAGGCAGCAAGCTGCACAAATTCAAGCACATCCGCGCGCGTGCATATGGGCACAAGCAACCTCACAGGCACAGAGAGTCCATATGCCGTGCCAGGGCATGAACAAGCCCACATTGCACATATGCACTCTCCCTTCAGATCCCAGCCTCTCCAGGTGTGGCTGCACGCCCAGGCCAGAGCCACAAGCACAGCATTCCAGGGCCTTTTGATTTGCTTTGGACACGCCTGAGGGCATTTGACTTGGCCATGCAGCAGGGTCTTTGCCATGGCAAAGTGACCAATAAAGCCAACAGATCAGGGCTGTCGAGGGTGACTGCCAGGGAGTCCGGGCCTGCCAAATAGATCAAGATTGCCAAAGGTAGCTGGCAAGCAAACCATATCATGCCTGCCAAACATATCAATCAGGGACTTGAGAGGTGGCGTTGCCTCCTGGCAAGGCCACGTGTCACCTGGCCCCCGCTGCAGCCGCACCCCACATGCACAGAGTGCGCAAACCACAAGGGTAAGCCGCCTCACCTGGCCCCCGCTGCAGCCACACCACACGTGTGCCCCGCTCAGCGCCATACTCTTCACGCCTGCACCGCAAGGAGGTGGGTGCAAAAGTGATGAGCCATGGCAGAGCTCCAGCAGCAAGAAGGGCAGTGCACAAGGAGGTGCGTACAAAAGTGATGAGCCATAGCAGAGCTCCAGCAGCAAGAAGGGCAATGCACAAGGAGGTGGGTGCAAAAGTGATGAGCCATGGCAGAGCTCCAGCGGCAAGAAGGGCAAGGCACAGGGGTGGGTGCAAAGGTGATGAGCCATGGCACAGCTCCAGTGGCAAGAAGGGCAATGCACAAGGAGGTGGGTGCAAAGAGTAAAGCCTTGGCAAAGCTTCAGCGGTTGGGGGGGGGGAAGCAACAAGTTCAGTGATGCTTACAATGCTGGCCCTCATGGCCCTTCCGCTCCTGCACCTGCAGAGACTGTCAGCTCTGAGTGCAGGAAAGCGCTCACAGCACAGGAGGGAGGGATAGGGAGCAGTGGCAGGCTGGTGGTGAGGCTCCAAAGCAAGCAGGGCACCAAAAGGAGGCGAGGGAACCAGAAGGAAGCGAGGGCACCGAAAGGAGAGGAGGGCACCCGCACGCAAGCCAGGCGGAGCAAAATGCACCGAGCCCACTGGCGACAGCGCATGTAGCTTGATCGACAACATTGGCAGCTTGACCGACCATGCTGGCAGGTTAGACCAGCACACTGGCAGCTTGGCTGAGCACACTGCCAGCTACGCATGAAGCTTAGGCCTGACTGAATCAGGGTACCATCAGCGGCATGCGGCGCTCAAAGCCACCTTTTGTGCACAGAGGTGGCCATTGGAGGCGTGTGGTGCACATGCACACGTATGGTGGCTCTGTGTCCTCTGAAGGCTGTGCTACAACCTGATCTGGCCAAGCAAGCGCGCAAGAGGCGGCCATCCACGAGCGCAAGCCCCATATGAGGTGGTCTGCGCAAGATCACTCGCGCGGGGCCTGTAGCTCGCGCAGGCGCGTGCTCCCTGCGGCCTCCATCCGCGGAAAGACCCATCACAGAGGTGGTGTGCACACCCACACGCTCTGTCACCACAGCCAGTGCGCACAACCCTGGAAGGTGTGCTCCGCACGCGCACGCTCCATCACCACAGCCAATGCGCACGACCCCGAGAGGTGGTCCTTGCGGGATCAACCGCGCAGGACCTGGCTCGCGCGGACACGCTCTCCCTCTGGCCGCCGCCATCCATTTACTCTGGCCGACACGCACTCTTTCTGGCCACCGTCCACGCAGACGACACCTGCTCCCTCTGCCTGCCAACCACTTACTCTGACCAGCACGCATTCCCTCTGGCTGACGCGCACTCACTCTGGCCTCCATCCACCAGGACCACGGTAGCCTTGCTGGCGTCCATGTTGCCGGTGCCCGCCACATCTGCCCACACCACCAACGTGCTGTCACTGGCCGCCGTCCAGATCTTCCCGCTACTCTCGGTGGATCCCCCTGGGGCAAGCGGCGTCAGCAGCATGGCATCCACCTGTAGCAGGCACGCACGTGCGCAGGCATGGGTTGCATCAGCAGGACGGCGGCGCCCACCAGCAGCAGGTGCGCACATGCACAGGCATGGGCATTGTCAGCACCATACAGCCGCATGTCAGCAAATGCAGCAGTCAACAGCAGCAGGCGCACAGACTTGCAGGCATGCATGGCTGCAGCACGAGCATGTGACTGGAGCTCTGCTGCATGCAGAGAGATGTGACTCGTCCGCACTCATGTTTGTTGGCATGCATGGCCACAGGCATGCTTGGCCACAGGCATGCATGGCCACAGGCATGCATGGCCACAGGCATGCTTGGCTGTAGTATAAGCACAAGGCTGGACCCCCGCAGAGTGTGTGGAGAGGTGTGACTTCCGGGCGCAAAACCTCCCCCTGTTGTGTTTTGGCTTGTGCAGCCGCTGTGCGTGCCCCCCCCTCCAAGCCAAAAGCTGGCTTACACAGGCTTTGCCATTCCCTCACACACCCGCACAGCTGAGTGCGGGCATGCTGCAGGCGCAGGCTCTGGAATACTACCTCAGGTCCACATGCAGGGCTGGCAATCTTAAGGACTGCAGGCGCCTACGCTTTGACACAAACACACACCTAACCTACGCATGCGTGGGCACTCAGCAACTGGCACAGACACACACATGTTGACACACAAAAGGCATCAACGACACACACCCGCACAGCTTTCACACACAAACAGCACGCGCACGCGCACACACGCACACAATATCATACAACATGAGACCTCACACCTAGACACAGCCCAGCCCGCACAGCACGCTCCCATGGCACACAGGGGGCCACACACGCATCCAAGGCCCGCTAACCACCAGCAGAGCGTGCCGTGTGCCAGGGCAAGACCCCGCAGCACACCTGCTTGTTGTGGTGGTTGCTGGTCACTAGCGGCGTGCCCGACGGGGACCAGCACTTCACCTGCGGGGCAGGTGTGAGGTGCAGTGGCAGCACTGGGTCACGCTCTACCCTTACACAGAGAGCCTCTTTCAGCGCCCCTCTGAACTTTTTTTGGTGCTCCCTGCTGGGTGATCAGGGGTGAATGGTGCAGGTGGCTGGGCGCCCACAGACCGGGTGCGAACCCACACGCAAAAGGCCAGCAGGCTGGCACGTGCACAGGTCGCTCACGGGGGGCTTTAGGCGCACCGCTGGGAGGGACAATACCTCATGGGTGGAGCGGAGAGCAGAGGGTTGGTTCACAGCACAGAGAGGCCCTGCAAGTTGCACACTGATCTGATGCCTACCTGGCCCTGCAGACCCATGATGATGAGGTACCTGCCTGGCCCTGCGGACCCAACAGGAGCGCAACGGCCGCTGCAACACTCCCTGTGCAGACGTGTTCCCCCTGCTTCCAATGCCTGTTCTCAAGTGCATGCAAAAGGAATGGGGCCTTTGGCATCCGCACAACCTCCCTCCCTATTGTGAGGAAACGCCTGCATTTGTCTCCAAGGAGCAGTTTATTGAGGAGCTGCCCACACCTGGAAGTCGACGCCCCCTGTGACAATGTATTTGTCACCAGGGCCCGCCACCATGCAGGTGATCTCACCGTTGTGAGCTGCAAAAGCCTGCGCGCAGGCACGGCGTCGCAAGGGCGTGCTGTGGGTGTGTGCCATGTGCTACCTCCGCACACGCCAAGGCAGCACGTGTGCACTGAACACTGTGCAGAGGGGCATGGTAGCCACGAAATGCACAACACACTGATGCACTGATCATCTAAATTGAAAAGATGCATTTCCGTCCATTTGTTGAGTGCGCTGGTGAGCTGCGGCAGGCGGGCTCACATGCAAGTCAGCACACTGATGGACGTTTCTGGGAAACACCATGAGCTACCCTATGGAAGCAGGGCAGCCAGGGCGGGCAGGCGCGCCGTTGCGGGGAGCGGATGGCACACCTTTGTTTTCACGGTGACCGTGTCCAGGTCAAACACCACCACCGTCCCTGCGTTGGCATTGTTTCCGGTGCACACCCACAGCGCACGGCCCACAACGCAGAGGGCATGGATGGGATCCGGGCATACGCTGCGTGAGAGCAGCAGCTCACAGCTGCAGGGGCAGCAAGCAGGGGTGGGGTGAGGGGGGCCAGGTCTTGCACATGCAGGGAGCTGCGAATGACGAGTGTGGACTGGGGGGCGTCCTACTGGCCGGCCGGAGAATGCATCTGGGGGGACAAATGCATCTGAAGGGGCGGATGTGTCTGAAGTTGTGGACAGTCTGAAGAAGCAAATGTGCCTGAAGGGGCGGATGTGTCTGAATGGGTGGATATGCCTGAAGGGGTGAACATGTCTGAAGGGGCCTCGCCCCCCATTCACGGACAAAACAAGGAGAAGTGATGAGCAGACTTGGAATGACAGGGATTTGGATGGTGTTGAAAGCTGATGCTAGCACGTATCCACGCAGAAAGTCTGGGAGATGCTTGGAATCGAGGCGGATCCAGCTCCTCTCCTAAATTCCTTCACTTTGCGCATCCTGTCCCCCAGAAATCTTCCTATAGGTTCAGAATGGAGTGCCCCCTAGAAACAGCAGGTGAGCAAGATGGAGCGCTTTCGGGGCTCTCCCCGTGTGCTGTCCAAAAGAGTGTGCGCTGTGTGGGTGTCATTGCAGATCATCACCACTGAGTCATCCAAACGCCAGCATGGCACTTGGATGGAGCCAAGGTTGCCTTCAGGCCTATCCACAAAACATCTGCTTGCACGATCTGAGCGCCGAGTGCACGGGCACATGTGCCGCAGCGAGTTGACTGCAAGCTGAAGCTCACATGATCAGCAGAACAAGCTCGAGCAAGCGCACTGCTCACCTGCCCGTGGCCACATGCCAGCGTCTCACGCCGTCTGTCTGTGACCCAGTGTAGACGTGCAGGCCATCTATGCAGCAGCACTTGATGCGGCCTGATTCTTTGTCCTCAAACTGGGCAAAAAGGGGTGGCGCCAAACTGGACTTAATGATTGCTCATGCATCAATATCTTCTGGAAGCTGACACAACGCCCGGAAGCAAACGTACACATTAACATCAGAGGCATGTAAGCTCTTGCACATGTGCATCTTTGCCTCAACCAAACACACTCGCCTCCTCCTACCTCATTTGCTTTTTGACTTTTGCGCTCTGCCTCCCCAAACTCACTCGCTCCAACAAAGTGATCTAACCAATGAAACTCACGCCAAGTTACAAGATTGGCATCAATTTGCGGGCAAAAAGTTTGCCAGTGATTACAGAATACGTCAAGAACAACTTATAGGACGCCCTCATACAGTGCACGCGGGCATGGCAGGAATGACGGCAGATGTTTTTACCAAATTTTACTGTGTGCAGTGTCTTTCAAGGCATCTGATTGCATGCATGCCTGTGGCCTGCAGGGGGCTAGGCCGTAGGGAGCATGGCTTGATACGGCACAAGTATGATGTGACGCAGCTCCAGAGATTAATACATTGCATGGCTTGCACGATCAAGCAACACAGACTCAGGAACCTCTGTGTTTAAAAAGGATCTATGCTGGTATACTGTGTTTTCGTTGAAGTGCACAGGTGCGTGCGTTCATGTGCGTGCGCACCTGGTGGATGGTCGCCCAGTTGAAGGCTCCGGGGGGCACATTGGCAGGGCCTGGCCTGGTTCCTTTCTCTATTCTCTGCACCTGCATGGCCCCTGGAAGCCCATGGTTGCCAAAAATGGCCTACATGCGCTACTTAGAAGCGCAGCGGGCACAATGCCTCACGAGTACACGTATAATAATCATAAATTGTTTAGATAGCTTTTTATGATGTTTTTGTATCCTGATATGATGTCTGACTGAAACTTGACTGAACGTATGTTCACCACGGCAACATGACAGCATGCTGCAGTGTAGCAAGCATGGTGGATTATGGGCTGTGCAAAAAGGGGCAGCTGCAGTGAATGTCACTCTTCAGCCCTGCGTCAGGCGCGCTGTGCGCAGCCACATCAGCAACCACTGCGTCACAACCTGCACACCTGCTGCAGCAAGCCATGCAAATCTCAGCACGAGCAGTGAGGAGGAGTGCAGTAGTCCCCCCCATGTGCCTGTGCTCTTCAGGCAAGTGCTCATGTTGTTCCTTAAAATTTTGATCCATGATCCTGGTTTGAGGGGCTGCCCATTGGAAGGGCTTCTGTGACCTCAATGGAGCGAGCCACGCGCACAGCTGCTTCTGTGCTTTCCGCCCTGCACATTCTCAGGGAGGTGCTAGAGCTGCTGCAGCCTGGCAATCCAGCACGGCAGCTGCGCGTGTATGTGGATGGCACCCTGGGATCTGGTGGCCATGCCAGCATGATCATGCAAGCACACAAGGTGAGCAGATGGTCATGCAAGCTCACACAAGGTGAGCAGATGGTCATGCAAGCGCACAGAAGGTGAGCAGATGGTCATGCAACTACACACAAGGTGAGCGGATGGTCGTACAAGCTCACACAAGGTGAGCGGGTGGTTATGCAAGCTCACACAAGGTGAGCAGATGGTCATACTAGCACACACAAGGTGAGCAGATGGTCATGCAAGCACACACAAGGCGAGAGCGCCCAGGGCATGCCCCCTGTTTCCGCGCTGCCAAGACCAAGTCCAGGCCGCGCCGCTAGACCAGGGTCGGTGAGCGTTTGCATGTGCCTCAAATGATTGGTTGGTGCACGCCTGCATCTGAGCCCCTCGCCAGCCATCCGGTCTCTGCACACTGCCTCTCGTCCACACGCAAGGCCGCAGGCATGCATCCAGCTCAGAGCCAGCAACAGAGGGCTCAAGGCCCTCAGGCAGGTCCTGGCCCGTGCTGCCGCCAGCAGCTGCATATCCGACGTATGCATGCACATGTGTGCTGTGTCCTGCCCTTCCGCTGCCCCCTGGCTTCCCCGCACCCTGTGCCAACATCCCACAATGGGATTCCCGTTGGTCATGCCTGGACGCCCTATGAGGCCTGCATACGCTGTTGGGGCCCATGCACACGCACACAATCACACACAAAATCACACATTCACAAACACTTGAGGGGCCCACGCGTATGCGCGCGCGCGCGCACGCACACAC
>LKMJ01007500.1_pt1 | contig 10276 bp, 8 predicted proteins | sample 643391 | NCBI WGS metagenome assembly LKMJ01 (sample SAMN04112250, study PRJNA286221) | soda lake metagenome | biome: soda lake; feature: Kulunda Steppe; material: water; isolation source: sample PL-Br10 brine of Picturesque Lake | place: Russia: Kulunda steppe | collected 2010-07
GTTGGGGGTCGGGGGTAGGGAGGGCTTGCAGTAAGGGTTGGGCGGACATTCACTCCTTCCCTTGTCACTGTCTTGCACTTATTGTCATCTGCTCCAACGCCCTCTGCTCCAAACAACTAGGCGCCAACAACCGCTGACCTTGACAGCCCTGCTGCTGAACATGCTGGCAACCAAATGTCTTGCAACAAGCCCTGCCTGCTTCTTTGCCCTCATCAGGTACAAATACCGCAGCGGCTTTGCAACGGGCAGGACATTATGTCAGGACCAAGAACCCAACGCCAGCATGGACACGGAGATGGGTGGCATGCCAGGCCATACAGCAACGGATGTGCCTAGGAAGGAGACCACAGACGGTGAGGCCGCTCTTCATCCTCAGCCACTGGCACAGACAGAGGCCGCTGCAGCACACATGCCAGCAGCGCTGGAGCTCAGCGAGCGCGCCTCAAGCACCAAGTACCAGCTGTCCACTGTGATCTGTCACAAGGGGGACATCACGGGCGGCCACTACGTGGCGTACGTGCGCAACATGGGCGCCTGGTTCCGCTGTGATGATGCGTGGGTAACGCTCGTCAGCGAAGAGGAGGTGGCCCAGTGCCAAGCCTACATGCTCTTCTTCGTGCAGAGCACATTCTGCTGAGCGCAAACACCATCATGAGCTGCTGCACTATGGACTGTGACTTTATCACGCAATCGTTGCTCCTATCACTCAGGGTCAAGGTCATCGTCACATTGCTTGATTGATAATTGGCAGCGATAGCTAGTAGCTCTGTAGGTATGGTGAGCCTGGTAGCAAGGCCATGTAGTTTCAGGTATTTCAGTGCTCTCAGAAAGAACTTGGGACTATTTCGTAAGTGTGACCCTTTAGTGATGTTCAGAAGGGAGGGCGATAAATATTGCATAAGCATGCACTTAGAGGCGCTCTTGGGATACCATATCCCGTGACACCCAGGGCTTCCAAGGCAACAGCTGGCCCTCCTATTCTGTGGTGGCAAGCCTTTAGCGCTGTGCTGCTCCATTTCTCAGGCATGGGGGTGCTTGTTACTTTGTTACTTTGAAGTTCTCATGGGCTGATCAATGAAAAGCTTGAACAAACAAGCCCTGCTAGGGCTTCCGTAGTACTTTGGTACACGCCCTGACGAACAATTTCAGTGCCACTTACACTCTAAGTCGTAGCAAGAGAGATACACTTCAGCCTGATGTACTATTGCAGGGCTTCCGTACGTTGAACCTGGGGCTCGCACAGATATTCAGGTCTCGGGGAACAAGGTGCAATTGCACGATACTCTGCTTGGTACAATCTGTGAGAGACACACAGCTGGGCCGATTAGGTTGGTGTCTACGTGATGTCAAGAAAGTAGCACTCGAACTTTACTGCCACACTGTGATGTGTAGTGTGCAACTTGAATTGATTCATCATCACTTATTGATGCCAACCTTCAGTCAGATTACAGCCTCTGGGTAGGAGGTTGCTTTTCCAACAACCATTTGACCTGCACTGAGCACCCTTATCCTCTCTGCTGCTGGTGGAGGGGTCACACAGCCCAACCTCAGCCCAAGGTGGCCCGCTTGCCTTGTCATCACATGATGTATCACATGCCATGATAAAGAGTGAGTGATAAATGTATCAGTGAGTGGTAAACGTATCAGTGAGTGGTAAATGTAGGGAGTGGTGGGTCTCTCCACGTCTCTCCTGCTCATTCCTCTCCCTTAATATATGCCTACCGTTGTATCCTCTGTGACAGAGGATCCTGAAGTCTACATTTGCATACATGGTAGTCACTCTCTCTTAAAGAAGCCAGCTGGGGGTGGGGGAGAAAGAAAGAATTACTGCCAGCAGAGATGACCCTGCCAGTGGTGGCATGCATTTAAGGTGTTGCCTCCATGAGAATGACATTGAATGTCAGACAGAGCAAAGTAGTTCATGGATTGAGTCTGCTTCATTCACAAAAATATCGATAATGATAGGTGCGCAAGCACAGCACGGAAAAAGATGCTCATACTGGAAGAAACTAAATCTCAGGAATGCTGAAAGCATCTCTGCTTACAGGGGGATTGGTTGTCCATAACTTGTCTGACTTGACTCAGCGCTCGGCAAGCGGCCGCCTATGGTTCCACAAGAGAAGAAGCAAACATATGGTTTAGCAGCCAGACAAGGCCTCCAAGGGCGGCTGCTTCAGGCTTTACTCGTGGCCGGTAGAACTCGTGGACATCGCTCAGCATGTCACACGGTAGCTGCTACTCTCGATGCCCCCTGCTTCTGGTGGTAGTTGCCTGCTGCAAAGAATACCACATCTTATGTGTATGCATTAGAATGGAAGTGCAACGAGGCCTGAGCAAGGTTAACAAGATTAAGAAAGAGGGCCTTCAGTCAAGAAGTACAACCACTTGCCAGAAGTGCAGTTAGGCCTGGGTAGGCCACCCTGAGTGAGGCGCCTAGGCATGCAAGCACTCTGTTGCAGATGCTTTTGTCACACAAAACAACTGCAAGATTGTCTGGCGATGCACTTACCGGGCCCTCCTGGGAGAATGCATGCATCGAATCCAGCAGGTAGCCTGCATGGTGCCCAGATGGAGGAAGCAGGCCAGTGTGGAAGTCATCGTGTGTTGATCGCAGGCATTCAGTCTTGCTACAACTTTCAGGCAGTGCATGCTGTCTGCTCAATATTTCAGGGAGTAGGCAGTTTCAAGGATGGGAGAGGAGGGTCAAACTCACCTGCATTCGCTCTTATCTGAGACATAAGCGACTGTATGTGCCCAAATAGTGTGCCTGTAAGACGCGCATGGGCCTCGCTTAGCGTGGAATCTATCATACCCTCATGCTTCACTAAAAATGGCTGTATCACGTGGCCAAAGACGTACTGCGCCCCATTGACACGTGGGTGCCACCTGCACATCATTTTTGACAATGGCGTAAGCACTGGGTCGATACGGGAATGCTTTGCTCATGCCTGCAGCTGTGCTCAAAGCCGCAGTTTCCAGCTCGTCAAGCCAGCAAAGATAGGCCACACCCAACTCACATGAGCACAAGACACAGCAACTTCCCCTCGTGATACAGGGGCAGCCACCACAGAAGGATGTCAGTGATCCATTCCAAGCTCAGGAACAACCCCAGAATGATCCAGTAGATGCACCACTGCCGTGTTGCGTCATGGTCCGAGAGGGTGACTGCCTTAAAGGTCATGTACGTGGGCCATGTGTACGCCAAGCCGACCCTGCACCGGCAGTGGGGGAGGAGGGAGCTTACCACAGTTTGATCAGCTACAGATTCTCTTAACAGATCTCTCGAACACGTGAAACTGGGCCTTGCTCCCCATCTGCTCACCCCAAGCATGTACTGATGCCATGTGCTTGCATACCAGCCATGAAGCTGGTCCAAGTTAGAAGGCACACATATGCTCATTTACAGGTGCCAAAGCAAGGGCATACCCGCTCCTGTGGAGCACAGATGAGGAGAGGAGCTAAGAAATGCTAAGAAGCTGAAAAGAAGCAGTCCCTGCGTTTGAACGCACTCTAGCCTGGCACAAAAACTTGCTAACTGGGGCATTATTCACAGGTAGCTCAGAAACTTACTTGAGGACCTTTGATAGCGCCGGACCTAGCATAACGGCCCGGCAGCCCTGCAACAATCAGCTCACTTGTTCCGCAGATTGATTTGCGTCATGTAAGTATAATGATTTGTGAAATTTAAGGGGCATTTTAGCCATTCAGATCATGAAGCTGCCCTCGAGCATACCGGGCGTGACTAAGCCAGAGGGTCAAGAAGCGCCCCATACCGGGACCACCATCGTTGCCTGTGCCTACCCGGGGGGCGTGGTGCTGGGTGCAGATGGGCGCGTTAGCGTGGGCACCTACATTTCCAACCGGGCTTCCAACAAGTTGGCACCCCTGGCTGACCACGTCTACCTCTTGCGGTCCGGGAGCGCTCCAGATGCGCAGATCGTCAGTGATTATGGTGGGTGGTGCCCATGCATATGCTCTGGAACAGGATGGGAGGGTGTCAACCAACTATGGCCAGGTGAAAGGGGACTGAGGGCACACATGCCCTCACTGCTGCTCACTGCGGTGATAAGTGATGATTATCAGCATGATTTTGGGACCAACCAATCACAGAAGTTGTTGTACACCCGCCTTGATTTGCGCTCTGCCACTAAGCACTGCTATGGCGCAAGTGGCTGATGGGCAGTGCGTGCAAGCCGTGTCATAAGGGATATCCACAAAATTAGACATGTCCCACTGAAGTACAAACAGACAGGGCGTGTCATGCATGCTCGTCCAGCATTGATGCACCATAAATCTTAGGACTGAAAGGCTGTACAATTGCCCATGCATACTAGCCCTTTGCTGTGCTGCTCCTTACGCTGTTAATGAGTTGTATAAAGAGTCCAGGGTATGTACACGGCAGTGCGTGCATATGCAGAAATCAGAGAAAGTCAATCTGCTTCTCAGATGTACTCATTCTCCAAAGGATCCAAAGGTCCAAAGGAAGGAGGAGTACTCATACTCCAAAGGATCCAGCAAGCATTGCCTGAGCACATTAGGAACATTGATGCCTTATCTTAACCCTATCGCACCGGTTTTGGAATAACTGGAGATGGCCCATGCCCTCTGCTTAGGTTGACCTCTGCAACCTGTCCGTCTTGTACTCAGCTGTCTCTACTGCTGCAACAGTGGCTTGCACAAGAATGCTGGCTTTTTTATTGAATGCTGGCTTGACTGAGTTGCCAGTGCACTTGCATGTCTTGCCAGCTGACAACCTACAATGCAAGCAAAAAGCATGTCAAGGCGACATCCTCCTTGGTACTTGCCCATGTCACCTTGTGGCCTTCCAAAGTATGCAGCTCAGCAGCATGTCCATGTATAAAGTTGAATGGGCAGTGTGCAGTGATCCATGAGGTTCTTGTGCCCGACAACTTGTGCACCGCAGTGAGGCACTATGTACACATGCTGGAGGCCGAGATGCAGGACGAGGCCAGCGTGGAGGCGGTGGCCAACCTGGTGATGCAGATGAACTATTCCAACAAGGACGTGCTTGTGGGCGCGCTCATCATAGGGGGCTTTGACAAGCAGGGAGGTGGGCAGGTGTACGGCTGCCCCATCGGAGGCACGCTGGCCAGAGAAAAGTGGGCCATTGACGGCTCTGGCAGCACATACATCTGGGGCTACTGTGACGCAGCCTACAGGTTGGTGGCATACTTCCATTGTACGCAGGGAAGCTTGTTGGTTGGCAGACAGGCTGGATGAGAGGGTACAGGGCGGGGCGATGGGTGTGCTTGTGTGCCTTGCCTGACTTGATTAAGTTTCTTTAGCAGCAGTGCAGCAGGAAAGGGTCAACTTGCCACCGCAAGGTGAGCTGCCCCCGGATCGGCCTTGGAAGCCACTCACTGACACCAATCATCACATGCCGCCAAGTAAAGCAACAAGATAGGTTGGCAATGCAGCTTTGACGGGGAACTTGTGCCTGGCGGGGAAATGCTAAATGCTCAGGGTTGTAGGATATGGAATGTGTGCTTAAACAGCATTCATTCATTTTCGCACGTGCAATGGTTTATTAAGGCAGATTTTGCGCCAATCGCGCTGTAATCAAGGTGGGGATTCAAGCTTTTCACGTAGTCAAGCAAGCTTTGCCCCTTGTTCTCCAACTACATAAGAAAGGAGAGGTGCATTATGATGCTCGCAGCACTCCCTGTGGAAGTGTTTCGACAAAGGTTTTGGGGTGTGTTGACATTTGGCGACACAGGGCGCTTCTGCTGAAATTGTGTGCCGCCACAGCATTTTGGCCTGGTCATCCTCACCACAGGATCACCCCTTTCTTTGGCAAAGGTGACCAAATAGGGTCCCCAAGGCACAAATTTGCAGCCACCGCACCATTTCTTGACTAGAGCACACTATTGGATGGCTTGATTGTTTGGCTCCAATGATGCCTTGGAGTCAAAATTGATGCGGCGGGTGTAAGAAGATTTTGGCAAAACAGAATGTGTACATGGAACAGCGCACACAATTCCCTGCACACAGCCCCAAACTCTGACCTTGAGATGCTTGCACTTGTGGAAAATTTGGCCGCATCTACTTTGTGATTCGGTGTGGGGAGTTCTGCCGCTGAGCTGTGCGCTCAGAGAGGCAGATGCAAAGTTGGGTCATGTGTTTATTTGCCCAGACCAATGCGCGTATTTAACGTCATAGCGTCCGCATTTAGGGGTTATTTTTGAAGGTAGAGGTGGGGGGGGCAGAGGGGGACCTGTGGGCCCCCAACTGCCCCCCCAGCTAACTATCAGCACCCTATATTTACATGTATATTCGTATCCAAAATGCTTAGAGAAAAGGGGAAGGAATGGGATCATGTCACGATCATTGAGCTGAAAGACAGGACACACCAGCACAAGGTGGAGTGCAAGTTCTGCAAACGTGTCTTTGTAGCTGACACTTCTCGCATCAGGGAGCACTTCCTGCACATTAATCCAACTTGTGGGGTAGCAAAGTGCACAGCAGATGAGCCAGTCCTGCAGCCTGTCCTGGAGGAGATGGGGGCCATCGATGCTCAGAACGAGGCGGCAGCAGCAGCAGCAGCAGCAGCAGCAGCAGAGCGACGCCAACCCGACAGAAGTACAGCAGCAAATGCGAGCACCTCCTCGGCACCTGCAAAGAAGCAGCGGACGCTTGGGGTGTGCAGGGAAGCAGACTTGGCTTGGCCGCAACCCACTTGACAGCATGCAGGGCTTCGTCCCACAGGACACACCTTCCCGACTCCTCCCCCTTGGATCATAACTTCATGCAAGTGCAGCTGAAGTCCTGGAAAGTGGCAGGATTGGAGCGAGTTAGGGAAAGTGCCATTTTCCTGCCAAATTAGTGCAAAATGGTGCCAGATCGGCCAGTTGCACGCACACCGCGCCCCCACCTCGTACTTGTCCGGACAGCCTGCCTTTTCAATGCATGTACATTTTATTCATGGTTAGAGCTGGCAGTGGGGCGAGTATTGGGGTGGAAAAGCAAGTTGGCCACTATTGGGGGGTCCAGTGGTGGGGACAACCGCCAAAATATGAAAGTCAAGAGTAAAATCTGCATTTAAGAGTTGGGCATGAGTTTGCATCTCTCTTTTCCTTCTTTCAGTGCTGCTCCATGTCAGATTGCTTCCATGTCAGATGTCTGTTCTAGTCACTGTATCAATCGCCTCTATGATATCTGGGTGCTGCTGCTGCTGCTGCTGCTGCTGCTGCTGGGCATATGCTGCTGGGCGTATGCTGCTGGGCGGCGCTCCTTTGCTGCAGCAAGGGCTAAAGGAGATGCAGGAGGGGCAGCAAGGGATGCTAGGAGCGCTGCAGCAGAAGGCGCTACAGCAGGGGGTGCTGCAGCAGAGGGTGTTGCCGCGTGTTGTGCTGGGAGGGGTGATGGAGGTGATAGAGGGGCTGGTGCTGCTGGTCCTGCTGCTGGCGTTACTGATGTTGATGGTGGTGTTGGTGTTGGTGCTGCTGCTAAGACTTCTGGGAGAGGGAGGATGGGAGAGCTGAGGTTGTCAGCTGTCCTTGGCTTGGAGGGGCCCTTGAGCCCCTGAGGTGCATTTATGCACCATTGCGTACAACTTATGTGAAATCAGTAAGAATTTGGCAACATGGGGTATGGTGGTCTATGAGCATTTTCAGTGTCGCCATTTGGTGACGCAGGGTGCTCTGCAACGCCCGGCAGGGCGTTACAGTGTCACCAATTACATCAAGTGACCCAAATGCGACCATTAGGCAACGCGTCTTACTTAATTGAAGTGCTTCCCTGTGGTATTTTGGATGCTTTGTCCAGCGCAAATAAGCACGAGTGTGTAGAATGATGGAGATGTAATAGAATGACAATTTGGGCGGAAATGAATGTCAAAAAAGGCATCCGCAGTCTGTTGCAAGCCTGATAGTGTTACCTTGATTGATTAATGTTGTGTACTGTGTCACATTTCTTGTCCATTACAATGCAACTGCAGCTATTTCATAGCTCTTGTGGTGTGAAATGATCTGTTGCGAGGCACAAAGATGGTTTATTAGGTATAATGCAACAAGATTAGGTGTCAGTATTGGCTTATAGCGCTATATAGTGCTAGAAAATTTTCAGGATATAACATGCAGAAATGGTGCCCTGCTGATTGGCTCCTTTCAGGCTCCCCGCAAGTGAGGGGCTGGCCTGAATCAATACTATGAATCAGATTGCATTAATGTTGTGTATGGGGAAGGAACCTGTGACTGGCCGGGTTGCCCTAGACAGTTCCGATGTGTGCCAACTTAGTCATGTGCTGTGGTGAACAAGCTGGGCAAAAAGCGCACCAAGCCTTGACCAGGTACAGTAGCTGGAGCACAAGGCTAAGGAATGGGTGCAAGCAGCAGCAGGATCAGCAAGGTGCAGCTTGTGCATGGCATCACAAGTTGCGCAACTTCACTGGCGCAGCTCTCTTCTTCTCTCCCTCACTGGAACAACCCTTTGTTTCACTTATCATCAATACACAATAGCAAACACAACACACAAGCTACTCTGCCATGCCTGCACACGAGGACAAATGCATGCACCCGTAGTACTTCCGCATGCTTTCACGCGCTGGTGCGGCTGTGCTATGGGCACAAGCAGAGGGCCCAAACAAGCTGTGGCACACGTATTCATGCCAGTAATGAGTGTGGTCAACCAATCCAGGTGGATAGCTGTCAAAATGGTGGTGCAGGGGTGCAGAGAGGATTGTGTGCCTGAGGCTCCTGGCCCTCACTGGTAGCATAGGTGCACCGAATATAGCGCAATATCAGAGCCTAAGACGCCATAAACGCGACCAAATGAAAATTTCTTTGCAAGGGGTGCATACATCATATCAAACATTCAATTTTGAGGACGAAATTTGGGCTGGCGGGGGGAGATCCGGCGTATATAGCGCCTGTTATATAGCGCATTATAGTGTTATATCGCTATATAGCGCTTTTGGTTTGTCAATGTAGCGCTATAAGTCCACCCCTTCATGAGTTATGTCGCTTTCAAGGTAGGAAGTAGCACATCTGTTGCTTCCTGAGACATGTAGGACCTGGAGCATCTTTCATTAGCCATTACATGAGCAATTTCTGCTTGAAGTGGAGGAAGAGTCAGACATGTCTGTGTTTGATGTTCTTGCTTCACAGGGATGACTTCACAAGGCAAGAGGCAGAGGCTTTTGTCCAGGAGGCAGTGGCTTTGGCAATGGCATCCGATGCAAGTTCAGGGGGTTGCATGCGCTTCGTTACGATTGATGCAGAAGGCGCACACCATTCATACGTAAGAGGCGACCAAGTGCCATATAAAGACATGCCACAATCCATATCATCTGCTGTAGCAGCTGGGATGATCATTGGATGACCAGGTTGACGGATCTATGAGGGTAGCACGCAAATGCTTCTGCCTGTGGGATAGATGCGCCTGGGTCCTGTCCACCCATGTGCATTATATTGTTAAGGAGCATAGAAGCTAGACTTGTTGGATAAAGATAAGACGTTCCTGGGTTGAAAATGGGCTTCATCAAAAGTCTGCAAATCAAGTTTTCAACCAAGTTTGGTCTTCTGGTACGTTGCGCACGTGCGGTTTGTTTGGTCTGATCTGGAAGGGCTCCTCGGCTTCTTGTACTGTCAAACTATATCTTACGTATATGTAAATGATGATTGTCAGTCGGGTTGGAGAGCTGCGTAATTGTGACTGATCGTCACAAGCAAGGAAGGAGAACTGTCCGCTTTGGGAAGGCGCACGGTTGGCAATTTCAAGGGATGGCTGTCTACAGGATTGCTCTGGGAAAAGGGGGCAACAAGTGCAAGGTTCCAAGGGTAACTGCAGAATCTCTGCCTACTAGCCTTGAGACTGAGTACAAGGGTTACAAGAGAAGGCCTTCAGTCAAGAAGTGCGACTGCCAGTGCTAGCCTGCTCATAAAAAGCTATCAGTGCACGAGGGAAGAAATAAAGCTTATTGTTTTCCTGGCCCAGAAAAGCAGACACGTCATGTGAATGATTGTTAGTAGGGAAGGTATTGTGAGTCCAGGTCACAGTTTCAATTCGTAGGGTGTGGGCACGAAGTTTGTTTGTTTGTTACAAGACGCGAGCGGACACAGCAATGTCCTTAAGGCAGGCAAGGCAGAAGAGCTGAAAAACGCTAGGAAAAGGAGAACTACCAGAAAAGCCAATTAGCTAGGATGAAGCCCCCAAGGCTACGAAGACAGCTCAGGCTTGGGCTACCAGTTGGCCCGCGGGCAGGCCGGCTCAGGTTCAGCTACCACTACGGCTAAGAGCTCGCACCAATGAAAGCAAA
>LKMJ01007501.1_pt1 | contig 10276 bp, 4 predicted proteins | sample 643391 | NCBI WGS metagenome assembly LKMJ01 (sample SAMN04112250, study PRJNA286221) | soda lake metagenome | biome: soda lake; feature: Kulunda Steppe; material: water; isolation source: sample PL-Br10 brine of Picturesque Lake | place: Russia: Kulunda steppe | collected 2010-07
ATACGGAGACATATCCATCAGAAAAATTCCTATCTGCTTTAGAGTCACTCAATGGTTCTGGTGGAACTCAAGAGGTAGCTGATGAGGTTGGATGTGCATATCGGACTGCCCATGCAAAATTGTCTGAATTAGAGAATGACGGTGAAATAAATTCTCGAAAAGTAGGGAACGCGAAGTTATGGCAATTGTCTTGATTCAATGATTGATTATTGAGGTGCGTCAGTGTGGTATGTAACTCACCAACGGAATTCTAATCGGCGTATACATTAAATCGATCAGAATCAAATTAGAATGGTGCGATGACGACCGAATCAAGTTCACGTGACTCATTTTCAACCGCCTTATTTTGAGTATCCGTCTATGGCACCAGATTCAGTCGACTCTCTTGACGCCCTCGCCGCCAAAGTTGAGGAGGCCTTTGACTCTCACAGCCAATCCAAAGAATTCAAAACGGTCTCACTCGTCATCGATTCCAGCCGGTCTGATCGTCCACATCGACGGGAAGGAAGCTGGGTCGGTAAGCGGACCGTGTTGAGAAATTCTGTGCCGAACACGGTGCTTAGGCATACTCGTTGGTCGCTGGTGAAGTCACCTCAGTGAGTTACTGTTCACTCGCCCAGTCTCGGATTGTGTTTGCATCGCTAAGCGTCAGCCGGTACCCTTGCAAGTGATATTCCTCTCCAGCTTGTGTTTTTGTAATCATATCGCCTGCACCCTCTAAATCCTCTGCACCGGGCTTGTCGAGTATTACTCGTGAATCTGTGTTTGAAGGGAGCCGAAAGCTGATCCGACATGGGAAATTAGCCTTGATTTTGCCAGAGACAATGTCAGCTGATGGGCGCTGGGTGGCAAGCAATATGATGATACCAAGTGCTCTGCCGACTTGTGCGAGTCGAGTCACTGCTTTTTCAAACTCATCGTCATCATCGACGGACATTTTCAGATCAGCATACTCGTCTACCACAACAACGTGATAAGGAATCGGATCTAGGTTGAGTTCTTCGGCATTCTCATTGAGTTCAGCGACAGAGGGTACGCCAGCGTCTCGAAGGATTTCTTTTCGCCGTGGAAGCTCCTGTTCGACGATATTAAGCAGGCGGTCTGTACAGTCGGTTGGTGTGTCCTCGTATGTCTCAACATGAGGGAGTGCCTGAAACCGACCGAAATCTACGCCTTTCGGATCTAGGAGACTCATCCGAACTTCGGACGGGTCATGGGTAACAACCAGACTTGAGATGACTGTACTCAGGAAGTTTGATTTACCGGATCCGGTTGCGCCTGCGATGAGGGCATGTCGTTCATCTGGCAGAGATAGCGAGTGATGCGTCCGTTCAGTATCCACCCCCAGCGGAATTGTTAGTGGTTCCTGCAATTCATCGTAGACTGCCTCGAATCCTTCTCGAAGATAGATGTCTTGCGGATTGTCATGGGGTATTTCAAGTCTGACAGCTCCTTTTGATGGGTTTAGTGTTCCGACAATATTTCCATGTGCCTTGATATGGACACTGAGGGAATTGAGATTGTTAAGGATCCCTTCTATTTTTTGACCCTCTTTTGGGAGTACATCAACGCCAATCTTTCGCGGGCCAACTGAGATGTTCGACGGGTTGGGTGGATGGATCTCGACACCAAGCGATTTGAACCCATCACGAATATTTGAGGCTAGCTGGCCTTTATTGATATCTGTGTCCGGTTCGGGACTATTGGACAATCGAGTGATGAGCGAATCGATTCGAGCAGCCGTGCTTCCAAGGTTTGGATCTGCAGGTGCGGGCGACTCTTCATCAGCGATTGGTGCTTCGACTGCAGGTGGTTCCGGCACAGATTGTTCAGCATCGGTACACCCGTTCGATCGTTCGACTGCTTTTGCTACCGGTTCGTCACCCTCGTCGGTATGATCACTCGACTGGGTGAGAGATCCTGTATCTGGGTCTGTGTCTTCGCTATTCACGTCCGGTTCGTCAGGCCCCTGTTCTGGTTCAGTAGAGTCTGGCAGATCGGATGGGTCATCTCCAGTAGAATCAGTTGAATGTTGCGTGTCTGAGAGATGTTTGGGTGAAATCTCTTCTTTTGTGTCGGTCGCCGAACTTGGTGCGTTCTTTGACTGCGCCTCACCAGAAGTGACTGGATTTTCAGGTGGCTGCCCTGTAGTTGTTGTTGGCTCGCCCATTATTTGTTCGTTGGAAGATTCGGTGATCGGCTCTGGATCGCTCTCTGTTTTTCGTGTTATATTGAAAGCGAGTTTTTCAAGATTCAGATCCGGTAGAATTGTTTCGATGTCATCGCTACCCACCAACTGCAGGGCTTGGATTGGGGTTTCTATGGAGCGGACCCCATCTTTGAAATTGATTTTTGAGTGTGGTGTATCTTCACGGACACGAATAACTTCTCCAATGCTACCGTTGACATCTTTAATAAATGAGACGCTGAATTTACCTTCAAGCAAACTCCGACGTTGCTTGTCTATGACCGCGAGGTCATCAGATCCGATCACGTCGTAACTCTGCATACGCCGGGCCGCATCGATAACAACCTTTCCGAATTCGCCGAGCAGAATGTTCTCATCAGCATATGTTGCGGCAGGATCGAAAATCTCCGAAAGGTTTTCTACTGCCCCGTGGATTTGCTCGCGGCCAGTTGAAATGTGTGAACTCCCGCCTTTGGTTTCAACGACCCATAATTTCAGTTCTCTATCCTGTTCATCGGTTGGAATGCCAACGAAACAGATATCATCACTGGCTTTTCCGCCACTGTCGTACTGAAGGAGACCCTCGCTATTACCTTTGTAAGAGCTATCGTGGCGGGAGAGTTCGTTGAGACTTAGTGGTATCCAGAGATGATCTGGAACAGACCGGTTGAGTAACCGTTGGCTCAGCGCAAGCCCACCGACAAAGCCGATCGTTTCGACGACTTCAGTCTCCTCAGCTTGTTGGAGGTCGAGTGCGAGTTCGCCGTCGATCGCAACTAGCACGGATAATACTGTTTCTGGGTCCAAGAGGTTACCAAGATTGGCATCCGTGAGTGCCCGGTTGAGTGCAGTCAAGTATGGGCTTCGCTTGTTGGTCGAGGTGATTACGTCATAGTCGGGTGAAGATGAATCGTACTGATCGCTGTAATGAATCATAACCCGGTCGTTAGCGTCTTTCAGTTCGGTATCTGACTGAACATAGAAATCAATCCCCACGTTTGGCTGAACATGTACAACCCAGAGGGAATCGTCCCATAGTCCCGTCAAATCAGTCCCACGAGTGGATTCGATGTTTTTCTTGATTGTTTGATGGCCCTGATAGGAATTATTCCAGTGACCGGCTTCAAGGGCGTTCGTTCGCCTGGCGACATCATAGATGAGGCCTTGCTCACTATCGTCGCAACTGAATCCAACTGTGTAGATCGTTTCTGCCCCACTCGACTCGATATCGATGGATTCCCGTGGGAACAACGCATCGTTGAGCATTCCTGAGGTGAGCTCTCCGATTTCAATAACGCCTGGAGTCTCCTCCAGCAGTCCTCTGAAGAAGGTAAGATGTGCTTCGTGTTGGTTGTCGTTCCCGTATTCTCCAGCACGGACGTATGTAACATGCGACCGGAGGCGGTCAACTAATTCATCATTCTTTTTTTCCAGCGAATCACGTAGGCGTGAATCTGCACTCTGTGTAAAGAACCGTTCCAGAGCCTCGCCTTCGGCGTCGCCACCATAAATACGGAGTAGGATCAACGGCGGATCGATGTCCGTCTTTTCGATCTTTTTATAAAATTCGTAGAGACCCTTAACCACCGGGCGGAGATCACCCATGTTGATGAGATTGAGTTCGAGCTGTCGGCCAGGGTGGAGTTGGAACAGTGTTGGGAAGGCCTTGACGAAAGTATAGAGCTTGTCCCGAACCACTCGTTCCATGTACCGTGGTGTGATTGATCCCGGCGATTCGATGGGAGAGTAGACCGTCCAGAGTGGATTCTCGGCATACGGCATGCCTCTCAACAGTGATCCATTCAGTCGGTCTGTTGTTCGATATGGATGCAACCCGTTGGCATTAAATTTTGATACGAACTGATCTCGGCGGAATCCAGCGTTTGTCCCTCCTGGAAGCAATTCCTCATCACGCCAGTTTGCAATACGAAGTCCGTACGCGAGGAGTAATGGATGGAAGGGCGTGAGCCACACTTTTTTTGTGGTCGTTGATTGAATAGTGCAGATCTCACGCAGCGGTTCATACGGTTCGAAGACTTTCTGTGAATCGATTCCATCAATCGACTGCACGTACGCTTCAATTACGGCTTCCACGCGTTGTTTCGTGGGTTCATCCCATGAGTCAGTCGACGGCGTTCGACCTCTTTCCTCAAAATGATCGAATAGTTCCAGATATGCAGTCCGGAGTTCCTCCGGTAGGTTCTCTTCGTCATCTGTTGCTTCCCCGAAATCAAGATCATCCCCCTCAATCAGTCGCTGGTGTATCTTTTTGTCAGCAACGATTTGTTCCTCGATTTGAATTATTTCAAGCGCCGTCTCTTCAAGCCGAATGCCATTATCTGAAGCGGTGTATATTTCGCCCCGGTCGGCGTCGATATCCATCGTGTCCGGAAGAGTCAGATTTTTTGAAGCCCATCGTTCTGGTTCGACTATCGCCGCTAGCATTAGTGGAAAAATGGTTTCTTCAGATTCGGCGGTTGAAACTTCCGTGAGGAAATCGATCCGTATTGGAATCCCATCAAGCGGCGCAATTTCACATGAGACTCGTTCGACGACGTCCGGTGGATTCGGATCGATCGTCAGCGGACAATCAAATTCCACAATCTGATCCTCTTTTAATTCGACCGATTTTAGTTGGGATTTAAACTGGAGATGTTGGTACGGGCGCAGTGTAATTTCTTTATCGCCATTAGAAATGAAGCTAGATGACTCAACATCAACATCTAGTGTGGCATCCTCAGTTGCAGTAAAGAACCAGTCCGGTACCGCCGCCACATTAAATACGTGAGTTGGCTTCCCCCGGGTCGTTTTTTTACCCACCCAAAACAGCACCTGACCAAACCACGGTTTATCAGATGGAAGACTCTCAATAGTTGCCGTGACCGTGTCATTCCGTTTAGTTAGGGTACCAACATCATTTCCATCGTGATCATGGAACACTCTTGGTGTATCTTCAATATCGTTCGTAAACTCCACCCGTAGACTGATTTCACCGTTCTTCGGACGAGCAATTATTGATCGCTCAATCCGATCGCTATCGAGCGGTTCGTAGATTCGGTGATCCTCTGATTGAATCGAAAGTTCGGTAAACCGTATCACGCCACCTGTATCCCTGCCCTTGCGTGCTTCGGAGTGATTCAGTTCAGACCAATCCGGAGAATCAAGCACTTTGTCGACAAACGACTGCTCGTACATGGATTGGAGTTTACTCTCGGTGTCCACACCTGCCCGATGAGAACGTTTCAGTTGGTCTGCATGTTTTCGATTATCGTCCAGTAGTTCTTTGATGTTATTTTCGAGTGTGTCGGTGTCTAGTTCCCGACTGAACCAGTCATCACCGAGTTGATCTTCACGGACGTATTGCGGGAGATTACCTATGAGTCGCTGAATCTCTAAGGCATTTTTTTCATCGACTGCAGCCCGAATTTCGCAGAGGGTTTGCAATACTTGCACATCCTCAGCGTGCGTCGAATCATCATCTAATGAGTTAAGTAAGCCCCGCAAGAATGCCTGACCCTGTTTTGTGTCACATGTTGAAGGATTGAGGACATCATCACGAAACGACTGGAGGTTAATTGGAGCCTCACTCCCAAACAATTCTTCAGATGCTTCCAATGTATCCAGACTCGCGTCGGTCTCCAAAATCATGATCATGGCTTCGGCGCGGTCTGTCTCAACGGATGCTGCAATCTCATTACGCATCTTCGTCGCATAGCCCTGTGTTATTTCATATTGCTCTGCTTCTGTTTCATCTTGAATATCAGGAACCACCCGGACGATCGAAACGGGAACGCCGCCATCAGTATCGTATTTTGGAAGCCCTGTGTTGGACGATTCGGACTGTCGATGATACCCAGTCGATAAGAGATCAACTAATCCGTCTGCAAACCTATCCGCAAGCTCCCCACTGTGGAACTCTGCAAGAAGGATTTGCCCTCCCCGGGGCTGGTTAGTACGAAGATATGCCTGGATATGCTCGGCTAGCTTCCGTTCAAACAGACCGGACATACACAGCACCTCCACTATCACTCTGCCGGTCAATCATGCCCATTTCATCTAACTCTTCGAGAGTCTGGGTCTCACTTTTTGAATCAAGAAAGACGCCACGACGCTGTAAGTAACTCACAAACTCCTCGTAGTGTGTATCGTCATCGTTCATAGCAAACAGTCTTGCGAAGAACCGAAGTGCACCGCGATTCAGCCGGAACGTTGGCCCCACCTTTCGCTGGGTGCGCCAATATTTTCGTTCACCGCCATCACCAAGTTGTTTAATCACATTGACACCTAAAGAGATTGGTGTCTGGTTGGATTGTTTCTTTGCATCATAATACGACCGAACAGTTTGTGTCATCTGTATCGCTGCCTCTGGGAGTGAAAGCGTAGTTGGATCTGTATCCAAATGCTGCGCTATTTGTTCTACACAGGTTTGGCGAATTGGGAGTGGTTGATCCATCGCTTCCGAAAGCGTGATGGCTGTGTTTTCACGGCCCGTTTCTTCTCTAACGACAGTAGAAATGATGTTTAAAACTGCCAAGCGGCCCCAGGAATCATACACCTGACCATTGATTCCTCGTTTACCGCGCTCATACCATTCTTGTGAGAAGTTTCGGTCTTTCGATGCTTTCTCATCCCACATCCCGAAGAACAGGGGTTGTATCTCTGGTTCAAAGGCTTTGGTGGTGTCTTCATTAACAACTGAGAATTCCTTCTGGAGATTCAGAGATAGTTGGACGTAGTACATCATAAAATGGAAGCAGAATAGATCTCGTGTAGATTGTAACCAGTTCGATGGCGATTCATATTCGTCCTCAAGCCACTTTTGGAGATCATTTTGAAACGCGTTCGCACAATCGTCTACGTATGGCCGAGACGGCTCCATCGCCGGGCCGGCAACATCATCTGTTTCGATTTCTGTGGCGATGTCGACGAACACACGCTCGAAGAGATTCGACGGTTCAAGATTTTCGAGTCGGGTGACGAATCGCTCATGTAGTTGATTATTGAATTCGGGTGGAGAACCACTAGTCATAAGCATCCGGTACCATTCCCCCCAATTTCGGGTCTCGTGAGGCTTGATGTGTTCTGCAATCTTGGGGTGAAATGGAATAACGTACCGTTTGGCTTTCTTACCTCGTGCACCACGTGAACCTGTGGTGGTATAGGTCGCTTCAAAAACGTCCCAAACCTGTTCACTAACTTCGTCGTCTACCGCCTCGTATTCGTCTAATACGTGTTTAATCTCTTCAAGATCACTCGTTTTGGGTGATGCCCCGAGTACTCCAGAGAGGATTTCAGTAAAGATCGCCTCTCGAAGCGTAGCAGCTGGTGATGTTGGAAAGAATCCGTCGTCAATAACCCGACTGATCTGTCGTCCTAGACTCTGTTCACTTTCACTCATTGATTGTTACCTGGTTTAACCTCAATCGTATCAAAGCCGCTATCTTCAACTCTGAACAACTCCTCGTCGAGCTTATTTACTACTCGCACCTGTTCTTGTTTGTTCGTGAATTCTGAGAGTCGGGACTGAATGAGCCGTATTCCCTCAGATCGTTCCAAATCCAGAGCATTTGGATGGTACCCATCTTGGATCCGTTTCATAAGCATGTACAATTCAAAAGTGACTGGAACTGGCACAGTAACCTCCGTTCCTTCAGGCTGTAGCACCAACCACAGTTGACCAGGTGTCGTTTCTTGTCTTGTCTGTCTATGCGATTGTTCGCGTTCTGGATCTGGTCGACTCCATTTTGAAAGGAACCGATAGTCCGTAGATTTGATACCGTCAACGAATTCAATATAATTACTATCCGTCACGAATCCACTCCAGCCCTGAAGGCTCTTCGTCACGGTTTCGAGTAGATCCTTCACGTGTTGCTGGAGTTCTTTGTCTTGTTTCACATCGGCTGGGTCATGATTAAGATAGGTCAATGCCCCCAAGAACTCGCTGAACTCTTTCGACTCGACCGCAGTCTCGATATCACCGCTTTCGATTGGCTCATTCATGAGATACCGCTGCCGAAGAACGGTCCGTATTCGTGTTGGTATATTCCCTAAGTTCACCGGCGGTTTCTCGGTTGAAAATTGCTGTATTCGATCTATATCGGCACCCCATCCGAGTAACTCCTGATCGAGGGAGATGTTTGACTGGGCGGCTGGATCAATATGGCCCGATGTCTTTTCGGAGGGATCACTGAGGCGATAGAAAACCGTGTTCCACAGGAGGCAATCTGCAGTAAACTCGACTGAGTCAGCTGCTGCCCCTACAGGACAGTTAGGGTCTGGGTCTACCTGAAGCAATTGTTTAGGAAGAATGATTGACGAAATAATATCTAGAACTGAGCGTGGATTAAGATACGCGTTATTGATAATACCACGTGCTGCGATGAGCTTCGTTATGCGCTGCCGAACAATCGGTTTCGTGAATTGCTTTGCATTATACAATAGTGGACAGTTTGCTTTGTCTGGGCAGTTCTGTTGTTCTTTCTTGTAGGCTTGATGAAATGGACTTGATTCTTGATCAAAAGCAAATTTTTCCACAATCTTTTGGAGTAGCCCATCACCGAGTTCTCCCGGTCGAGTTGAGGACAATTCTCGATGGCCCAAATTCAACACATGGATTCCGTGTTTCTCATCAACATATTCGCGTTGAGTCCGCACCGCGTCGATCGCATTCCAGATTTCTGGAAACTCTTCATTATATCCCATCCGGTCAAAGAAATCAATCGCGAGGCCAAGATTGATTGCTAACCCAGTGCGTGGCCCACTCGTGTTGCGTTGATAACTCGAAACTTGATCTAAGAATCGGTATAGAGCGGCATCATAAGTTTCGTGTTTCGCTGCTGATGCCGTCGCATCCATACAGATGTGGTCTTCCTCGATGGGATGGCTGCCCTCAAGTGCCTTTTTGAACGCTCGCGAAAGTAGAGCACTCTTTCCATCACCTGCGCTGCCAGTTATGACTAATATTTTTCCGTCCTTTCGATATTTTTCGATGAAAAACTCTGAAAGCACTTTATCTTCATTTGTGGGAACATAGAGTTCTTTCCGTAACGCATTTTTATCAAGATGACCTCCAACAATCGCTCCTGCCTCTCCCATTTGACAGGATCGAAGGAGATCGAACAGCGTTCGGTCAGAAGTGCTAGTAGCGCGTGCAATTTTTTGGCTCATGCAAGAGTATGGATCTTTTATGATTCAATGAATCGAACACTTGTATACCTTATTGATTCACTGATTTTTATAATTTTTATTTGTTGATTCATACGGGACTTGAGAGACTAATCCTGACGACCACTTCTATGGCGTCAGCTTCATGAACACTCTATTGCCACACAAACAATGACTGATAAGTAAGTGGAAATGAAGGAACTCGTATGTCTGATTGGGAGAGCGCTATTCGTTCTGAGTTACGCAACTATCGGGGTGTCAATGACACTTCAGAGTTCACATTAGACGAGTTTCGGGCATTTTCTTATGAGCGGTTTGATTCACAGTTTCCACACAACAACACAATAGACGCCTCTGTTCGGCGAAATTTGCAGGAATTCAGAGATCGAGATGAGATTGAATTTCTCGGGAATGGACAGTACCGCATTCTGACGTTGAAAGACGACCGCCGGATGACGGCAGACCGGTTCTTTGGTGGTGTCGACGGTCGACTCGAACTTCTGCGTGCGATGTACGGGTTCGTAAATTCTGAGAGCCCAACCAAATCAGAACTCGTCGACTGGATCCAGGAGAATGCCGACGTGGAGGGCACTGAAACGATCGACAAGTACCTCTCATTCCAGCGAACGATTGGGATGCTGGAACAGTCGGACGATCAATTCAACCTCTCGTTTCGAGCCCGGAAGTACCTCCAGGAAGAGGACGACGATCACCTCTTCGATGCACTGATTGAGAACGTCAAAGGATTCGAGGCCATTCTCGGGATTCTGCAACAAAGCCCAAAACAACAAGACGAGCTCCAAGAACAACTCCAAGCCGAATATCCGGACTACCAGTTGCCCTGGGGTGTGATGGTTCGACACGTCGAGTGGTTGCAAGCTCTCGGTGCTGTCGACAAACGCGATGATGAATATCACCTGACCG
>LKMJ01007502.1_pt1 | contig 10275 bp, 10 predicted proteins | sample 643391 | NCBI WGS metagenome assembly LKMJ01 (sample SAMN04112250, study PRJNA286221) | soda lake metagenome | biome: soda lake; feature: Kulunda Steppe; material: water; isolation source: sample PL-Br10 brine of Picturesque Lake | place: Russia: Kulunda steppe | collected 2010-07
ATCTGGAGGGGGAGGGGTAGGGGAAGAGAGGCTGAGCCAATGGAGGTGTCCTCGGAGTCAGAGGAGGACACGTCTAAAAAGGACACAGACATGCAAGAGGAGATCTCCTCTAGAGGCTGCTGCGATGCTGGGAGAGAGTGCCAAATTGAGAGAATTCGCGTTAAACCTAATTATTGGAGGTGCCTCGCGGAAACCAAATACTCGCGGGAAAATTATTGAAATTATTTGGAGACCTCGCGTAAAGTAGGACTCGCGATAACATATGAGCAGTACGGTAGTTTTAAGCTCATTTAACAGAAGAGAGTTTACCTACGTACCAGGCATGCATCAAAGGTAACAGACTTAATTCCTGCCTTGTAATAATGATGTGGGGATGACACACCGCTGGCGGTGTTTTGACCATTGGGACTCATGTTTGTATGGGAAAGTAGCATCGTCGCAACCCCAATGAAAGTTAAAAGAATAAGCATGCTCAAGCCAACGGGGCTCTTGTATGCCATTCCAACAGGATCAATGCTGGTTGAAAATCTTGCTGGAAGGGGGTGGTGCAGCCCCTGGTGCAAGAGGATTGCTTTACTTGCCTCGGAAAAGAAAGACAGGGGGTCCTGATCCAGGCCCATGGCTGTGAGGTATGGGCCGAGCTTTGCTTGGGCCAGGCGCCTGAAGAAGTCGTTCTTGTCAGAATTCAGCAACTCCTCATAGGACACCTCATCAAGTAGCTGACTGAGCTCCGGGTCAGCATCCTTCTTCAGCTCACGCTTGATGTTCTGGGTGCATGGGCCACACGTGCAATTTTCAGGCGTGCTTGAAGGCGCAAGCGCCTGATGTAGGTATTGTGTTGTCTTCCCAGCGTGAAAATGTGTGTGCCGCCGTGAACTATCTGCCTGTATCATGAGCACGCACAACTCCAGAGGACAGGCTTGAGTGCCGCCCTTTGTGTGCTATCAGCTCTAAGTCTCCAGATCCATGAGCCCATACCGCAAATATGGCTCAGCAATGGGGGAGCAAGTCAGGACACACAAATCAAGACATGCAAGATGGCTCGCAGGACTGATACCTGCCATATCGGTGCCAGCTGCCTGTCAATGTCCGCCCTTTCAAAATCCTCTGTGTCCTTGGATGATGATCTGTGGGGCATCACCAGGCATCACCACGGCCACGCATTTTTAAGCTGCTGCAAATGCATAAGCCACGAGACGCACTCTTGAGAAAACTATGCCACTGCTCATCATCAAGGTCAGGTTGGGGCACCCTCCTGATCCCCATTGACGTTTTCTGATTCTTCAGTGCTTTGGCCCTAGGTGGCCCCTTATCCTTAATGGATGCAGGGAGCATGTTAATCTGCGTCTTTCTTCCTGTAAACTTGCGCCACCTTTGCACACATAATCCATTGCTGCAGCACCTACCTTGATGTTGAAGGCTGGTCCCGTTGACTTGCCTTCTTATCCTCATTCTGTGGTGGCAGGGCTTGGAGATAGAGCCTCAGCAAACCTCTTCCCCCCCCTGCGCTCTGCCCCAACCACCTACTGCTGCTGCTTCCAGACCACTTGAAGGCTTGAGATGCCCGTGGAGGTCTTGGCCTGGGAATGCTGCTGCAGCTGCTCGTGCTGCTGCTTGTGCTGTTTGTGCTGCTGCTGCAATACAGCGAGGAAGTTACCCTGGTGTGCTGCATATTGCATGCAAATTGCGGTTAAGTCACAATTTAACGACTTTTATCTAAGGGTTCCTAAGGGTTGCAATGTACTTGCGACATCATACATAAGTGGCCTGGAGGATAGGCGTTAAATTTAAATCCAAATTGTTGGTTTATCTCACCAACACTCAGAAGCCGTGCAAGTGTGTGCTCAGATGGTGCAAGCGCAAGCGGTGATTTGGAAGGGGTATGTTGAGTCCGGAGAGGTGAGTGCGCTTTCCTACCTGATCAGGTTGTATATCCGAGTTTGAGCAACCCGTCACAAGCCACGATTTTCCCAGTGAATGTGGTGCTATGAGGCTGCAGTTGTCCTGCACAGATCTCACTGTTCCATAACCCTGTCAACTCATCATCTTATGGTCGGGTCAAGAAAGGATCACCCGCCTTATGATTGCAGGTTCCGCCGGACAACTTCCAGCCCACGTCCTTGGAGCTGCCCCCTCTGAAGGACGGAGAACTTCTCTTGGAAGTGCAGTACTTGTCAGTGGACCCATACATGGTATGATCAGCTCGCTCTCATGTTGGGTGCCGATAGGATTGCTTGTGGAACGCCCCCAGCGTCATTGTGATATTGAATGCAGCTAAGTAGCCAGTGCTAATGCACTTTGCACATGCAGCGCGGCCGCATGCGCAATGCTGCAGGCTACTTCGTTGGTCCTTTCACTCCAGGTGAGGGCTGTCTTTTTTGTTTGCTTGGCCTGAGGGACTCATGCTAAGCTGGAGCCAGACACATGCCACCAAGCAAGTGTTGTGTACTGATGCCTCCAAATCAAATGTTTTTCGCTGATGCCCTGCGGGATAGTAGTAATGCCTTGTTTCGGCTGTGCCCGCATCAATTTCAAGTTGTGCATGTGCTTAGACCCGACGTGTGAATGTGCAGAGCTCAGGCAAGCTGACGCACCTTTTGGGGGGGGAATTTCAGATAGCAAATTGAGATTGTTTACTTTACAACAATGACCCTTAATCTCTGGCATGGAGGAGAAGCACCGGCCCCTGCCTTCATCTCAGTGCCGCGAAGGCCACCTCTCTTCCCTGCAAACGTGAGGAGGTCAGGGGCTGTGAGCGTTTCTGGATCCATCCATAATTGCAGGCAAGCCTGTTGAAGGAGGTGGCGTTGTCTTGGTTAAGGAGGTGAGGGGGATGGGATACCTTGTCTAGAGCCGCTCGGGGCTGATTAATAAGCACCAACCGCTCTGCATTGCAGTTGCCGTCCGTGCATCGTAGTCACTGTCGTTGCTCCCAGCTGCTAGCCAACAGCACTGGTTTGCTTGATTTGATCCCCTGGATGTTGGCCATGTCATGCAGAGCAAGGCTCCTGGTATTCAACCCGGTGCCTTCTACAGTGGCATGGTGCCCTGGGTTTCGCCACAGATCGCCACCAAGGTACGCCTTAGACTGGAGAGGACCTAAGACAACCGCATGGAGAGCAAGCTTGTCATGCTAGTTGCCCAGACAAGTGTCTGAAACTGGCAGCCTTGTTGCTTAGGCAACTCGAGTGTGTAGCATGCTTGATTTCCTGCGCCAATTTTCAGTTTTGTACACTGAGGCACGGCACATCCACACCAGCATCTTAATCCAAATTGAAAGTTGCGAAAACACCGCACATTTAGATTGATGCATTGGGCCGCGTAAGATGATCACAGAGCCTGACACAGGTTCCAGACTTGCGTCCACTCTGCTTGAAAGCCTGCCCCAGGGTGATGCACTGCTCGCTTGCGCTGCTTGTGTATCCAGCAGGAGCAATGCTGCTGAGCACATGCCTTGCTAAGCCAGCCCTGCCTTTGTTGCACCATATATCCAGGAGCAAGTGGGGCAGATGATGCCCGTGGACGTGGATGCTCTGAAGAGGGCTAAGCTCCCGCTTTCAGGCTACACGGGGGTTCTGGGACTGACAGGGATGACAGCGTGAGTCCAGTCTTCAAGCAAACATCGAGAAAGCAAGCGTTTGTATCAAGGTCACTTAGCAAGACTTGTGAGGATGCTTGTGAATGGAAAGGCACGCGAGAGGATGGAGATACATGCTCCACTGAAGGATCACAGAGGCTGGTGCAGAGTTTGCAGTGGCCTGCTCAGTGCTCTGTCTGACTGTTGGTAGGTGTCTATGCATCCCTTTGCTTTGCAGGTACTCCTCCCTGGTGAGGATTGGCAAGCCAGTGAAGGGCGAGACTGTCTTTGTATCTGGAGCTGCAGGTGTGCTTGACCAAAAACAGTAGCTGATCAGTCAAGAGCAGGATTTTGGCATGGCAAGCTTCGCCCGCACATTCCTCCTGGCATCACGCCCCTCCTCGTTTCCTTATGGAGTGCTCACAGGACTGCACATAGAAAGGGCTTTCTGCGTGTCCGCGTGTGTTCATGCTTTAACATTTTTGTTTCTCTTGTGTGTGGCTGAAGATGTAGTTGAGGCCTGGCAGTAGTGCTTTAAAATGTCCATGGAAAGCTCAGGTGGTAAAGCCAATCTTTCACCCAGAGTGCTCCTTTGGGCATGATGAATTTTCAATTGCAAACGCGTGTACGTTGAATTTTTCAATGCAGGTGCTGTTGGCATGATCGTGGGGCAGGTGCGTTTGTCAATGAGCAGTTCTGTTCATGCCTACTTGAACATTGATGTCCTTAATAAGGACCCTTGATGGCTAGTTCCTCTTGCAACCTCTACCTTGCAGATGTGCAAAAACGTCTACGGCTGCCGTGTGGTCGGTTCAGCAGGGAGTGACGAGAAGGTGGGAGCCGCCATTTAGTAGGCATGATGGATGCGCCATGCATATAATTGTAACTGTGTTCAGGCTATATACCCCGTAAAAAACCCACGATTGTTGTGTCATGGTATCCTTGGTGAGCCCTACTAGAGGAGCTTACACATCCAAATGCAACTCTCTTTATCTAATCGAATTGCAAGCAGCATCTTAGCTTAGGACCTTGGGGACATGCATCTGCCATTTTCAGAGTGCTGAGTCTTGGTGCAGCATTTAGCACAGCTGCAACGAGATGAAGAAGAGCAGTGAAAGCTCAACATAGAAAACTAGGAGCGTGCATCATTTGTGAGGGTGGGTAGCTGACTTGCCGAGGCTCGCCTTGGGTAGCCTCTTTGCCAAAAGTGCCAAAGCCTTGGTTACCCTCTTGCACTAAAACAGCACTTTGACATGCTCGAAATTTTCAGATAAATCATATTATGACATAAGGTTACAAGGTTACAAGGATAAGGCCTTAATCAAAAAGTTGGACTGTTGGCCTGCTTGTTAAAAACAGCAAAGGAGGCTTATGAGCAAGTCCAAAACTAGCACAGCCTCCTTAAGGAGTTTAAGAACGGTAAAGAAACACCATAAGACTGCCCAACAGTAGGATATGATTGAGGTCTGAAGATAATAATTATTGGAAGGTGCTATATTATGACATGAGAACATGCCCATACGTTCATTGCAATGATGCTGAGGGGGATGTAATCATGGTTGATGTGGGGGACGTACGCCTTGGCTCACTAAGGTTTGCTGGGCAGGATAAAGTGAAGGCAGTTGCTGTCTTTCCAAGGCGCCAGGAAGTTAAACAGGCAAGCGAGCGCAGCCAGCCGAAGCAAGCTGCTAAGGCGCCGAACGCTAGCTACGCACCTTACGGTACACTTTTGGTCACTCTTTTTGTACAGCCCACTAGAGCTTCTGAAAACAAGACAGGCTTGCTTAACTCGAAAAAGTAGACTGGGGAAGTGCTCTTAGTTTTGCCTGGGACCCAGCGGATGGGGCCCTAGGACCTGCAGGCAGCTGACCCCCTTGACGCTTTCGCTCATGTAATATGACAGATGGGGTATTGATTGAGTTAAACAAAGCTCTATACCATTGCAAGAGTTAAGCGCGATGTTGGAAACCAATTCTGTGCACCCCTCTTCATCACTGCGGGCCATTGCAACATAACTAAGGCATTCAGAAATATATATCAAACGCGAAATTACGCTCCTTGTGTGGTGCGTCCACCCCGCCATACGTCCGCCTGGCACGCGCCAGCCAATTTTAGCAGCGCAATGTTCTCAGCGCTTGGTTAAGATAAGTGAATGAATACTCTTGAGTGAATTGGCATCCGCGTATCCCCCCTTCTTTGAAGAAGGGACCTGCTCCCCAATTTGTGCCCTGCCCTACCCACAGCAGACATATTTTCCCACGCTCTATAACTTGTGTGCATTATGTTATTTAAACAAGAGCGTTCATTCCGGCTTCCCCACCCCCCGCCCTACCTTGTGCTTACCCATTGCCTTTCCATGTCCTACATACAACAGGCTTTGCTTTTCAGTGCTTATGGCAGTACAGTACAGAAGGGACCCGGGCAGGATCCATGATGCATGCGGCTCTCTCATGCTCCCCTCTCTACCCTGTTCCCTCATGATACATCCTGCATCATTCCTGCTTCCAAACAGCTCAAACAGGAGCACTCATTAAGGCTTCCCTACCCCCTACCCTAACCAGTGCTTTTCCATGCCTTCACTTCATTAAAGCAATTCAGCTCTTCTTCTACCTTGCCCTCTCCTGTCTCTATTCCACAGAACCTGTGTGTATGCATGCTCATGAATGATGGCACCTTGGTCAGCAGACAGCCCCATTTTTAAGACAGTGGAAAACTAGAAGGCCAAAATGAAGTCTTGGTGGTGGTAATGCATTAGTGTGGTGCTTGTCCCTGAGTCAGATGCTGACCCAATCCTCTGCAAGCTACAGTGCAAGCTGAGCAAGCAACTGCTCAGCCCATTTAAACCCCCTGATGCTTGGAAGACGCATCTAAAAAGCAGTGTGCCAGGCTCATCACTTAGGAGGGAAGGAGGGTCTGATCCCCAAAGAGCAACAGCACTGTGCAGCAGTAGGCAGCAGCAGCAACGGGCAGACAGGAGGCAGCAGCAGCAGCATGAGCTTCAAACGCCAGGCGACGCTACAGCAAGGTCAGCTGCACAGTTGGCAGGAGATGCAGGCCCTGCCCTCAAGAAGAAGCTCAGGTGAGAGAGGAGGCTTGCAAGTTAATGGAACTTGTGCATACATACGCATGTGCATGTGTGTGCCGCATGTGCATTAAAACAAGTGAAGGAGTGTCTGCATTTTAACCGAGTGGCTGTTGCCTGTGTAGGCCCCATGCGTATAAGGAGGGTGTTGTGCGGTCCATGCAGGCGTGCCAACGTGACGCCCTTTGAAAAGAACTTGACTGAGCTGGCTGCTGGGCTCCTCCCCAAAAGAAGATGGCAGCTTGCGACCCATCATTGAGCTTCCCAGCTTTGGCAGGAGTAGCAGTGCGCTTGCCGTGGCGTGTGCTGAACGGCCTGTGCTAGCGAGCGCGACTGGTCAGCTTGGCGGCTGATGTACAGCAGGATCAATCCAGACCCACTCTGGAGTATGTACAAAAGCTTACCTACGTGCATTGCACCAGAAAGCAGAGCAACAAGAGTGCAGACCTGCAGGCAGCTGGCAAGCAACATGCGGGTCTTTGATGAGGACAACCAAAGCAGCGTAAACAAAATTTGGAATTTGACGGAACAGGGATGTGTATTGGGGCAGCTTGGGCGTTGGGCGGGCGGGGATGCCGACCAGCTGCTTGGGCTTCTCCTGACTCATTCTGGCCTCCAGGAGGGCCAGTCCAACTTTAACTATCTGTTTGATATATGAAACTCACATGAAAAGCCTCGGGGCGTTTGAGTGCGTCTGTGTAAAGCAGTTTTCTAACAATTATGCACCACCGAGGCCCCCTCTATGTAGGCTGAGGCTCTGCAATTATCATCTGTACTCTGAGACCCTCTTGAAGTGGCATCTCCTCTGTTTGTTGGCTTATAAGGCATCACAGCAAACCTGTATGCGCAACCGGAATCTGCTTTGCTTTGCCACCATTTTGTGTGCCAGTTGACCCATCATTGTCCATTGTCCCCAGGTCCAATTCTTGACCAAGGAGTTGGGCTTTGATGCTGCTTACAACTACAAGACAACCCCCCACATGGAGGCACTAGACAAAATGTGCCCTAACGGCATCGACATGTGAGCAGCTCAGGATGAGCAAGTCATGTTCCGATCTCACTTCGTCTTCATATTTCCACAGCCGGCATGGTCTGTTGGAATTTGGCTCTGCCTTGGCTGCAATGAACAGCTTGGATCAGAGAATGGTGTATGAAGTGCAGCTCTCCAAGAGAGGGACGACCTTTGCCTCTTTGCTAACCTGTCCAGGTACTACGACAACGTTGGCGGTGAAACATTGGAGGCTGCAATTGAAAAGTGCAACTCTGGTGCACGAATTGTGAGTTTCAGAGCTTGTTTAAGCAATAACTCGCTGCCTTTGGGTTTCTAAAATTTAGCTTCTTTTGCACTATATTGCATCCTCGGTACAAACCCAGAGCTTGAACCTGCCAAACCTTGCTCATGCTAATTATTACGTTGCACTGTACCAAGATGGTGTGTTGTGAACTTCGGTGTTCTGCACAAAAATACTGCCTGTTTTTGCATGCTTCTTTGCTTCGCACAGACAATACAGCTTAACTTGAGACAGGATCTCCTCACACGCTCTCAAATCAACTTGGCCTTCCCCCCGGACCCTCAACGTACTTGTTTTGAAAGCTTCTGTCCTCAGTGCATCCATCCTCCTCCATGCGCCTCTACCCCGTGCGGGAAGGAGCAGATAGTGGTGGATGGATGGACTGTGTTGCACAATCTGCCCAGCAGTTTTGACGGCCGTACAATTGTCAGGATGCTTGCATCTCAAACCGCTGCAGCTACAAGGAGATAGCGAGCGGCATACATGGCTGACAAGCATGAGACATCTGCACAATTTGTGTGTGCTGGGAACTAGGTGCTGACCATACTTCGTTGTCTCCCTTGGCCACCTCAGGTTGCCTGTGGTATGATCTCTCAGTACAACAAAAAGGGTGATGAGCGCTACGGGGTGAAGAATCTTGCACAAATTGTGTTCAAGAAGCTGAAGATCGAGGTGAGATTTGGTCAGTGTTGAAGCTGAATGTCTGAAATCTGCTGATTGCCGCCCGGTGCCTGTCAAATCATGAGGCTGGACGTGTGTATCATTTGTTGCTCAAAGTAGACTAGAGGTCAGACCATTGTCATGCTCGCCATGATTTAGCGCTGCTTCCACCTCCTTCCGTCACGCTTGCAGGGTTTCCTGCTCTTCCAGTTCCTGCCGGACATTGTCCCAGGTACGTGGTGCAGAGCTTGGTTAAGCTTTAAGATGAATTGTTTTACCTAATATTTCAAGGCTTGAATGCATAGTGCCACACAAAACAGAGGATGAACACGACGCTAAGAGTTACTTGTAAGCTGCACAAGCTGAGGTGGCTGAAGAGGGAACATGGCACTGAGCTTGTGTTCCCACAGCTTTGATTCCGGTCAATGAGTAGGTTTGACATGTGTGTTTTTTTTCCTTCCTTAACCAAGTATTTGGAAAGATCTTCGTGGCTGGATGTGTTACACCGCAAGGAGTAAGGCTGTTGTTGATGAGCAATATTGATGTGCCTAAACTTTCTCTTTGTCTCCTTACTCCTCCAGCTCTTCCCTATCCTTTTCTCTAATTGTTTAGACACTCACTATGGGTTGTGCATGCATGGGGTTTGTGTGCGGGGGAATGTGTGGCTATCTAAGGGGTCAAGGAGCTCTGGAGAGGGGAAATGGTAGGACTTGCTCTCTCTTGCAATATCCAGCTCACTTTTTTCTTTCACCACAATTTGCTGATGTTGTGCCCCTTAGTAGTAGGCATGTGTCACTGTGGCCTTCACAATTGCCAGTGCAGCAGGGCCAAGGATGGAGCATGCCTTATGTGCTTGACCCGGTGTCCTGCTTAGTCGTGCGCAAAACATGCGAGGTTGTGCGCACACAGTGCCCATCATGCTGAGCCTCACCTCATGCTTCTATTCCTGATTCTTCTACACTTCCCTGGACCCCTACCTCCTCCCTTCAAGCATCCCCCGCTCCCCTTCTTTCGTAGAGTTCATGGCCGACATGCCCAAGTGGATTGAAGAGGGGAAGATTAAGGATGCCGAGTACGTGGTTGACGGTGGACTACCACACGCTGGGCAAGCCTTCGTGGACATGATGGTAAGATTGAGGGGTCCCGCGGTCATATGTGCATGAAGGAACAGACCACTGCGCTGTAATCATCTCTGTTGAGATGGCTTTGGGCTCGACGTACACCCTGGGACAGCTACACAGCCCATTGGTGAATGCAAAGAACACAGCCATGGGTAGGAACCTAGTTTACGACACTGGACAGCAGCTTAAGTCGCCCCATTGTGGTTTGGTTCCTCGGTTGCATCCCTGACAAGGTATCCAATCTCCAGAGGCTGATTTGCTCATCGGAATTATAAGTGTGAATCTTGTTGTAAGATGAGCGAGCTTGCTAACACAGTAATGTCTGTCCTCCTTAAGCTATCCAGAGTCTAGCCGAAATACGCCCACAGGTGTTTTTTTGTCTGTCTGCATGTTTGCGCGCGCACACCTGTGAGTGTAAATGCATTTGCTGGATATTACATCTATGCATGTGCACGTGCGTGTGTGTTTGTGCATGTACGTGCGTGCGTGCGTGTGGGTGCGTGCGTACGTGCATGCATGCATGTGTGCTGGGGGGGGGGGGGC
>LKMJ01007503.1_pt1 | contig 10274 bp, 9 predicted proteins | sample 643391 | NCBI WGS metagenome assembly LKMJ01 (sample SAMN04112250, study PRJNA286221) | soda lake metagenome | biome: soda lake; feature: Kulunda Steppe; material: water; isolation source: sample PL-Br10 brine of Picturesque Lake | place: Russia: Kulunda steppe | collected 2010-07
AACCAGGATATCGACGAGATGGAAGCACAGGGGACGGCTGACGAGCAGTCCGAGAAGCGCAACTCCGCCGATTTCGCGCTGTGGAAAGCCGGCGGTGTCGGCCCGGAGGAAATCGAGGAACATCAGCATTCCCACGCAGCTCCACCCGCGGAGGCCGCCGAGACAGCACAGACGTGGGATTCGCCGTGGGGTGAGGGTCGTCCCGGCTGGCACATCGAGTGCTCGGCGATGAGCATGACTCACCTCGGCGAGACTATCGACATCCACGTCGGCGGGCAGGACCTCGTCTTCCCGCACCACGAGAACGAAATCGCCCAGAGCGAGGCTGCCACTGGCGACACGTTCGCCCGGTACTGGCTCCACGTCCGCCTGCTCGACGCTCCTGACGACGAGAAGATGTCTTCCTCGCTGGGTAACTTCGAGACGGTCTCTGAGGCAGTCGAGCGCTATGGAGCCAACGTCGTGCGGACGTTCCTGCTGTCGACAGCCTACCATAGCGCCGCGACCTACAGCAGCGACACCGTCGAGGAGGCCGTCGAGCGCTGGGACCGTCTCGAACGAGGTTACGAGCGGGCGGTCGAGACTGCCGATTCCGTCGACGCAGAGACGAAAGTCGATGACGAGATGCTGATAGATGCGGTCGAAACCGCTCGCCGGTCGTTCGAGGAGGCGATGAACGACGACTTCAACACGCGGCGAGCGATGACCAGTCTGCTCGAACTCGTCAGCGCCGTCCACGCCCACGTCGACGACTACGACACCTACGACTACCGGGCCCTTCGCCGTGCTGTCGAGACGTTCGAGGAACTCGGCGGCGGCGTTCTCGGTCTGGCACTCGGTGACTCGGCGGACGACGGTGACGTGTCTGTCGCCGAGGACGTCGTCGACCTCGTGCTGGACGTACGCGAGCAGGAACGCGAAGCCGGAAACTACGAACGCGCCGACGCTATCCGTGACGACCTCGAGGCGCTGGGAATTGAAGTACAGGACACCGACGACGGCGTCGACTACCGCCTGCCCTGAGTCCCGATTGACTGGCCTGGCTCTTACTGGAATCCGCCATACGCCGGCCCACTCTGTCGTGATTGACCCGACCGCTCGTCGGCGAGGCTGTCGAAGTCAATATCGTCGAACTCGGCCGGTCGCTCCCCTTCGCTGGCGTAGAAGTACAGCGTAGTCTTGACGACGCCCTGGAGGGTCTGAGAGACGAGAAAGGAGAGCAGGGCACCGACCAACACCAGTGCAATGCCCGCGAGACCAGCACCGATACTGAACAGGTACATCCCCGGCAGCACGAACGGAAGCGCGACGAGTAACGAGACGATGGTGATACCGAAGAGGCTAATCGGCGTCTCACCCCACGTCTGTTTGAACGTCCCGGCGCTGCGTTTGAACATCTCCACCGTCGAGGCCTTCTCGAAGACGATAGTCGGGATGATGAAAAACGTCATGAGCGTCCAGGCGACGCCGAAAATCGTCCCGAACACGCGAGCAATCCGGGAGTCCGAGTTCTCGATGGCGTTGATGATGAGGCCGATGGTCGCACTGATGAGCGACCAGATGAGCAACGGAACCCTCACGTCCCACGCCGCGGCCATCCCCGCTTTGAGCGAGGCGTCGCCCCCAGCAAGCACGTCGCGAGTCTGGTGAACCAGCGCCGCAGTGAAAAACGACGAGACGAACGTCAACACGAGGTAGACGACAAAGAGACCGACGAGCGCGCCGCCTTCCGGGCTAATAGCCATCAGGCCGAACGTCATCCCGAGGAAGATGGCGAGAAACGCCAGCCCTGCCGCCCCGCTGACCACCGGAAACAGGAATAGCTTCGGGTTGTGACGCATCACCTGCAGGCTATCCTTCGTCAGGACGAGCCCCATCTTGAGGCGCTGAAATATCTGCATAGCACAGGATATGTCACGCCCTCATATATAAACAACCGGTTAGTTTCTGCGTCAACAACCCGTCACCTGGGCGGCCGATTCACCGGCGAATCAACCGGTAACGACAAGCAGACCGTCTGCCAGATAGCCGAACGTCGCCGTACTCACGGTCAGGCCGAGGACGATGAACCCAAGCCCCCACTTGGTGTACTTCCGTGCGAGTTTGTCCTCACCCTTGTCGGAGACGATGAACCGGCCGGTGTCGTCGTCACCCTGGATGATGAGTCGCTGCTCGTTCGACCCCATCGGGTCCACACGCTGGTGTGCAGCGCCGTAGACGTAGACGTCCTCGTCAACTGGCAACACTGTCTGTGTAATCCGTCGTTTCAGAATCCGTCCGCTGGTTCTCGACCTACTGTAATCTGGTTGCTTCGGTGAGCCGCTGTTGCGTGGCTTCAGGTTGTTCCCCGTGCCGGGAATCGATCCGAACGGGAGCTTCGATTCGATTTTGGTTGCCAGGTTGTGAGGTTCCCACTCGACGCTCTCACAGATGGCGTCTGCAATGTCGGGGTCGGTGTCGATGCTCTTTCTGTAGTTCCCGGGAATGGATGCTCCGCTGAACGTCTTGCTGAACTCGTTGTCACTCGAAATCTGGACGTCTGCCCCGGCGTTTGCGACGACGAGAATCTCCCCCGTTCCATCGTCGAGATAGAACGGTGCCGCCAGACTGTGACTCGAAGTCGTCTCCCAGGAGCGCTTCTTTTTCGTGTTCCCGTCGTCGTCTTTTTCGACCTCCTCGACGTACTGCTCGACTTTGTAGCTGTAGTAGAGACACTCGCCGTCGGTAAAGGGCTGGTCGAACGTAACGCCCGCGTCACGTGCATTTCCCCGGAGTTCGGTCCGCCCGATAGCGACCGACCGAACTTTCTCGGGTGCGGTGTTCTTGATAAGCCGACCAGTTTGGAACTGTTTGCCACCGAGCCCCATAATCGCGAACCCAGCGAGGAGAACCAGTACCAGAAAGACGAACAGCCCCGGCTCCTCCTGTGCGATACTCAACGGGAGCTCGATGAGCGCCCCGGTCTCTCCCGAGAGAGCCCCCAGTTCTTCGAAGAGCTCCCATTCATTGCCCTCAACTGACATACACTCATCATATACCAAATAGGTAATAAATGTTGGTGATGAGTTGACACGCTCAGTCGAGGGAGTACTCCTCCTGTTTGAGCAAGACGAGCATCGAGAGCCCGGAGATGAGGACCAGCAGGAGCGACGGAAGCGCCGCGTATCGATAGGCCAGCGCGTCCTGTGCGTCCCAGACGATGATGACGAGCGTGTCCATCCCGACTGGCTGGAGCAACAACGTCATCGGGAGCTCTTTCATCGTCGTGAGGAAGACCAGCACTGCTCCGGCAATCACTCCCGGTGCAATCAGGGGCAGGGTGACCCGCCGGAACGTTTCGAGTCGACCGGCGTTGAGCGTTCGTGCCGCCTCGATGGTGTCGTCGTCGATCTGCAGAACTGACGACCGAACCGTACCCACCGCTTGCGGGAGGAACCGGACGACGTAGGCGAACACGAGCAGTATCACGCCGTCTCTGTACAACGAGGGGACGGTCCGCGTGCCAAGGAACACCAGCGCGAGGCCGATGACGATACCCGGAACGGCGAAGCCGATGTACGTCGCTCGTTCGAGGATGCGCGAGAGGAGAGAGTTCGTCCGCCCGGAGTAGTAGGCGACGGGAAGTGCGAATACGCAAGCGACCAGCGCTGCGAGCAGTGCGAGATACACCGAGTTTATCGCGAACTCGGGCTGGAACTCGAGCGACGGAATGGGGTCACCCTCGCTTCGGAACAGCCATCGGGTGAAAATCGCAACCGGAACGACGAGGGTGACGATGCCGAGCGTAGAGATGAACCCCATCGCCGGCCATTTCCATCGTCCGAGTCTGATGGTTCCGCCGGTGCCCGCACCGCCACTTGCGTCCTCGTCGCGGCCGATACCTGCCTCGATAACGAGGATGACGGCGACGATTGCGATTAGCTGGAGGGCAAGCAACGCGGCGTACTCTGCGGCGAAACCGCTGAACTCCCAGTAGATAGTACTCGTGAACACGCTCGCTTGCATGAACGCCGGGGTTCCAAAGTCCGAAATTGCATAGAGCGCAGCGAGCAGTGCACCCGCCGCAATTCCCGGCCGAATCTGTGGAAGCGTGACGCGGCGGAACGCCTCGAACCGCCCGGCGTTGAGCGTCCGGGCAGCGTCAGTGAGCGACGCGTCCATCGAGATGAGCGCGGCACGAGTCGTCAGGAACACGTACGGGTACGTGTACAGCGTGATGATGAACACCGACCCGCGGAGTCCGTGAACGCGCGGGAGCGTCACACCGAACAGCGAGTCTATCTCGCCGCCGGAGCCGAACATGGAGACGAACGCGATGGCTCCGATATAGCTCGGGATGACCAGCGGCAGCGCGGCCACGATTGTCCAGAACCGCGGGTACGGGAGGTCAGTTCGAGTTGTCAACATGGCGAGTGGAACGCCAAGCAGAATCGAAAACAGCGTCACAAGCACCATCAACCCGATGCTGTTCACCATGATCTGTGTCGTCTGTGCGGAGAGTACGAGGTCGTACGCACGCGAGGGTTCGACCGTCGACGCCTGCCAGAGCAGCCAGAACATCGGGGAGACGACGAGCAACGCGATAATAGCGCTCAGAACCCCGAGCAACACTCTCCAGGGGTCGAGACGGTTTACCCACTCGACAGTCGTAGACGTCTGTGTCTGGGGGTCAGTGTCGTCTGTTGCTGGTCTCATCGTTCTCCCGTTTTGTTGCCTGCTTCCGTCTCCGTACGTGGCCGGTCCGTGCTGTGGGTTCTTGAACGTCCTGATTGGCGTTACGACGTTCGTTCGAGTTCAAGAGATGCCAAGGAACACGTACGTCTATCGTCTCGGTCCAGAGACGGGCGAGCTATCACCGTGCTGTCTTAGAGCGGAAGCATCCCTTCGTCTTCCAGGAGCTCTCGGGAGTCCTGCAGCTCCATGTCGAACTCGGAGAGGTCGAACGTCGGCGAGTCCAGCTCGTCCGGGCCGGGTAGCGGACCGATGTAGTCGACGCCGTCGACGACGGGGAACTCGCCGTTGTCGTCCATCATGAACTCCTGTCCCTCGACTGCGACGAGGTGGCGGACGAACTCGGCGACGAGCTCTGGGTCGTCGACGCTGTTCGTGGCTGCGACACCCGCGACGCTGAACAGGCTCCCTGCATCGCCCTCCGTGAACGTCACGCGAATCGGCGCGTCGTCGTCCTCGTTGACGAGACGCGCGGCGTAGTAGCTGTTGCCCAGCGCGATGATGGGGTCGTCGTCACCGCCCCTGTTGACGGCAGCGGCCTGGTCGCTTCCACCCTGAAAGAGCTGCGGATCCTGGTCCATGAAGTCGCGGACCCACTGTCTGGCGGCCTCTTCGCCTTCGATATCGACCATTGCCTGGATGAACCCGCGGAACGTCCCGGAGTTCGGCCGAGTCGAGATGATGCCCTCGAACCGGTCGTCGGTCGCGTACGCGTCGATATTGGTCGGCAGTTCGTCCCAGCTGTCGAACAGCGTTTCGTCGAGGCGTTCGCTGTTGTACTGGATGGCGCGGACGCGGCCGCTGACGCCGGTCCAGTACCCGTCTGGGTGGCGGTAACTCGCTGGAACGGTGTCGACCACGTCCTCTGGAAGCCGCTGGACAAGTCCCTCGTCGGTGACCGCGCCGAGCGCACCGGGGTCCTGTGAGTAGAAGATGTCCGCGGGCGTGGCGTCACCTTCCTGCATCAACTGGTTGACCTGAGCGTCGTTGTCGTCGTAGTCGCGGCTGATGGTGAGGCCGTCGTACTCCTCTACGAGCCGCTCGAAGACGAGGTCTATCTGTTCGCGGGTCCGTCCCGAGTAGACCGTGATTTCGCCCTCGAGGTCGCCGAGTTCGTCCCAGGAGACGCCCGCTGAACTGACGGCCGTGGACAGCGGGTCGGCATCTGCAACCGACTCGACTGTTCCGTCGTCTTGACCGTCGCCATCGTGGTCGGTAGCCTGTCCGTCAGTTGTGCCACCCTCGTCGTCAGCGTCACCGCCGACACATCCCGCGAGACCGAGTAGTCCAGCGGATGCGACGCTGGCCAGAAACGCGCGTCTACTCGTCGTTTGTGAGGCCCTGCCATGTTGTCGGTGTCGCTCTTGCATATGTTAGTTTAGGTCTGCCTAAAACATAAATATCTACTGATTTAGGGTGGCCTAAAGACGGAGGGGGAAGCAGCAGTACGGACACGGCTGCCTGAGAGACTGCTCAACTGAAGATTAGGCTCTCCTAAAAGAATATATCTGACGGTTGTTTCCGGAACTTGGGGAGCTTCGAAACATAAGGGCGACGGTGGAATCGCTCAGCTCTCGAGCATGCACTTCCTGTCAGGTGTATATATCTCTGTCAGCCTGGACCCGAGAGGCGGGTATAACACGAATCGATGCGGCCGAACTGCTACCGGCAGCACGGCTCAGGGAGATGGCATCGAGGGCGAGAGTACGCAGCTTCATCGCGGGGACCCACACGCCGAACCCAACGATACGTTCGTCATCGAGGGCACGGAGTTCGTCGTCACCGCCGTCGAGACGGAGACGCTCGGCAGTATCACCGAGGAGGGCGCTCGCGCAGAAGGCTCACCGAATCTCGAGGCGTACAAACACCGTATCGAGGAGAGCCACGGAAGCACGTGGGACGACGAGAGCGAGGCGGTCTTACACGAGTTCGAACCCGTGACCGAACCCAGCCGGAATAACGCTGAGTAGGTTTTCAGTCATCTCTCTGAATACTATCTACACCTCCCGCTAAATGCAGCTGTTCTCTAACGTTTGACAAATATTTCATATACATCGTTACATTTATTCGATTTAATCCTCCTTATATAGATATGGATTCTATCGACGTGCGGACCTACTCAGATTGTATTACTGAGCAGGTCGTGGACTCAGCGATCGACGACTGGCGAGTCCGGAGTGCGAACAAGCTGTTTTTTATCTCAGTTATCGAAACCCTGCAGGAGGCCGATGCCGAGAGTGTCAACGTCGAATGGCTCTGTGATTCGGAGACGCTCAAACAGCTAGAGAAGGATTTTCTCATTGCGACCAAAACGAGTGAGCTGACCGCCAACGACCAGCTGTCGATTCGTGCGAGCACTGACGGTGCTTCGAACGCACCGACTGTGTTGTTGAGTCGGCAGAAAGCGGTGTCTCTCCTCCCTCTCGCAGGGAACGAGGCTGTCCAGGTAGAGATTACTGACGACGATATCTGTACTCGTCTCTGGGAAAAGAACGAGGCGGAGTGGGAGATGGGGATTCCGGAGTCGCTCGATACGCCGCCGTACTCGCGGCTGCTGACGCTCGCCGACCACAAACTGGGTGCGACCGTGACCGAAGACCTCGACAATGCGTTCGGCGCAATCGAGAGCCGAACGCCAGGCAACCGGCCCGAGCCGGTGACGGTCGGCCTCCTTGTCGGGGCGAAACACGAGCTGCTATTGCGCGATGTCGTGGAGTGGGCCGAAACGTCGACGCTGGCGACACAGGGCACCGTCTCGAAGCTCAAACAGCAGCTCGAAGGAATCGGCGTGGTCACGACCGAAAGCGAGAACATCGGTGTCGGGAGACCGCGTCAGCGACTCGCGCTCGCTGACGGGTCGTTCGAATCGCTGTCGGCCGACGAGCTCGTCGCGAACGTTCAGAGCGTTCTCTCCGGGTGAGGCCTATCGGTTCGCGAAACGCTGTCTCTTGTCGTCTGCTCGCCGGCACGGCCCGTCCGCAGGCTCGTTGGACGCTGTCCAACGCTCATCATGGAAGACGAACTCTTCCGAATGACCGCGGGTATACACCTCGCTACCACCGTCCCATCCAAACGAACGTTGATACTGTCTCACTGATAACCATCCGGTATGAACTCGAGACGGGCGCTGCTCCGAACGGCCGCGGTACTCGTCGGGACAGCAGCAACGGCGGGGCTCGCTGGCTGTACGGGCGACAGCGGTGAGACTGACGACGACCGCCAGGACAGTGACACGGAAGCCGAACCCGACCGCGAGAGTGACCAGGACGACCGCGAGACCGCGACAGACGACGAGCCTCCGGACGATAGCGAGGAGTCTGGCGCGACAGAAGAGCTCGCCACGCACCGTGCCGAACTCGGGGAGATAGTCGACGACCTGTACCGGGTTATCGACGAGATAGACGTGACGATAGCCGACAAAAACCTTCGAGAGCGAATCGACGAACTGGAGCCGGCGCTTGAGGCGACGAGCGAGAAGAGGCGCACGGATGAGGGGGCCGACCAGCTCCGGACGCTCCAGGCACTTCGGCGACTTCTCGACTCACAACTCGAGTTGATGGAACGGTTCAGCGAGGGTATGGAAGAGTACGACGACGCGCTAGCGGTTATCGGAGCCGCAGAGTTCGGGGAGGTGAACGTTCGTCTACAGGAAGCGGACGGGACCATACGCGGGATAACTCGGCGAACCGACCGACAACGTGAACAGTTCGCGGACATACGGCCCGACCTCGAGGAGCTGGATGAGATCGACGAGAGCGACCTGGAGTGGTGTATCGACCGCGTCGACGAGATAGCGGAGACGATGAGCGACGTCGGCAACGGCATGAGTATCTGGGTCGAAGGCTACGACGCGTTGTTCACTGCATTCGACCAGTACGACGACGAGCGATATCGGGACGCCCAGCGAACGCTGAGACGAGCCGAGTCGGCGTTTTATGACGCTGTTGGACAGCTTCAGGAGACGAGAGCAGCGGCGAAATCTGATATGGAGCCCCTGGTCGAACTCTTCGTTTGTCTGGCCGAGTCTTACGAGGACGCCGCCTACTACTACCACACAGCAGCGGAGGCACGCCTCGACGGCGACACAGACACCGCCGAACGCGAGGAGGGACGCGCCGAAGACGCCCTCGACCGCTGTCTGTGAATGAAAGAGAGCGCTCCACCGGAAGCCGAATGGAGCGTGCCTGCTCTCACGGGCCCGTCAGGACGATTCTGTTACTGACCACTGAGACCGAACATACCACACAGTCGCGGCTGCCGCTCCCGAAACGGCTGCAGGCCAGCGGTCGGTGCTGAGAAACAGTCCCGGGGACGGCGGATGGTACGTCGACACCGGCCAGAAGATTGCATACGAGTAGCCCGTCGACGTAATCAACAGGGCGTCGAGCGCGTGATGTGACGCTGCACCGAGCGCGAGCAAGAGAAAGACGCGTCGCCGGTGGCTCGCGCCGGTCAACAGTGCACAGAGAGCGATGACGACGAGAGAGCCGCCAATCGTGTGAATCGCAAACCAGTCGAACGGCACCCCCAGTGCGGACCCGACCTGATAACTCGGGACGAGAAGCGATATCTTGGCGAGGTCGGGCACGACCGCACCGACCATGGCGGCGGTGACGTACTGCGGCGTAATCCACTCGTATCGAAACGAGAGGAGCGTGGCGAGGACGTACGCTGCGAGGACGTGAGTCAGGAGGTCCGGCATATCAGACTGGGAGTGTGATGAGCGGGTCAGTTCGTGGGACGAGCGTCCACGAGGTTGTATCGATAGTCCAGCCGTTGGCGAGGCGCCCGAGCACCCACAGTCCGCCGAGGAACGAGACGGCGTACATGTACTGGAGTTCCCAGGGCTCCCTGTCGATGGTGGTCGCGGCGTCGATATGGTCAGCCGACTGAAGCGTTCCGAAGACGCGGTAGTACTCGCCAGTCTCGGGGTCACCAGCGTCGCTCTCGACGACGAACGTTCTGGTTTCCCCCGGTGCGGGTTCGGCCTCGATGGTCAGTGGCTCGGTGTCGACGACCGTTCCGGCGATAGTCACGCGCTCACCCACGTACTGGTCGGGGCTCTGGGTGACCGCTTCGGTGTCGGGATACCCTTCGGCCGTCGATGCCAGTTCGGCTGTTCCCGCCCAGACCAGCAGTCCCGCCAGAGCGACGAGCAACAGGAGCGTCCCGACGAACCGAAGGATGGCGCTTATCATCGTCTGCTAGTTCGTCGGCGTCGGAGAAAAAGACCCGGCGACGCCTCAGCGGCCGCCCAGAGCGGCAGCGTTCGTGAGGTATATACAGCGACCCGATGAAGCATTACCCAATGATTCGCGTAGGCATCAACGGCTACGGCACCATCGGCAAGCGCGTCGCGGATGCGGTTCGCGCCCAGCCCGATATGGAGGTCGTCGGCGTCGCCAAGACCCGACCCAACTTCGAGGCACAGTCCGCGGTCGACAAGGGGTACGACCTGTACGCCGCAATCGAGGAGCGAAAGCCCCGCTTCGCAGAGGCCGGCATCGACCTCGCCGGTGACGTCGAGGAGCTGGTCGAGGCGA
>LKMJ01007505.1_pt1 | contig 10274 bp, 12 predicted proteins | sample 643391 | NCBI WGS metagenome assembly LKMJ01 (sample SAMN04112250, study PRJNA286221) | soda lake metagenome | biome: soda lake; feature: Kulunda Steppe; material: water; isolation source: sample PL-Br10 brine of Picturesque Lake | place: Russia: Kulunda steppe | collected 2010-07
ATTATTGCTCTCCGTATTTATTCTCTACTCTCCAGTCTGCGGAAAACCGCGATTCTATTACAAGTCAGCCACTCCTCCGTTGCGAGATGGGCGGTCCAGTGTCATCCCAAACGCTACGACTCGTCTCAACGTTACAGTAAAAGTCAGTGTGTAATCGAATGCATTCGATCTGCTGTAGCTAATGACCCTTTTCTTTCTCTTGTTCGACTACAACGAATCGTGTCGGACATATTCTTTGCTCTCCGGTGCGTAAAACCTATCATCATAGCGCTGTTTGCGGGATATGGGTCTTCCAGCATCGAAATCGCGGTCTGTACAAGGCCAGTGTGCGACGGCGGAGCAGAATGGGAGTACGGCGTCACACACGCGTGCAGCACAGCCAACGCATCAGTGTCGTTGATGGGGTCTGCAGTTCGTCAGCCTCCACGATCCTCTGCAGCACTATCCCCACGAGCGGAAGAGCGATGGGATCGCTGTATTCGGCAGCAAACACATGGTCGCATGGCAGCCTCAACACGACGCACAAAACCTTGGTATCCTCGCGGGGATGCGGCCGCGAGACGCTGGATTTCCTCAACGGGCCCGTCTCCGACCTGTGCACGTGGAACTGGCACGTGTGGGTGGAAGACGGAGCAGGCCGCCTGTACGACGAGCTGCCCGCCGACCTGATCTGCCGCATGTGCGACATCTGGGGCGTGCACGTGAACGAGCAGCGGCGGTCCTGTTCAGGGCAGCAGGAGGGAGGATGCACGTGGGCCTTAGGAGCCGTCAGCAGGGAGTGGGCCTCCGAGATCGGCTTACAATACGTGCCCGTGGCCCCGCGAGTCCAAGCAGAGATGCTGGAGCTTGCCGAATGCCTGTACGGAGACATGCTGCGCAATGCCGGGCTGTGCGCCCCGCGAGGAGCAGCAGGCAGCGGAGCTGCGGCGTGAGAGAGGAGAGAGGAGGGAGAAGGTGCACGGTGCCGGCTAAAGAAAAATAACGCTGGTGCGGACGATCATCATCAAGCGTTTATTGTGTAGCTCCCTCGAGCTCACGTGACGTTGGTGTAGTCTTGTGAAGCTCGTGGTGTCGTCATCCATTTGGACGGCGAGCATGATGAGATGAGAGGTACCGAGAACAAGAAGTCATTGCGTGCCTTGTTCGTTCGTCGGGTAGATAATACTTATTCTCGTGTTCGATCCGCTTCGTCGGCTATGCGACAGATCTCGGGCGACACGTAGAGCCGCCCTCTGCGCTGCTCTGCCTCCTGACCCGACCGCGGATGCGATGCCATGTAGATTCCGTCGTCGCTGTACCACATCCAGAAGCGGTTATCGTTAGGGTGGTAGTGCAGCTCGCAATCTACGCGGTCGAACCCGCCTTTGTCGGCGAACGAGCGCAGCCGTCTCACGAACCGCTGGATCTCTCCGAACACGCTCACGCCTACGTTCGCACATGCCGGAGCCCCGATGTCCAGCCTATCCTTTGTCGGGAACTGCTCGTACACCCGTTCGAACAGGTGTTCATCGCACGACCCGTGGAACACGACGTCCCAGATGCCTTTGGGATGCATGCCGACGCCGCACAAGTAGTCAAAGCACGCATGTGCGTTCGCTTGCGCAGCCCGCACGGGCCACGACAGCACGCCGTACAGATCGCTGTCGTAGTGAGAGCGCATCGTCGCCTTCAGCTGCTTCATTTCCATTCGCTCCTCGTCGTCATCGTCCGCGCCGTCGTCATCCGCCATCAGCCATATGGCGCGCAAGATGTCGACGCGGTCGTGCATCAGGGCCGTGCGAATGATGGTCTCGTAATAGCCGAAGGGCGGCCATGACGCGCATTTTATCCCCCGTTGCACCTCTCGTAAAACCGCGCTGTCCTTGCGTAAGAAGTATGGCATCATGTGGGTGTTTGGAGTCGAACAGGCGAGGTACATGTCGTAGAAGATGTGCGGGTGGCGTATAAAGTCGCACCCGACGACGTACCACGGACAGATGAGGAGGTTTGGTAGCGGCACTTCGCGGTTTCCGGAGCCGATGTAGTGGCGGTCGTGCTTCCGCAGGATGGAGAGCGCTTTCCTGAACACCACCTCGAACAGCTTCAGCCGGTCGCGGGCGATGTTCCCCTGGCTCAAAGACGCGACGACGGGAAACACGCACATGCTCCCCTCGCCGTCCTTCTTGCCGCACGAGTAGTCGTTCGCGTTCTGTATGTTGGACTGCAAGCAGTGCCGAACGAGCAGATCGGGAAGCTCGTCGTGTGCTTCTGCCAGGGTCGCAAACACGCGGCAGCCCCACATGCTCGAGACCGCGACGCCCTCCGCATTCGTGGCGTCCATGTAGCGCTTCAGCCACGCCGTCAGCGTGCCCTTGCTGAACAGGCACATTCGTGCGGAGGGGGGCACCGCCAGGGCGAAGTTTCTGAAGTCTACCCAGTCGTGCACTGAATTGCAGGCCACGCGTTCCAGGATGTCGGCATTTACCGTCATCATCGCGAAGGCGCTGTTCCTTGTGCTCCTTGCCGTCGCAAATCACATCGACGCGCGGTGAGTGGCAAAAACAAAAAATATAATTGTTTATTTTGGTCCACAAGCGACAAGCATGGCAAAAGAACAAGAGCAGGGAGGTAGCTGCGGATACACCCCCCCCGCGCTTTTACATCGTCCTCGACTTCGAAGCCACGTGTTTCGAAGAAGATAACCGCCAAGCGCCCACGAATAAGAAAGCGAGACGTAACGAGATAATCGAGTTTCCCATGGTGATAGTCGACGCCGAACGCATGCAAACTATTGCAGAATTTCACGAGTACGTACGTCCGCAGGAAAAACCGATATTGTCGTCCTTTTGTAGGGTTGGCCGATTCCGTATATTTGACCGTATAATACGGAGTTGCAACAGGGATTTTCGGGAATATACGGCGTATATATACGGAATTGGCCAACCTAAGCCCTGTCTCCTTACAACACCAATATGTCAAGGGCGAGGAATCTCTCTGATTGGAAAAGGTCGGAAGAGTTGCCTCAATCCACTGCCGATAGGTAATATCGGGAGAAGTGTGGTTGAGTGTACCAGGAGATGAGTTTTTACATCTTCGAGGTATGCTTATACTCTTGTTTACGGTTGCATTCAGGTGTAACATAATTCGTTTGCAGGAGTATAGCTTGAGGCTGCACCGGTTTTCTTGAAGCACACGTGCAAAGCATAGGCGACCTAGTTTGAGGCGAGATGTACGCAGACCACACTCGTCGCAGTATCCGGGAGAGGGGTGGCCATATCCTTATATATACGAATTCCCTTGGTGAGAAACGCCTGTATAAATATGGGTGAATATACGGATATGACCGACCCGACTCGAAAGGGATATGCTTCGAAAGGAAAAGAATAAAAAACGACTTCGAGTTCACAATTGGAATGGCGATGATCGATTCGACCAGCTCTACTATGCGCACCGCATTCCACAAGAGGTGGTGGATATGGGCGGGTGTTTCGCTTCTAAACCGCAAAGCAATGTAAAGAATCGCGGACGATGTTCTTTGTCGATGCGGAGACGAAACGTTTCACGGAAAGTTCGTGCGCCCTCAAATCCTGGACGGTCTGCCAAAGCTCGGCGTTCAGAATGGTGCGCTTCGTCCTCGCCTCGCGCAGCTTTTCCTCGACGAAACCCGTTCGTGCTTTCTCCGTCTCAAATTCAGCAGTCATAGTAGCCGCTTTGGCCCTCAGAGAAGCTAGCTCGAGCTCCATGGCGTCGATCGTTTTCCTCGCGCACGCCATATCGGACTCCAGAGACTCCCGAGTCGAGTAGCACTTTCGGAGAGACGTCGCGATATCGTCTTCCTTACGGCTCTATATTCGTAGCTTTTCCCGTAAAGTGTTCGTCCTCGCCTTCTTTTCCTCCACGAGCTTTTTGAGCTGCGTGTACTGAGTTTGATGGGCGGAGTGCTGGTCTTCGAGGTCTTTGACGCACTCTTCGTAAGCCGCGTTCATGCGGGACAGTTCGTCAATCCGTCTTACTTCCTGATCTTCCGTTGCCTGCATCTCTGCCCGTTTTTCACGGAGCTTATCGATTTCCTGGGATACGTTTGCAGCGGCACTAGTGATGAATAACATATTATCAAGAAAAAAATGCCGTTCCTCTCGGATCACAGATCGCTGAGGTCCAAATCAGGAATCTCCGCCAAGATCTCCTCGCAAAAGGACATCGTCGCCCCGGGTCGCTGCTCGCTCCCGCGCTCGTTGGCAACGTTAACTCCTTGCCTCGAATGCTTCAAAGCGTTCGCTTGCTGCTTGATTGTTGATTGCTGAGAGGACGGGCTTGCTTTCATCTTCTTCCGCTGGGGAGCAGGAAACGGCGGTGGCACTCGGCTTCCTCCTCCTCCGCCTCCTTCGGCTTCTCCCTCTTTGTTTGCGGTCTTGATGCGGGCGTTGAACAGGTTTCCAGCTTCGACGACGCACGACCGCAGGCTCTTCCGGGGCCGCCCATTGCCGCTCAAGAACTTTGCAAGCGCGTAAACACAGGCTTCGACAGGCGTCAGCGTGGTTTCTCCGCTGCTTGACACCGTCAATCGTTTACGGCCTTGACTACTGCGGCTCGCCACTCTCGCGTCGTCATGAAACAGCGCGCCCTTGAGGTAGTGCCTTAGGTGGCCATTCTTGAACAGCTTGGTTTCGTTCTCCATCTTGGGCACCACGTACTCCAGGACCTCTTGCCACCCTTTGTTGGCCATTTGCGCCCGCTCGATATAGGATCGAATAATCACTTCCTGGATCGTCTCGAGCTTTGTCGAGGCGTCGCGGGATGAGGATACGACGGGAACCGACCGGGGGGTGTACATGGCGTCCAGAACCTCCATGAGCTGGGTGGCATATATCATGAGGATCAGGGAAGTCAGTCCCCTCACCGTGCCCCGTTCCTCGCCGAACACCTCCTCCAGGTCGTCGCAGTCTTGCGCGTGGGCGAGCTTGACTATGCGTAGCACGAAGTACGGTTCCGCGGTTCGCGTATCGGATGAACCGTCTTTCTTCTTGAGCTCCTCTGAACCGCGCGCGTCGATGACGTACAGCACGTGCAGCCCTGCCTGGTACCTTCCATAGCCGTCATGCTCGGCGTCCTCGCTGATGACCTCAACCTCCTGGTCCTGAAACAGCGGCACCGGGTTGAAGGACTTCATCACCTTGTCCACCACGTGCAGAAGATTCTCAAAGAGCCGCGTATCACGGTTCTTGATGCTGTTCATCGTCCTGTTTTGCCCCTTGCCCTTGGCGTTCTCGACGCGTCCCACGAAGCGCAGGGGCCTCTGGGAAGGACTGTACATGCTGTAGACGATGTCATGGTCTTCACCTTGCTTCGCAGGCCTGACTAACGTGGCTTTTGGAGCGCGCGTGGCTTGCTGCTGTGGAGCGCGCGTGGCTTGCTGTTGTGAAGGGGGGCGTTTCTGCCCCCCTTGCCAGGCTTGACGAGCGGCCGAAGAGGGCGCAGGTGGCACAGGTGGAACAGAGGCGGTGGCCTGACCTCCCTTGTCGTCCTCAGCGACGGTCTTTCTCTCTTTCATGTTGTTTTTCTTGGTCTTGGCCATCGAACTCTGGGATAGTTTCCCCTTTTGTCTTATTTTAATTGTGCGGGCTCGAGTAAGAGAGCAAGATTTGATTATTCTGTCAATACGACAGGCAACGTCGTCGTCGATTTTTTTCCGTCCGCTCGCCGAACCTTTCGAAATTCCCTGATTCTCCGAACCCAACGCGGTCAACACCGCGGAAGCAAGGTTCTTCGGGACCGCGTCCACTCCAAGAGCCAGACACGAGCAGCAAGTTCGTGCTGTCGCCCGAGGGCAACCACGTCGCCACCAACCTCAAGTACTTGCTGGCCTCAAACTCGGTCCCTGTTATAGTCTGGCAACTGAATTTTGTTACACCTTGTACCCGCTGTACAACCCTGGATAGGATGATGATTCCCTCAATCCAACGAGCGCAGGCGCACGTTGTAATTCTCGTCGGGGTAGACCTCGTCCCTCCTGTACCCCGATCGATATATCGCCCGCGTAATCGACGCTCGACGGTCTAGCCGTAGTATATCAAGATATACATGACGTATTAGCAACAAGCGTCGATTTCGCGACGTCCACGATCCGACGTCGAAACGCGTTCCGATCCATGAGACCGTCGTGTTCGACTTGGACGTCGGTATACGCATCCCTGTCGCGGTCATAGACGCTGACGAAAGCTATCGGAAGCTGCAGCGCGTCTGTGGGACGTTCCCTGTACGGCTCGGCGAATCCAGTCGTACTGGAGGCGAAACGCGTCCCGAACAGGATCGCACATCCGCGAGCCATCTGACGGGCTACGCCTTTGCTGACGCAGCTACATTTTGCGGCTTCATTCCGGTCGACGCCCAAATGACGGCATTTTTGATCGATGTTGTAGCAGACGATTCCGCCTTCGAAATAGCGCGAGGCTCCGGATACCGAAACCAGAGCATCGGCCAGCAAGCCGCCCGTACAACTCTCGGCGACGGATACCGTACTCGTCATGGTAGCTTAGCTTAGCCTCTCTTAGCCTCTATAATTGCGTCAGAACATCGATCCTCCTTTTCACACGCGCGGCATACGACAGCCATCTGCGTAGGAAAAAACGTCCCGTAAGCTACTCTTGTCCTTGTTACGTATCCGACAACACAGTCGAATGCGTACAACTTATAGCTTCCGGATTACTTTCCCATTGAACGGGCGCCATTGAACGGCTACGGCGACAACTCTGTATACGTGACACTGTCCCGTGAACCGGTCCCAGTCTACGAACCTGCGCGGAAGCGTTTTCTTGAAGTCGACCTGAACGTCGATCACGCCGTCTTCCATCGTAATGCACCGCGCACTATATCGAAGCTGTAAATCGTCATCGAGTCGAATAAACCGCGGATGATCCGCCAAAAGAGCGCCCCAAATGTCCGTTGTCGTTAAATCCAACGGCTGTGCGGGACTGCCCTTGCACGCGCAACAGTCCACCGCCGGCCTCTTATGGTGACACGCCGGACATGCGACCTTTTCGCTCGGAACTTGGAAGGCCGGCATGACGACCTCCTGATATTGCAGAGGTATTCCGAGGCCCGATCGTCCGTTCTTGCCGTCGATTCCTTCGATTGCTTTGAATATTTCGATTCGTCTTCGTAATCCGCGGCATGATACGCGACAATATCCCGTGTTCTTGGGCACGGCGTACACGACCATCGACATGACGTCGCCTGGGACGTGTAAAGGCGGCAACACCGCATCTCCTTCGAAATACTGAACGAACGAATGCTCGATCTGCTCGTTCCCGTCTTTTTTCTTCTTCTTGAGTACGCGGTGGTGACCTATGTGCAGGGGCTCCTGCAGCAGCGCGTGTGTGTTGATGTCGAAGAAGCCCACGTACAGGTCCCCTTCCTTTCTGTCGCGGCAGCGACCACGCAAAACCTCGTCGCGAGCCGACATGATCGCGATGTAAACTGGAATCAACTTTCCAACGACATCAATAACAAATTTTTTTGGTATGGCGTCCTCGCTGTTCGAACCGACATTAGAGGAAACAGTTGCTCGAGGGATAGATCACGTATTCATTGCAGACAGGGTGAATGTTGCGCGATATGGATGGCCCGAGCACGCCCAAAGGCCCGAGCACGCCCAAAGGCCCGAGCACGCCCAAAGGCCCGAGCATGGCGCAAAGGTGAATAGTGGCACAAGGCAAGACCGCGTCGTGGTGAGACTGCAGACCAGCTCGCTGTTGAGCAAGGAGCTCGAAAGATGCGCTAAGGCGCGTCAGGACGCGCAAACCGCGGAGTTTCGTGCACGCTATACTTGGATCGAAGACGTAGAGGCGAATCCGACGGTGGCCGAGAACTACGCGACTTCGTTCCGTGAAGTCAAAACGTGCGCGGTGACCAGAAGGACTTTACGTACCGTCGTATTTTCTCCGAAGTTCGCGTCCACCTGGCACGTCGAGATCCCTTTGTGCGTCGTTGAGTATCATCGCGCTGTCGCTTCCGCCAAATCCGATGAATTTGCGGCGGAATACTTGACGGGGGGAGAAGTGGCGAGAGAATTACCTTTGACTGCTGGAGCATCCGCGGCTGAAATGGGCCACCTGCCTCGCGTCAAGAGAGAGATGGTGAAAGGTCGACTGCCCGTCGAATATGCGCGCGAAGTCGTCAAGAGGCTGTCTTCCGGCCAAAAGCTGGACATCGTGTACCTGCTGGCCAAGGTCGCTTCTGCGCGGAACGCTATGTTTCAGCTGTTGGCTTACGACATCGCCGTATATCCTGCGCTATCTCGGGCGGTGTCAAACGACACAGATCCGTCTGGTGTATCCGACCATCGAAAACTTTACGATAAGATACGCGATAAATTGCCGTCTCCCAAACCGGGACGTCCGACGAACACTTACCGCTTCCACGGATTCGCGTCCTACCGATGATATGCATACCCATATACCTTCAAAAGAATTCGAACGATGTGTAATATATAGAATGGAGGAACGAGACGGCAGGAAACTTCCGCCGCGTTTCGAAAACCCGGTGGACGACGCGATATTGGACGCGTTTTCCTGGACGTATCCATACTTTTATCGATCGGGCGTGAGCGCCAACGGTCTTACCGTATTTTCTGCCGTATTTTTGATGGCGTCTATAGTCGCCGTTTGGTTCGATCGATTCTTGCTCGCCGCCGTATGTCACCTCGTCGGGTACGCGTTCGACGTCCTCGACGGTAATTTTGCCAGGAAATACGGTATGGTCTCGGATTACGGGGACGTGCTGGATCACGCCAAGGACTTGGTGGTGGTGGTCGGCATATACGCCGTTGTTGTGCTCCACCCGAGGATACCGGCCCGTTGGAAGGCGGCGTTCGTCGTCGTTTCCCTCGCTCTTTACGCGGTGGTGGGCATACACATCGGCTGCCAGGAGATCTACTTCTATGGTCGGCACGACCGCATACCTGACGGCTCCAAGTTCCTGTCCAGGTTTCGAAGGATGTGCTGGAGAAAAGCGGGAAGGGCAAACGTTGACGACACCGAACGCAGCCTGTCCGTTTCGCGCTGGCTAGGGCTGGGCACGTGGGCCTATGCTTACGCCGTGTTCCTGGTGATGTTATCCGTGGTCATCGGACGCCGTCCGAGATCCTGATGGCCTTCTCATGACGAAGTGAAAGAGAAACCCAGATCGTACCACGTCTTTTTCTTTCTCCGAACCGGGTCATCGACGACGGTACAAAAGGTCATGGAAAAAAAGCGACGGATGCTCCGTTCCATAACTTCTTCGATCATTTGATCGCTTTCGCCTCGTCGGAACAGGAGGAGGCATAAAGGGCTGAGGAGGATGGACGAAGCACACTCGGACAATGTTCGAGGTACAAGATTCGAATCCACCAACTCTTCAAAAAATGCGACGTCAAGAGGCTCAACGAAGCCGTACAATTCGTTCACGCCGTCATGGGATCTCGATACTTGACGAGCAAGGATACGTTCCTTGCTCGTCAAGTATCGAGTAATCAACAAGGCGAACGACCCAGAAAGGGGGGACGTGATGAACCTCTCATCCTGAACGAAACCGAAGTCGATCGAGCCGTCAGAGCCGTTTTCGGTTACAAGCCTCCCGTACCACTGTTCTCTGTTTCGATCTTGTTCCTCAAAATCGAAACAGAGAACAGTGGTACGGGAGACGGTGAAAACGACAGGCACGAAAACGAGAGCGCAGAGAGAGACGCTCGAAGATCGGCTCTCGACCAATGGGAAAACGATTACGAAGAGAGGTGCTCTCGTCCTGTTTAGGACAACAGTTACCGACGCCGGACATACCTGTAAACAATTCGTTTTTCCAGTCTGTACAGAAGTACCGCGTTCGTTCGATCGACACTGAAAGATGCCGTTCTCTCGCGCGTAGCCAAAGAGGGTAACAAAAGGGTAACACGTTATCCAATCGTTCCCATAAGTAGTTTTTCGCGAAGCTATGGCGCGTCGATCCGGTGCGAAACAAGGTGTAACAAAATTCAGTTGCCAGACTATAACTTAAACCACCTCCTGGTGGAACTGGCTGTAAAAAAAAATTAAGCCACTCCTCAGCCACCCCCATCCCGCAAACAAAGTGTAACAAAATTCAGTTACCAGACTATAACATGGCATTCATCATAGTCAATGTGCAGCTCGTCAGCGAAGACACGCGTCCCACGAACAGGAACAACGCGACCGCCGCAACCACGAAGTGTAGATGCTGCCTGAAGGCAGACGCTTTGCCTCCTACGGTGAGGGATTTCCTGCAGTCCGTGTTGGGAAAGC
>LKMJ01007507.1_pt1 | contig 10274 bp, 9 predicted proteins | sample 643391 | NCBI WGS metagenome assembly LKMJ01 (sample SAMN04112250, study PRJNA286221) | soda lake metagenome | biome: soda lake; feature: Kulunda Steppe; material: water; isolation source: sample PL-Br10 brine of Picturesque Lake | place: Russia: Kulunda steppe | collected 2010-07
CTGGAAAGATATTATGATCATATGGAGATGTCTCCTTCAATTGTAGAGGATATTTCCGGTCAGCCCCGGGAACCCCAGCTCACAGGTGAGGTTGAATTTCAGGATGTTTACTTTTCCTATGATGAGGGTGAAGAGGTTTTAAAGGGAGTATCCTTTAAGGCTGAGCCGAAGCAGACGGTGGCGCTGGTGGGACCCAGCGGAGCGGGTAAAACTACAGTCGTCAGGTTAATTCCCCGGCTCTATAAGAATCAGCAGGGGAAAATCACCATTGACGGCCGAGATATCAGGGATTTTTCTGTCCGGGATCTCCGCAGCAGCATAGCCATGGTGATGCAGGATGATTATCTCTTTTCTGACAGCGTTGAGGATAATATCTCCTATGGTAAACCCGGCTCCTCCCGGGAGGAAATTGTTAGAGCAGCCCGGGCTGCCAATGCACATCAGTTTATTAAAGATCTGCCTGAGGGATATGACACCCAGGTTGGGCAGCGCGGATTGAAACTTTCCGGCGGTCAGCGCCAGCGGGTTTCAATCGCCCGGGCTTTTCTCAAAAATCCCCAGATTTTAATTCTGGATGAGGCTACCTCGGCGGTTGATCTGGAGACGGAGAAACTGATTCAGGAGGCTATTGAGAGACTGACAGCTCACCGGACAACCTTTGTTATTGCCCACCGCCTTTCTACCATCGTCAATTCAGATCAGATAATCTTTATAGGGAATGGCAAAATTCGGGAGAAGGGTACCCATCGGGAACTGGTCAAAAAAAGAGGCGAATATTACAGATTTTATCAGATGCAGTTTGAGAAAACCTCAGAAGCCATATAAATACAGGAAACCGGAGGCGGAAGGGTTAAAATCCTTCCGCTTTTTACTGCGGAGGGAAGTTTATCGGCAATCTTGTGAAAAAAATTCTGAAAAGTATCCGGGAGAAAATAAAGGGCAGGAGGTATAATTTTATGTCCAGCTATCAGAAACGTCAGGCAATGGTGGAAAACCAGTTAAAGCCCAGGGGCATTAAAGATGAAAGGCTGCTGGAAGCCTTTCTTGAGGTTCCCCGGGAGGCCTTTGTGGGGGAAGAGCTGAAAAAATCGGCCTATCAGGACCGCCCCCTTCCTATCGGTGAGGGCCAGACAATCAGTCAGCCCTATATTGTGGCTTATATGCTGGATAAACTTGAAGTTTTTCCAGAGGATAAAGTGCTGGAAGTTGGCAGCGGCTGCGGCTATGTTCTGGCTCTACTGGCCGAACTGGCCGAAGAAGTTTATGGAATCGAGCGGAAAGCCGTCCTGGCCGAGAGAAGCCTACAGACCTTAAGGCAGCTGAGTTATGATGATATTGAAATCAGGGCCGGAGATGGTTCCCGGGGCTGGCAGGAAAAGGCACCCTTTGCCGGGATTCTGGTCAGTGCTGCCGCAGCCCAGATACCGGAGGAACTAAAGCAACAGCTGGAAGTCGGCGGCAGGCTGATACTTCCTCTGGGAGACGGGTTTTTTCAGCGGCTTGTGCTGGTTACCCGTGAAAGCCGGGATAAATTTTCTCGGAGAAAGCTGGAGTCGGTTAGATTTGTTCCTTTAATAGAAAAATAGCGGGTTTGCAGCAATTGTCATATATTAATAGGAACTGCCATTTTAAAAACTTTATTTACAATCTGTTAATTTATTGAAGGAGTTTGAGAGTAAATCCAGAATAACATAGCAGGAATTCCTTCATTCCGCTTATAATAGTAGTTATAATGGAAGGCCACTCTGGATTTGAGCGGAGAAGGCTATTAGAATCAGAAGGAGGTGAGTAACAGCTTTAGCTGGCTGCCGGTTAATAATTTCTGCTGGCATGTTAGCTGTCTGGGTTTCCTGGAGGCCCTTGGTCTGGTCTGGAATGATTATTGTGAGAAAATTTATACCTGACATAATTATTTTATTTTTGTCAAATCTTTTATTGGTGGAACTGCTGGATAACTTGCGAGGAGGGAGATTAGCTAATGCAGAACAATAATGATCAGTTCACCACCAGGTTTGCCATAATTGCGGCTTCAATTGGCATGGCTGTTGGTACAGGTAATATTTGGCGCTTTCCCCGGATAGCGGGTATGTGGGGGGGAGGCACCTTTCTTTTTGCTTTAACCGTGGCAGTAATAGTCTGGGCTATTCCGCTGTTAATAGCAGAATTTTTAATTGGCAGAAAAACCAGAGTGGGTAACATAGCGGCTTTTAGAGACTTTGTTGGCAAAGATTATACCTGGATGGGCGGCTGGCTGGCCTTCTGCTCTCTTGGTATAGCCTTTTATTATGCAGTGGTAGCGGGCTGGTCGCTGCGATACTTTATTTTCAGCATATCCGGGGCAATTTCTCCTGGAGTTGAAGGAGAGGCTCTCTGGGAGGGTTTTATTGCCAGCCCGGGGCAGACGGTGCTGTTTCATTTTCTGGCCACACTGATTACCGTGGCGATAATCTACCGGGGTATTAAAGGTGGAATTGAAAAGGTAATTAATATTCTGCTGCCTTCACTCTTTGTTTTGCTGGCTATACTGGCTTTAAGAGCCCTGTTTTTACCCGATGCTCTGGTCGGCTTGAGCTATCTTTTTGTCCCGGAATGGGGAGAGCTTTTAAGTGGACGGGTCTGGCTGGAAGCTTTTACCCAGGCGGCCTGGTCCACCGGGGCCGGCTGGGGTCTTTTGATGGTTTATGCTGTTTACTCCAGAGAAGAAGAGGATATCGGCAGAAACAGCAGCATTATAGCCTTTGCCGATGTGCTGGCTGGATTTTTAGCCGGTACTGCCATTTTGATTACAGTATTTTCCATGTCGCCAACGATTGCCGAGGGCGAAGCTATTCTGGAAGCGGGTAATATTGGTCTGACCTTTATCTATATAGTGGAGCTCCTGGTAGAAATGCCGGGCGGGGTAATTATCTCGCCTCTCTTTTTCCTGGCTCTGTCTGTAGCCGCTGTATCTTCCCTGACAGCTATGATTGAGCTGGGGGCTACCAACCTGATTGATACGGGACTCAAGCGTAAGCAGGCTGCTCTGCTGGCGGGCCTGATAATTTTCATCATGGGTATTCCCTCGGCCATCTGGATCGATTTTCTCGATAATCAGGACTGGGTCTGGGGAGTTGGTCTCCTGATCAGTGGTCTGCTGGTTGCCATTGCCATAATGAAGTACGGAGTGGAAAAGGCCCGGGCTGAGGTTAATGAGATCAGCGATATTCATATCGGGAAATGGTGGAGTTACTGCATCCGTCTGTTCCCGGTAATGTTTGTTTTTATCTTCGGCTGGTGGGTGATGCAGTCCATTGAATGGTACCCCGATGACTGGTGGCATCCCTTCGAGATTTTCAGTACCGGTACCATGATATTCCAGTGGGGTATTCTGGCAGTGGTCATGTATTTCTTAAATGATTATCTGGCGAAAAATCTGCGCAGGGGCAGGATGTCTCCGCCGGAAAAAAGCCATAAGGAATAAGGGGATGATATAATGGATATTACAACTGTAATCTGGGTCATTATCTTTTATGGACTCTATATCGGAGTTCTAGGCTGGTTGATTAAGGGCATGGATCCCAAAAGAAAATAGAAGCGCAAGTAAGGGGCAGTATCCGGAATTTTTTTCTTAAGGATACTGCTCCTTTATTCTCACAAAGGGACTGCTATTCTCGCAAAGGAACTGCTTAAAAATATAAAAATAATCAGTAAGAATCCTGATTTCAGAGCAGGAAATAGAGTCTGCAAAGAGAAATATAGTATACAGATGCGTAGGAGACAGCTGTGCCAGTCCTCTCCGGTGAAGCCCGCAGATTAATTACTTAGGAATCTTCTTCGAGACTAAGTAGAGGAAAGCTTTTAATTTTTAAAATGTTAGCAAGAATAAGCTAACGGAGAATTTACTTTGGAACTGCTGACCTGCAATTTTTTAGTAACTGCCGGCAAAGGAGGATAATTATGCGGATTAAAGATCATCCAATTCTGGAATTTAAGCGCGGCGAGAAAATTACCTTCAGCTACAACGGCAAAAAAATAACTGCCTATCCCGGAGAGACAATAGCTTCGGCTCTGCATGCGGCAGGCATTAGAAAATTGACTCACAGCCAGAAGCACCAGAGACCCCGGGGCTTTTTTTGTGCCATTGGCAACTGCTCTTCCTGCCTGATGGTGGTTGATGGAGAGCCAAATGTTAAGACCTGCGTAGTAGAAGTGGAAGAGGGGATGGTTGTTCAGGAACAGCAGGGGAAGGGTGATTTGAGTGCAAAAGTGTGAGCTTGCCATTGTTGGAGGAGGACCGGCCGGGCTGGCTGCTGCCCTGAAGGCCCGGGAAATGGGGCTGGAAGAGATATATCTGCTGGAAAGGGACAATTTTCTCGGGGGACAGCTGGTCAAGCAGACCCATCAGTTCTTTGGCTCTCACAAGCAGTTTGCCGGAATTCGGGGAATAGATATTGCTGAAATCTTTAAAGATAAGCTCGAGGACCGGCCGGAAATTAAAGTATTAAAGGGTACGGTGGCCCAGGGTTATTATGAAGATGATGTTCTGGGTTACTCCTGTCGGAATAAATTTTTTAAATTAAAGCCGGAAAGAACGATACTGGCCACCGGAGCTTCTGAAAAGATGCTGAGTTTTCCCAACAATGATCTTCCTGGAATTTATGGAGCCGGGGCTGTTCAAACTTTAATGAACCAGTATGGTATTATTCCCGGAGAAAAAATTCTGATGATTGGTGCTGGCAATATCGGATTGATTGTAGCTTACCAGCTGCTCCAGGCAGGGATTGAGGTTGAAGCAGTAATTGAAGCTACCGGCAGAATCGGAGGCTATGCCGTCCATGCCTCCAAGGTCCGCCGGGCGGGAATCCCTATTTTAACCCATCATACTATTAAGGGAGCACGGGGGGAAGAGGAGGTAGAGGCAGCGATTATTCAGGAGATTGATGAGGACTGGCAGCCTGTATCCGGTACCGAGCAGGAAATGGAAATTGACACAATCTGCCTGGCTGTGGGCCTGACTCCCAAGGTAGATCTGGCGATTCAGGCCGGCTGTCAGATGGCCTATGTGGCTGAACTGGGCGGGGATGTTCCGGTCCGGGATGAAAATCTCCAGACCAGCAATCCCCGGGTTTATACAGCCGGGGATTCTGCCGGAATAGAGGAGGCAACCGCCGCCATTCTGGAAGGAGAGCTGGCTGCTGTCGCGGCTGCTGCCGATATTATCCCGGAGAGTTCTGCTATCGATCGGGAAAGGACAGAAATTAAAGAGAAACTGGCGGATTTGAGAAGAGGTCCGGTAGGTGAACATATTAGAAGGGGACTTACCCGAGTCAGGAGGAATCAAAATGCTGGAAGAGACCGGTATACCCGAAGCTGGAAAAGTTGAAGCAAGCCTGCCATCTTGGGAAAGACTCGAGCAGGGGCCGGTGGCAATTTTTGAATGCTTTACTGAAATTCCCTGTGATCCCTGCTATTACAGCTGTCCGATAGAAGCCATTGAAGAATTTCACGATATTAATGATCTGCCGGAACTGGATTTTGACAGATGCACCGGCTGCGGTCAGTGTATTGCCAACTGTCCCGGCCTGGCGATCTTTGTTCTGGATTATAATTATAGTAAAGAGGAAGGAGTTGTCCGGGTTCCCTACGAATATACCCCACTGCCGGAGGAAGGGGAGATAGTTCAGGCTCTAAATCGGGCCGGAGAAGTGGTGGGAGAAGCCCGGGTAGAAAAGGTACAGAATGCTGAAAGACAGGACAGGACTGCGGTGGTCTGGCTGGCAGTTTCAAAAGAGCAGGTCCTGACTGTTCGCAATTTTAAAAGAATGGAGGATTAGTATGGATCGCCAAAATACTATTATCTGCCGCTGCGAGGATCTAACGCTGGCCGAGGTTGAAGAGGTGATAGCTGAAGGCTACACCACCATTGAAGAAATAAAAAGAATCTGCCGACTGGGGATGGGCCCCTGCCGGGGCAGCACCTGCCTGCAGCTGATTGATAGAATACTGGCCCGGCAGAAAAACTGCGGCCGGGAGGAGATAAAAATGCCGACCAACAGACCCCCTCTGGAAGGCATTAAAATGAAGGAACTGACAGGTGATGCCGGTGAAAAATAAAGCAAATGTGGTCATTATTGGAGGGGGAGTGGTCGGTCTGGCGGTGGCTTATAACCTGGCCCGCCTGGGAGTTAAGGATGTAGTGCTGCTGGAAAGAGCCTATCTGGGCAGCGGCGCCACAAGCCGCTGTGGTGCCGGGATCAGGCAGCAGTGGGGCACTGAGATGAACTGTGCCCTGGCCCGGAAAAGCATGGATATCTTTGAGAAAATGAACGAGATGCTGGAGGTTAAGAGGGATATAGAGTTGAAGCAGAAGGGTTATCTGCTGCTGGCTTTTTCCGAAAAGGAAATGGAACAGTTCAGAAAAAATCTCAAAGTGCAGAGCAAATATGACATCCCTTCCCGGGAGGTTACCCCCCGGGAGGCCAGAGACATTGTGCCCCATCTTAACCTGGAGGGTATAGTAGGGGGAGCCTTCTGTCCCACCGATGGCCATGTTAATCCCTTTCTGGTGACAGAGGCCTATGCCAATGCCGCCCGTCGGCTGGGAGTTGATATTTATACCTATACCGAGGCTCTGGATATTGAAATGTCCGGCAGCAAAATCACCGGGGTAAGAACTGATCAGGGTCTGATTAAAACCGACAGTGTGGTCAATGCTGCCGGGGGTTATTCCCAGCAGATCGGCAAAATGGTCGGGCTGGATCTGCCGGTTAAATCCGAGCGCCATGAGATTTTGGTAACCGAGAAGGTTGAGCCCCTGCAGGGGCCGATGGTTATGTCTTTTTCCTACAACATCTACTGCCAGCAGACCCCCGAAGGTCCCTTTTTAATGGGTTATGGTGATCCCGATGAGCCGGAAAGTTACAATCTCAATTCCAGCTGGCATTTTCTGGAGGAGATGACCCGGAAGGCCACCAGACTGCTGCCTCCTCTCAAGCAACTCAGGGTTATCAGGCAGTGGGCCGGACTTTATAATATCACTCCTGACCGCCAGCCGATTATTGCCGAGTCTGAAGAGGTTCCGGGTTTTTTTATGGCCATAGGTTTCAGCGGTCATGGTTTCATGATCGCTCCCATGACCGGAGTGCTGCTGGCTGAAATGATCGGCGGCGAGGAACCCAGCCTGGAGCTCAAGCTTGATCCGGGACGATTTGCCCGGGGAGATTTGATCCTTGAACCTTCAGTAGTTTAAGGTGCTGGAGCTGAAAATTGCTGGTTTATATCAGCAGGATATTGCCAGATTTCAAAGTCTGCTGCTGGCCTGATTTTTAAGTTTTACGTAGTTTTATGGTTTTATGGAGAAGTTTTGTCAATTTCGTTGCTAAAAAATTTATTAGGGGTGATTAGCTTTGGGTCGCAATCGAATATTTTCGCTTGAAAGGCCTGAAAATGAGCCGATTCTGGAATATCTTCCTGGCAGTCCGGAAAGAAAGGCCGTAAAGAAAAAGCTGCAGGAGATGAAGGAAAAAACCCTCGAAATTCCTCTGGTTATTGGAGGTGAAGTGGTTAGGACCGATAATCTGGGAGAAATCCGCTGTCCCCATGACCACAGCATCGTTCTGGCCCGTTATCATAAAGCCGGTCCCGAGGAGGTGGACAGGGCAATTGAAGCGTCTCTTGAAGCCTGGGAGGAATGGGCTGCCATGTCCTGGGAAGACCGGGTGGCCATTTTTGAAAGGGCCGCCTGTCTGCTGTCCGATTCCTGGCGGGCTACCATTAACGCTGCCACCATGCTGGGACAGAGCAAGAATATCTATCAGGCCGAGATTGATGCCGTCTGTGAGCTGATTGATTTCTTCCGTTTCAATAATTATTACCTCTCCCGGATCTACCAGGAACAGCCGGCCTCCTCAAGACAGGAAATTAACAAGCTGGAGTATCGCCCGCTGGAGGGCTTTGTCTTTGCCGTGCCGCCCTTTAATTTTACCTCAATTGCCGGCAATCTGCCCGGGGCTCCGGTGGTCTGCGGCAATACGGTGCTCTGGAAACCTGCTTCCACCGCGGTATTTTCCAATTATTATCTGATGAAACTCTATCAGGAGGCTGGACTGCCGGCGGGAGTGCTTAATTTTATTCCCGGGCCTGGAAGCAAAATCGGCCCCCGTGTCATGGAGGATACCCGACTGGCCGGAATCCACTTTACCGGTTCCACCGAAACCTTCAGACAGATGTGGCAGACGGTAGGGGAAAATATTGAAAACTATCACAGCTACCCCCGGATAGTGGGTGAAACCGGCGGTAAGGACTTTGTCTTTGCTCATAAATCTGCTGATCCTGAAGCCCTGATAACAGCTCTGATCCGTGGAGCCTATCAGTATCAGGGCCAGAAGTGTTCGGCGGCTTCCCGGACCTATATTCCGGAGAAACTCTGGGAGGTGATCCGGGATGATTTTCTGGAAGAAGTCGATAATATTAAGATGGGATCGGTTGATGACTTCACCAATTTTGTCAATGCTGTCATCGATGCCCCGGCTTTTGCCAGCATAACCTCCTATATCGATCATGCCCGGCAGGCTGAGGATGCCAGGATAATTTCTGGAGGCAGCTATGATGATTCTCAGGGCTATTTTATTGAGCCAACAGTAATACTGACAGAAAATCCCAATTTTAAAACCATGGAAGAGGAAATTTTTGGCCCTGTCCTGACTGTTTATCTCTATCCTGAAGAAGAATATGAGAAGACCTTAAAACTCTGTGATGAGACCTCTCCCTACGGGCTGACCGGTTCGATTTTTGCCAGGGACCGGGCGGCAGTCAGCCTGGCCCGGGAGATTCTGACCCAGGCTGCCGGTAATTTCTATATCAATGATAAGCCCACCGGAGCGGTGGTGGGCAGACAGCCCTTTGGAGGTGCCCGGGCTTCTGGCACCAATGACAAGGCCGGCAGTAAACTGAACCTGCTCCGCTGGCTTTCTCCCCGGACCATCAAAGAAAATCTGGTGCCACCCCGGGATTATCGCTATCCTCACATGGAAGAAAAATAAATATATTTGGCCGGCTGAAAAGCCGGCCTTTTTTTCAGATTTTTAAAGGGTTTTGGGAAGTTATATAGAAATAAGCAGGCGAAATCAAGTTTTTTATTTAACAAAACTTAGGGAAAAGCGGACAGCAATTAAAAGGAGCTGATAGTGGTGGCCAAAAAAGGCAGGGTTAGAGTTGCCAGACCTGACTGGTGCAAGACCTGCGGAATCTGTATCGAAGTCTGCCCGGTGGAAGTTCTGGAGCTGGGGCAGGATCGGATTCAAATTGCCTATCCTGAAAACTGTGTGGGCTGTGAAAATTGTGAATTGAGCTGCCCGGATTTTGTACTGAAGGTGGTGAATGAAGATGAAAAGCAAAGTTGAAACAAAAAATAATGAAATGACAGCTAGAACCATGCTGCTGCAGGGAGATGAAGCAGTGGTTGAAGGAGGACTGGTAGCTGGAGCCAGCTTTTTTGCCGGTTATCCCATCACCCCTGCTTCTGAAATAGCCGAAGGTTTTGCGGAGAAGCTGCCGGCCCTGGGCGGCAAATTTATCCAGATGGAAGATGAAATAGCCAGTATGGGCTGTGTGATAGGAGCCTCCCTGGCCGGAGAGAAGGCGATAACCGCTACCAGCGGTCCCGGTTTTTCCTTGAAGCAGGAAAACCTCGGACTGGGCATCATGGTGGAAGCCCCCTGTGTGGTGGTTAATGTCCAGAGGGTGGGCCCCTCTACCGGACTGCCGACCTCCCCCTCTCAGGGCGATGTGATGCAGGCCCGCTGGGGGACCCATGGTGATCATCCCATTATTGCTCTCAGCCCCTCCACGGTTAAAGAGACCATCGACTTAACTATAGAATCCTTTAACATGGCAGAAAAATATCGCATTCCGGTAATTCTGCTGTTAGATGAAATTGTGGGACATATGCGGGAGAAGGTTCGGATTCCTTCACCGGCAGAGGTTGAAATAGTGGAGCGCAAACGACCCCGCCCCGAGGATAGAGAGGATTTTTATCCCTATCAGGAGACCGAGGATCACATCCCCCCCATGCCGGATTATGGCCAGGGTTATCGTTATCATTCTACCGGACTTTTTCACGACAAGACCGGCTTTCCCCGGGGTAAAACCGAGGATGCCCGCCGCCTGATGGACAGACTGATGGCCAAGATTGATGAAAATCTGGACGATATCATTCTGCTGGAGGACGATCTTAAGGGGGATGAAGATATTGTGGTGCTTTCCTATGGTTCCACCGCCCGCTCGGCCATCAGTGC
>LKMJ01007508.1_pt1 | contig 10273 bp, 9 predicted proteins | sample 643391 | NCBI WGS metagenome assembly LKMJ01 (sample SAMN04112250, study PRJNA286221) | soda lake metagenome | biome: soda lake; feature: Kulunda Steppe; material: water; isolation source: sample PL-Br10 brine of Picturesque Lake | place: Russia: Kulunda steppe | collected 2010-07
CGTTCGAACAGAAGAGCCAGGGGAGGGATTTGAACCCTCGAACTCCCGATTACAAGTCGGGTGCTTGAACCACCCAAGCTCCCCTGGCGCACCTACACCTTGTGGGTCATCCTTTGAGTGCGTATCGCTTTCGGTTCGGGTGTGTCACTCGGTTCCAACCCCATCACTCCACAGCTTTCTCAACTTCAAGGCGATGGGGTTCGTAGCCGTGTTGCTGGTAAAACCGTCGACCACGCTCATTTGTGGCAAGCACCTCCAGTGCAATCCGGTCGACGTCCGCTCCAGCCAATCGGTTCTCAGCAGTTTCCAGCAGCGCAGAGCCAATCCCTTCGTTGCGGCGTTCTGGGACGACATAGACGTTATCGATAATGCCGCGTGTAACGGCGCGCTTGAAATCCCCTGATTCCACCCGGAAGGACGCAAAGCCATGAATGTTCACAGAGGGTTGCCCATCGCGTGCGACGACAACCCGCTCGGCAACGAGTTGGTGGACCAATGTCTCCCGAACGCCAGTTCGGTTTTCATCACTGAGGATATGTGCATCGTACTGACGCTGGCTTTCAGCTAACTCGGCCCAGAGGTCGACAATCCGGTCGATATCATCCGTATCGGGCGTCACAATCTTCATATGACACCTAGATTGTCCGACAGTTGGGACAGACCAACTGACCGTTGAACGGCGATAAATCAGGCGAGAGGCTTCCGCACACCTCACAGATACTCTGTTCATCGAAATGGTCCTCAATTCCCTCATCACCTGTGGTCTCAATGGTAACTGAAGACCCGGATTCCGTGACAGTACCCTGTACGGGTTCGCCGGCCACTCTCGCCTCAACGGCGTGCGTTCGCGAGGCCAGCAGGTCACGCTCGGTAATCACGCCAAGCGGTTCTGAGCCGTTGGCGACGACCACGCGACTCTCACCCCGAGTCGACATCTCGTCTGCCGCCTGGCCGAGACTCATCTCAGGGGCGACGGTCGGAACGCTGTCGCTCATTACGTCGCCAACAGTCGCCTCTGCCGGTGGCGGCCCTTCGACAAGCGATGCCAAAATATCACGCTCGGTAACGACTCCAATATGTTCGTTGCCACGCTGGACGACAGCCGCAGCAGCATCCTCGCGTAACAACAACTCGACCGTCTCAATCAGGTCGTCAGATTCGCTGACGCCCACATACTCCCGGTTCATCAGTTCACGCACTGATACCTCCTCGTTCATGTGACACAGTTTGACATAGCCGGGTAAAAAGCTACCTGCGGTACGTTTATGCCGTTCCCAGCCAAAGATTTATGACTGGGTTACTTTATTTCGTTCCCTTGCAGTGGTGCTTTCTCGAACCGAAACGGGCCAGAAAAGCAAGCGAGCAGCCATCGAGAGTGGTAGAAGGTGACTACTAGAGGCTGCAGCAGGAGTTAGTTCAACTGGTCGCAATCCCCTTCCTGCGATTTCTCGAATGATAATCTATCCTTCGTAGGTAATATATAACTTTCCTACGAAGGATATTATTGGCAAGAAATAGTTCTCAGCGATTTATTCCGTTGGTCGCACTATACAATTATGCCTTTGAGGGAAATTTGGATTTATTCGAAGGCGAGTTCGACGGGTTTCTCGACTTCGCGGCAATGTTCGAGCGAATGTTTTGCATCCATCCCTGCATCGGAGGCAGTTTTTCCGCGGCCGACACCGACACGGAGTTCGACATCCACAGCCTCCTTCACGTGCCTCACCGCATCCCGATAGGCCTCCGCATCGAGGTCCGGACAGATGACGATGATGTTGTCTCCCCCAACGAAAAACGAAAGCGAATCGTAGGCCTGTCGCATATATTTCATCAGTTCAGCGTAGCCCTGTTCGATGCGGATGAACGTATCGAACTCGTTGAGTTGGTCGGTGTATTTACCGGTTGCATCGGCAACGTCGAAGTGAGCAATCTGGATATCCTCATCGGTCCGAAACTCCGCATCGATGGCACGGCCTTTGAGCACGTTTCGGCGATGCTTGTCCTGTGCGCTACCCTCCTCCTGTAACTGCTCGGTTGCAGTCCCAAGTGCCGAGGCTGGCGTTCGACCGGTAGCGACCGAAAGGCTTGCTGTCACCGGATACCGGTTCGCAACAGATTCCTGTATCAACGCGTGGTCGTCCATAGTGAGGCCGTTCGAGATGGCAATCATATTGTCAAACCGGGAGAAAAAAACGTACCCATCGCGGTTGCCAAATAACTGTGAAAGGTCGGCATATAGCCGCGACTGAAGCGTCTGTAAGTCGACCTCTCGGCGTGGCTCAGGCGTCACTGTCCATGGCCCGTAGTTATCTATCTGAATGTGTGTAAGCTGCGTGTTCGTCACAGTTGCATCGGGTTTGGTGTGTACAGGTATCTTTCTTTGGAAATCCGGCGGAATCGCAGCCCAACCCATCACATATCTGTGATGGGTGAATAGTTGTCAGAGTACAAATATTTCGTGCCAACCCTTATTTGCTGGAGTGCGTAGTTCCAGTAATGCATCGATGACGAGTGACGAGCTGGATATCCACACGCGAGAGCCTGCTGAAGAACGCGTTCGCCCACCAGAGGCGTTCGTCGAGCAAGCCAATATTCAGGATACCTCCCTCTATGAGACGTTCGACCAGGAGTGGCCGACCGCCTGGGCTCGGGCCGGAGACACTATTAGCTGGGATAGTTCCTACGACCATGTCTTCGACGAGGAAACAAGCGAGTGGTTCGTCGGCGGCCAGTTGAACGCTGCAACGAACTGTCTCGATAGACATCTCGACGAGCGCAAAAACCAGCGGGCGCTCGTCTGGGAAGGGCTATTCGATGAACGCCGGACGTTCACCTACCTGGAACTGACGAGGGAAGTCGAAGCGTTCGCCGCAACGCTCCGGGAGCTCGGCGTCGAGGAAGGCGATGTCGTCACCATCCACATGCCGATGGTGCCGGAGCTCCCGATTGCGATGCTCGCCTGTGCACGTATCGGCGCTATTCATTCCGTCGTCTACGTCGGCTTCTCGGCCGATTCGCTGACGACACGGATGGCCGAAAGCGGCTCCAACCTACTGGTCACCTGTGATGGCTACTACCAGCGCGGGGGTGCCGTCTCGCTCAAAAACAAAACAGACAGGGCCTGCCTCGGTCTCGAACACGAGGTAACCACCATCGTCGTCGACCGCCTTGGCGAGGCCTACGAGTACGCGCTCGGCCCGAACGATTTCGAGTATGAGAGTCTCCGGTCCACACATTACGGTACCGATATCGAACCCGTCTCTCGGGCAGCAACTGATACCCTGTTTTTAATTTATACGTCGGGAACTACCGGCAGACCCAAGCGGGTAACCCAGACAACCGGCGGCTATCTCTCCTATGTCACCTGGACCAGCCACGCCACACTCGATTTGAAGCCGAGCGACACCTACTGGTGTACGGCTGATATCGGCTGGATTACCGGTCATTCCTATCTCGTATACGGCCCGCTGTCAGTGGGGGCAACGGTCGTGCTCCACGAAGGACGGCCGGAGTATCCCTCGAAGACCCGTCCGTGGGAAGTCATCGAGCGCAACGCCGTCGATATCCTCTACACCTCCCCATCGACGGTTCGAACCCTGATGAAACGCGGCGACTCCTACCTCGAAGACTACGATTGTTCGAGCCTCCGATTGCTCGGGACCGTTGGGGAACCAATCAACCCACGTGTCTGGCGTTGGTTTTACGAAGCAGTTGGAAACGAGGAGTGCCCTATCGTCGATACCTGGTGGCAGACCGAGACGGGAGGTCATCTCATTGCCACGCTTCCCGGTGTCACCGATATGAAGCCGGGTGCTGCTGGGCCGCCACTGCCCGGTATCAGTGCTTCCGTGGTTGACGCCACTGGTGAGTCTGTTGAGACGGGAACTGGCGGCTATCTGGTCATCGACAGACCGTGGCCCGGGATGCCACAGGAACTCGTTGATTCGACGCGCTGGGCATCACGGGAGAAATCCATCCCCGTGACCGATGATTGGCAGTATGTGACAGAAGACGGCGCACTGGTCGACGAAGACGGCTACGTGACAATTCTCGGCCGTGTAGACGATGTTATCAAGGTCTCAGGCTATCGCTTCGGCTCGATGGAACTCGAATCCGCAATTGTCGCCGTCGAGGGTGTTGCCGAAGCCGCCGTCGTCACCGGTACCTACGACGACCACGAGCGTGGCCTCTACGCGTACGTCTGTCTGGAGGATACCTACGAGCGGACAGAGCGAATCCGGAAGGCCATTCACGAATCAATCGAGCGGGTGGTTGGCCCGTTCGCACGACCTGATGATATCATTTTTACTGCCGAACTACCCAAAACGAGTTCCGGAAAAATCGTCAGACGAGTCCTGACTGACCTGGCCAGCGGGAACGAACTTGGAGATACCAGTTCGCTCAGAAATCCCGAAATCGTGGGCGAACTCGAATCCGCAACACGCGACGATTAGCGGCTCCAGTTTGCTCGGGTTCGCCACCGTTGTTGCTCGGGTCGGTTTTTGTTCGAAAGGAGGCTACAACGTTCCAGAAAGTTGTTTTACCGTCACCGTTTGTGTTCCTTCCGGCGTTTCGAGCGTCACCGATTCGCGGATGTACGCAGGAAGTTGTTCACGCCAACGTTCGACCTGGCTCGCATGATACTCGTGATGCCGTTCGACCGTATACGTCCGCTCCGGGTCGGAACGAAGTTCATCCTCTGTCTCCACTGCTTGTGGATACGATGGTGCGTCTGCAGTAACCAGCCGCTGTGGAGTGATATGTATCGGTTCCGGCGTCTCCGTATATTCCCCTTCCTGTGACACGTGGAGTCGAGCGCGCATTCGCCCGTTGAACGGCGGCGTTATCCGCAACACTGCATCGCGCTCGCTCGTCGTCCGCATCTCAAGCGCTGCGACGACGTCAGCCGTCGTCACCGCGATAGAGCGAATAACCTGGGGACTGTTTGATTGTGACATTGGTGGGAATATATACACCGAAGGAGCATAATTCGTCGCATGGCCGCCCATCACAGGTTGACATCGGTGACAGCGCCGTCCACGGACAGCTGACAATGAACAAACAAAAATGAGCTATCTCCACCGGAGAGGGCGACCAAACAGCCGATACTATTTTAATAACAGTCGTTCATACGGCACATGTGCAGGGGAACAAACGAGTTCGTGTTCGGTACCGATGGGACACGGATACCGCGGGGGGAGACAGAATGTGTCTCGCTGATACTCGCTGGGACGATTGCATCGCGAGCCGCGGTCAGTACCAACAGTCGATATGTGACTAGCTATGACCGACGAAGAACTGACCATTCTGGTCGTTGACGACGAGACAGATATTGCAGACCTCTACAGCACGTGGCTATCGATGGACCACGAGGTCCGAACAGCGTATGGGGGAGAGGAAGCGCTCGACAAGGTTGACGAGACCGTCGATATCGTCTTTCTCGACCGCCAGATGCCAGATTACTCCGGCGACGAAGTGCTCGAAATAATCCGAGAACGGGAGATTGATTGCCGGGTTGTGATGGTCACCGCGGTCGACCCCGATTTCGATATCGTCTCGATGGATTTCGACGATTATCTGACCAAACCTGTCATGCGCGAGGGCCTCAGCGAATCAGTGTCGTCCATGCGCGAGCGTGATAGTTACAACGAGACGGTACAGGAATATTTTGCGCTCACCTCGAAGAAGGCGACGCTCGAAGCCGAAAAAACACCATCTGAACTCCAGAATAACGAGGAGTACCAGAAGATGGTCGACCGCGTTGAAACGCTGTCTGAGGAGGCAGATATGGCCGTTGCAGAGTTCGATGATGACTTCGAGACGCTCTTTCAGGAGTTCCCCGGCGGCGAGTAACGGACTGGTTCAGGAAACCGAGTAGCGCAATCTTTTTCCGCGCTCACGAGAGAGCAGTGAATATGATGGTAGGTGTCCGTTTTACAGGCCCCACGTAAACGACACCTGCCGATTCCCTTGCTGGCTGGATACTCCGCGCATGTTGCGTCGAGACGGCCAGCAACAGCACAACCCCGCATCTTGTGGGAGGTATTATCATGTCACAACAAACGTCTACGGTAACGGTCGTCCTGCCGGACGGCTCCGAACTGGAGGTAGAGCGCGGTTCGACTGTCGAGGATGTGGCCTACGAAATCGGGCCAGGGCTCGGTCGCGATACCATTGCCGGTGTCGTTGACGGCGAACTGGTCGATAAGACGACCCCGCTCGACGATGACTGCGAGATAGAAATTGTCACCGAAAGCAGTGACGAGTATCTCGACGTTCTCCGCCACACGGCCGCACACGTCTTTGCACAGGCACTGCAGCGAGTGTATCCGGAAGCCGAACTCGCAATTGGGCCACCAACTGACGACGGGTTTTACTACGATATCACCGGCGGCGATCTCTCGGAAGATGATTTCGAGGAGATAGAAGCCGAGATGGAAGCCATCATCGAGGCTGATTACGAACTGGAGCGCATCGAGCGCTCCCGTGAAGATGCCTTCGAAATCTACGAGGAAAACCCGTTCAAGCAGGATATCCTCGAAACGGAAGCGGCCGACGAGGAGACCGTCTCGTTTTACGTACAGGATGACTGGCAGGACCTCTGTCAGGGACCACACGTCGAATCGACCGGTGAGATTGGGGCGATTACGCTGCTCGAAATCTCCGCATCCTACTGGCGCGGTGACGAGGAAAACGAGACCCTGACGCGAGTGTATGGTTCCGCATTCAAAAGCGAGAGCGACCTCGAAGACTTTCTGACACGCCGTGAGGAAGCCAAAGAACGCGACCACCGGAAAATCGGTCAGGAAATGGACCTCTTTTCGGTTCCCGACCACTCACCAGGGTGTGCACATTATCACCCGAACGGGATGTCGATTCGACGTGAACTAGAGGACTTTATCCGAAACAAAAACGACGACCTCGGCTACGATGAGGTCTGGACGCCCGAGTTGAACAAGGCCGAACTCTGGAAACCGACGGGCCACTACGATGCCTTCAAGGAGGAGGGAGAGATGTTCGCGTGGGAACAGGACGAGACCGAATACGGCCTCAAACCGATGAACTGTGCGAACCACGCACATATCTTCGACGAGGGGCAGTACTCCTATCGCGACCTGCCCATCCGCTTTTCCGAGTTCGGGACGGTCTACCGGAACGAACAGTCCGGCGAACTCTCCGGCTTGCTCCGAGTGCGCGGGCTTACTCAGGACGACGGTCATGCGTTCATCCGCCGCGACCAGATTACCGAAGAGATTACCGCGACGCTCGAAATTATCGACGAAATCTACGACCTGTTCGACCTGGAGATTATCTACAAACTCGAAACGAAAGGCGACAACGCCGTCGGGAGTGACGATATCTGGGAGGAAGCAACCGGCGCACTGCGTGACTCGCTCGAATCGCTCGGACTAGAATACGATGTGGAGCAAGGTGAAGCCGCCTTCTACGGGCCGAAAATCGGACTCGATGCCCGCGATGCACTCGGCCGGGAGTGGACCATCGGAACGGTGCAACTGGATTTCAACATCCCCGAGCGGCTTGACCTGAGCTATGTGGGCAAGGACAACGCCGAGCACCGTCCGGTGATGGTCCACCGTGCCCTTCTCGGTTCCTTTGAGCGGTTTATGGGTGTCATCATCGAGCACTTCAACGGCAACTTCCCGACATGGCTCGCACCCGAGCAGGTCCGCATTCTTCCCGTCTCCGACGATAACCTTGGCTATGCGAAGATGTTGAAAAATCGGGAACTCGGCGATTTCCGGGTCGAAATCGAAGACCGCTCGTGGACGGTCGGCAAGAAGATTCAGGCTGCCCACGATGACCGTGTCCCGTACATGCTCGTTGTGGGCGACAACGAACAGGAGGCCGGGACGGTGTCGGTACGTGACCGCTTCGAGAACGAACGCAACGATGCCGACCTCGACACGTTCAAACAGCACTTGCAGAACGAGGTTGCGGAAAAGCGCGTCGAGCCGGATTTCGTCGAACAGTAACTGACCTCTCGGTGATTCGAGGGAATACGACCGGACTGTTCGCCAACCGAAACACTATTGTCGGATTCGTAGGTGTGTCCTAATATGACAGATTCCCAACTGAGCCGACGGCGAGTCCTCCAATTGAGCGGTGCAGCAGCGACAGTTGCGGTTGCAGGCTGTCTCGGTGGTGATGATGCTGCCGCTGGCTCGTACAACCGGTATGTGAGTGCGCAAAATGGCGAAGCAACCGCGATATACGTTGACGTCGCTGCACTCTCGGAACTTGACGATGACGAAGACGATGAACCCGACAACGGAGAGGGTGATATTTTCGACCAAGACCCGTTGATTGGTATTCCGATGGCAGGCATTTTCTCGCTCTTTTTTATGGCTGGATTCTCACTCGAAACCGCCGGGCTCGGGGACCTGATTGACGACGATGCCGTGGAGGAGTACGATACTGAAGTTGACGAACTCCTCCTGGCAGGGGAGACACTTGTCGTTACCGGCGATATCGAAACCGAAGAGATTACCGACCGTATCGAACAAGAGGCGGACGTCGAACACGAGCAGACTGACGAGCAGAGTGGATTCACCATTTACGAATCAGACGGTGAGGAAGACGATTTCGGCATCGAGGTCGATTCTACCATCGCCGTTAGCGAGGATGAGTTACTGGCTGCTGAAACCCGTGACCAGCTCGATCATGTCATCGAAACCGTCGAAGGCGACCGGACGGCTGCTGTCGACGAGTTCGATGGGTTCGACTGGCTCCTCTCGGTCATCGAAGACAGCGAGGTTGCACTTGTCGGCTACGTCGATGATGGGACGATGGAAGAAGACGATGAGGAGTTCGATGATGGTGAGATGCTACCGGCGGACGAGGTCATCGACCAGGCGACTGGCTTTGCAGGCGGGCTGGATATCACTGATGACGAGATAACTGCCGATGCCGGCTTGCTCTTCGATACGCTGGATGACGACCTTGAATCGGATATCGAAGCCGAGTTCGACACCGAAACAGCGGCTGTTGAGTTCGAGTTCGACGACGACCGAGCCACAATTTCGGCAACCTTCGAGGAAGAAGAACTCGACGAGTAACGACCCTCAAAAATAGCAACAAAACCGACGTATTCACGCGTTTTCGAGAAGTTCTTTCGTGGCTTCGGCACCGATGTTGAACAGTGCGTCGACCACTGACAGATTCGGAACAAACTCGCCAAATCGCTGGTCGTATTCGGGATGATCAAAGGATTGATAAACAACCTCGATATCAGCCTCAGTAAACTGTTCCAACTGAAGATAAGATTTTGCACCCTCACCTGAAAAATAACAGTCCGCCTCCAGCGCAGTACAGAGGTCGACGAGTCGGGTCGTCTTCTCGGAGTCAACATCGAACTCCGATGAGTAGATGAGATGACAGTCGATATCAAGGAGGGAGATGAGCTCCTGAAGGAGCGTGATATTTAAGTGACCGAGCCGCTCCCACTCGGTTTCATAGATGTCGGTGAATCTGTCCTCGTATGTGTCAAAATATGGGGCCTTGCCATAGTTATGTTTGAGACTCTTTCTGTGCGTCTCTCGCCAGGATTCGTTCGTTACGATTTCAACCTCGTTAATCGGGCCACCGCTATCGTGGACCGGAACAGTCAACCAGGTCCATCCGTCCGGTGTTTTGATTTTGTTTCGGTTCGTCCACGAGTTAGTCGTAAACTCGACATCATCAAGTATCACAAACATGTCGCTCCGAGAGAGCTTGTGAAAGAGACCAAGCCACGGGAGGTAGTTGGGTTGATGGGTGGCCACGACGCAGTTTGAATCAGAGAATGTGGGACTTGTAGCGTATGTACGCGGACCATGACGTTGCTGGCCTACATCCGGACTACCTTGTGGCTTCGACCGGTCGCTGTCAGAAGTCTGTCTCATAGTCTGTACCCCCTACTGACCGAGAGTGTCAGTTTTGTTACTCACTGGATAACAAGGATAAGAGAATCTTATCGGTAAAGGAGAGTGACCGTTTCTCGTATTGAACAGCAATTCTTAGATTGTTCTAACTGGGCGCTTGAGGGATTGAAACGGGAGAAATTCCCCATTTTACGTTATTTTACGACCAGCTATCAGACAGAAGTGAGGGCGCAGATGTCACTCATGTTGTTCGTTTTCAGATAAGTGCCCGGGGAGGGCTCCGAACCCTCGATCTCCGCATATCCCAGGTGCAGGGGGAACCCCCCTGCGGGAATGCCGGAGTATGCCGCTCAAATGTACCCTATGAGTGCGGCGCTATGTCCAGCTAAGCC
>LKMJ01007509.1_pt1 | contig 10272 bp, 10 predicted proteins | sample 643391 | NCBI WGS metagenome assembly LKMJ01 (sample SAMN04112250, study PRJNA286221) | soda lake metagenome | biome: soda lake; feature: Kulunda Steppe; material: water; isolation source: sample PL-Br10 brine of Picturesque Lake | place: Russia: Kulunda steppe | collected 2010-07
GGGGGGGGGGGGACTTCCCAATATGGAACTGCAAGTCCTCCTGCATCACCCCATTAATTTCTTTTGCCATACTTCACTAGTGGAGGGGGCATATTGTACCTAGGCCCTGTTAGGGCCGAGTAGGTGACCCTTTCTCCTTACTTGATGTGGATAATTATCTATCTGGCTATGCACATCCTCATTTTTCTCTCCTTTTCTGGCCATGTCCAGCAAACCTAGCAGTCAATCCATGGCTTACAGACTTACTTCAAGAAGTTCAGAATTGAAGCTCAATGTATACTTAATTTACCTTGATTCTGTCTAAAAAGACATAGCAAGCCCAGCAGGCGACCCATTTTGCTGGAATTTCCCAATGTAAACTTGTGCATTGCACGGCATGTATGCACCACTGGCCTGGCAGACATGGAGTGGAAAAGAGGGCCACAAAAGCCAGCGCTACACTGAACTACTTTGAACCTGGAAGGAGGATTTCGGTCGCGTTACATATAACACATTGATACAACGTACTCACTCCGACGAATACGGTACTCGGAATTCTTCAAGTAAGGGTCATCAAGGTCGCAGTCACAATCAAAATTTTCGCTTTTTTCGTGAATTGAATTACGCACGCAAATATTGTACCTATTTATGAACGAATTCCCAACAATTTTCAGTAGTCACACGCGTTTTTTAAGCTGAAACGTTTCGTGAAAGTCCTTGAATGCGCCCGTATATGTGGAATCTGTCACAAATTACGCTGTCTGTCTTGGCCTCATGAGGTCATGATCATGACCTCTGGTGTCACAAACGACTTGTATTATTCATGTCCACATTCTTGCCTGCAAATTTCCATGAATCCAACATGTCAACAAGTGGAAGTGTAGTGTGTTCATTGGTCTTACTACTAGGTAACTCTTAGTAACCTGCTCAGCTCTTAACCTGCTCATAGTAACCTGCACAGCGCTGCTTGCAGCCTCACAGTACTAATACATAGTATGGTGTAAAGCCTGCCGTTCAATGCGCTACATGGTGAAGCATCCTGATTTATGAGAAAATGTGTGTGGCTGCGGGCCTAACTGATTGTTTTATGGCTGGCCATACCTGCCGGACCATTGTGGTGACCATAATATCTGGATAGGAACCCCCCGCCAAATCTTTCAGATAATCAATAAATTTGAAGAAATGATTAAGTTTGTCTCATTGCCAATAAATGAAATTTAGGATATTGAAATGCACAATCTTCAGCTCAATGTCTTCAAAATGATGAAGACTACACCTGGTTCAAAGATAAGATAAAGTTTGTGATGTGAACAAAAACGGATTGGTCCATCAATGTTGCAAAGGTCAAATAAATCGGTCAAATTGGCCCGACAGGCACCTTCAGCACAGCTTGCACGCGGACTTACAACTTGCAGACAAGCATGTCAATCAATGAACATAATGCACTTTGCACACAGCAAATGGGTCACTGTACCACAGTTAGTACGCGCCACTCATTACCAGTAGTAAGGAAGTCCATTTGAATAAATAGAGGTATGCCTGGCACTTGGATTAAGCAATGGTTCAGTTCCAAATAGCTGGTAATGTAAGAAATGTCACCAGACAGGCACAACAACAGGCTTTTAGAGGAAGATGGACGGACAAAAAGGAGAATAAGATATTAAAAAGGAGACAGGACAAACCAAAATAATGGAGATGTAGATGGACCTGAACGAAGGTTCATGCATATGACAAAATTATGGTTTGGGTTCAGTACGTATTAAGAGACAAAGGCGAAAGGAAGGCATGGAAGAAGAAGAGCAAATGAAGTCACAAAGTCAGGAATTTTGCCTCAAAGTTAGTGAGAGAGCCCATGGAAGCATGGAGTAAACTATAAGCCCGAGTGGGTGAGGTAATGGGGAGCATGCATAACGGGAAAATCTAGTATGTGGATGCTCTTTTCAGACCTTACAACATCGAGCCAGTTTCCGGAAGTTTTCATCTGCAATTTCATCCTACACACCTTTGTCTTTCCTGTGCAGAGACCCTACATAGACTCCCGACCTAGCGCGTGCAGCAGGGCTTCCTTCAGCTAAGATATGCTGGCTTCATTGCACCCACATAGAACATGTGCTGTACACTTGTTGGCTTACTTGCGAGTGAGCAGTGCAATCCTCTCTATATCCCTCAGCTGGCATACATATGGCGCCTTCATAAGCGCAGCTGGGTATGCTGGATAACACATAGATGGGCCTTCGGGGAGGCACTGGGACACATCAGGTGACAAGGAGTCCAAGTCCCAGCCTGCCTGGTTTGCCATTGAGCCAGGCCCAGCGTGTCCATCTGCAGCGGAACACAAATAGCATTGCCGCATTTTCAGATTCTGGGCAGAAGCACTTGCCGCACTCACACTTGGCTAAACGGTCACCTGGCTAAAGTATTTTTGGCTGCAAATGATGAGGTGCTTCATCAATCTCGCACACACAGCCTGTCTGGAGTACAAAAGCACAGAGCAGAGAGCCCACGCAACATGGATGTATGCATAAGATAACACTACCTTGGAAACCTAATGCAATGTAAAATGAGAATGCGTATAGTTTGCAGCATGAGCAAAGATCGTTTACATGCTCGTGAGATAATAGGTAAACTTGCTTCTATACAATTGCAATTATAAGTTACCTGTGCCAAGCACATCCCCGTAGTTGCTGAAGAAGTAGAAGCTTGGATTACAAAGGCCCTCCTTGGCCGCACGTTGGATTGCCAGCATGCACTCCTGAGGGTGTACCAAAAGTCAATTAATCATTCAGCACAGGAATGGTCATAAGATTGCTCAGGTGGTACTAATTGCATTGTTTCCACTCCAGGGCTGCTAGGTGAACAATCGGCATCCCCTTGCGCGGACACACACACGTGTACACGTGCACACACACACGCACACATGCACCCACGCACACACACACGCGCGCAAGTGCCCCCTTGCCTTTTCTTGGCCAGGTGCAGCTTCTGACCTCTGTATTTGGGTGATCTTTTGATGAGCAGCACTGAAATGCTCATTTTGCATGACCAGGCTGGGACCGAAAACGCTATTTTAACGTCCTGCACACCCATGTACTTCCTTGCCTTCCTTGTGAATCGAGCTTGGAACACATGTTGGCCATACATCTGCCCCACTTTTAAATTTTCAATACTTACTACTATCACTTTGTGGGTGTGCTAAGAGTTGCATTGAAGCGCGGGTGTGCTACGCGGGTGCACTATATGGGCGTGCGCTGCGCAGGTGTGCTATGCAGTTGCTGACTTGCATGAAACCGAAATGGAGAGATTGGCCACTGCCACCTATCACCTCAGTAACCATGGTTGCCAAGACCCTGCTGCCGGTGGGTGATAGCTTGGCCATGTCAGTGAAGAGCGCCTTGCAGGCAGCAACATCTAAATAGTACAGTAATCCCTGTACAGCAAGGGCATGCGCAAAAATGTCTCTGTCCTCCAGGCCGCTTGGAAAGCCGCTTTTTCTGCGACACAGCAAAGCTGCCACAGCTTGATAACAGTAGTTGCATTTTATTCCTGTTACAGCCAATTAACATCCAGTAGCACCATGCTCAGCATTGCCGCAAGTGAAGATTCAAGTGCTTCAAACCTGACGCACATGACCCAGGGCTTACTAGATGGGAGTTCAATTTGCACACCTCCATGATCCATAATGTTGGTCGCTCTGCATCAAAGTCAATTTGGCTTGCTTCCTTGAACGCTTTCACCATGCTGCCCTCCTCGCTCGATATCTGTGTGAACAAAGGCACAAAGAGCACCGACTTGCCTGTACAGATGTTCATCAGCATGTCATAAGGCAACAACAGCATGTCTGCAGATCATCAATTGCACAAGCCTGCAGCACACAAGCTGGTGCAAACCCCAGTGGAATGAATGAGTTCCACTCATAACTCGCCCAGCATAAACCAGGTGCATGGCGTCCTCTCACCATGTGCGCAATGAGGCAGTAAGTGCTGGCTAGCAGCTTGGGTTTGGAACACCCCCCTGCCGGCTCATTGCCCTGGTATTGGCTTTGCCCTTGGTCTTGCTTAGCTCCATTGTCATTGCCAGAGCACTTCATGCTTGCAGCGTCGAGGTCTACTCCCTGGTGCAGCACAGCACAAAGCAGCACAGCAAGTTACGTTCCTGGGCAGTGGTGGCAGGCGCTGATCACAGTCATAGGCTGTGCTTGGCCATTCCAGCTGATAGCTGATGGCTTGTGCCGCGTTTTGTGCATGGTACGAACCTGGGTCACACAAGCTTGCAAGGTCAGGCTCGCTGCACTTCTTTCATAATTGCATCAATTTGTGTGTGCATGCATGCTCTGCTGGCCAGTGGGGGTGATCATCTTAGCAGTGAGCACGAGGTATGGCGCCCATCTCCTATTGCCAATAGGCTATTGGGCATCTGGGCACCAGCCAAGTCTCAGAACAATTGCACTGACACAATTGGATTGCGCCTTGCAATGCGCATTGGAAGGCCAACTCAATTTTCATAAACAGTGTTGCTGAAGCATGACTGCCTATTGAGAATCAAGGCAAGAAAGTTCAGATGTGGTCGGTAGGTGCCAATTTTCTAACATTTATCAATCAATGGAGATGGGATCAACAAAGCAACTGAAAGGGGGATTTGGACTTTCTTGCCAGCCAGCACGGGCAAGCTCGGTTGATTATATTCTTATGACACGTGTGCGGTTTGAGCCGGCTGCATTCTAGCAGCAGGCATTTTTGATGGCTTGTGTGACTTGGACGCATTGGGGTATTCATGCGTGTCATGTGTGAGACAAGAGCGCTATCAGCGGCATCAGTGAGCAAGCAGCAGCCAGGAAACAGAGCCCAACATGTAGGGCGTCCTAGTCCCTGCAGCGCCTGAGCAGCACAGTATTACCACCCTCCATTAACCACACTGGCAGAGCATGTGCTGGTGACAGGAGTTAGCACCTGCTCCTGTAAAAGCCTCCTTTTAAGCTCAATAACTTCGACCGTGTCCACGTCTATCCAGGCCACATTCGCAGGCAGTGCGAGCCGCCAGGGGCGCGTGTCTAGGCCACAGCCCAAATTCACCACCTGCAGGGCATCCAAAAGCTCACGTTGTACATGCATACCCCTTTTTTGCAGCCAGCCAGTCCCTCTGAGTGATGCTGTGGGCAATGCCATGGGCCCTCCCAAATGCCGTGTGCAATGCTGTGAGCGATGCCATGAGCAATGCCGTGTGCAACGCTGCCACGAGAAATGCTGTGGGCCCTCCCCTATGCCGTGAGCAATGCCGTGTGCAATGCTGTGAGCAATGCCATGAGCAGTGCCGTGTGCAACGCTGCCACGAGCAACGCTGTGGGCCCTCCCCTATGCCGAGAGCAATGCCGCGAGCGGTGCCGTGAGCAATGCCGTGAGCGATGCCGCCGCGAGTGATGCCGTGGGCCCTCCCCTCCCCCACACGTGCCAACGCAGGTGCAGCTGACCCTATCTTGCGCCCTTTCCCTAACGTGCACACGCGTATGCAGTGTGACCACCACCATACACCGCATGCCACGCCTTGAGCGGCCATGACACAGGTTGTTCTCCTAGCTGCCAGCACACCCCCTGGCCTGCCACCTCAATGCTGACCCAGGCTCAAAGCAGCTGGCTCGCACCTGCACTTTCTCAGCTGGTGGGATGTGAGATCGGAGCGCTTGCAGCGCTGCCAATACCTCTTTGTCCAGCAGCAGGGCGCGCGCAGCGAAGTACAGGTGCTTGCCGGGCCCCTCCTGAGCGATACCTGCTTCCTGGAGCATTTGGCCCCTTTGAATCCCAATGGGCCCTGTGTTTACAAGGAGGGGGTTGGAGTGTCAGACGCACACATGTGACTCAGAGGTGCCAAATGTCTGGTGCGCCCAAAGGGTGAAGCTCAGCCTGCAACATCAGGCCAAGAGCAGTGCGGCTCCAAGGAAAGGTCCACAAGCGCAGCTTTAACACTCCCTGAGGTCCTTGGGTCTAGACGGAAGCTTCTTTCCCTGAAGCAACACACACGCATACACGCGTACGCACACACATGCGCATACACACATAAACACACATGCACAGGGGTGCACACACACATGCGCGTACACACATGCGCACACATGCCTTGATAGGACCCAGGCTGTGAGCCTGTGCCAGGGCTGATGTGTCGTGGTAGGCCGCTGCATCACCATTTTCCAGGGCGTGAGCGCCCACACAGCGAGGTCGAGGCTGAGCACACAGCCTCTACGCATGGTTTTTAGGGAAATGTGCACCCACAGCATCTAAACAGCACGTGTCAAGCCTATGGATGCAATTTTACCTGCGAGCTCTTTGGCAAGAGGGTCAGTGTGTTGGAAGATTGGATCAACGGCCCTCATGCCTGCGCACACTCTGGCTGTCGTCTGCACATACGTCAACCCGGGCTCAGCTTGGAACACCTGCGCCACAAGGTAGGGGTAAAAGAATCTGGCCAGGGTTGAGCGTTAAATGCTTTAGGATTACTTACATCTTCATGGCAGGCACGTTGAACACTCCAAAATTCATTCATTCATACCACAGCATGGGTGCATGCTCAGGTGCATACATGCATGCATCCATGTGTTTGTGTGTGCATGTGGGTGCGCACGTGTGTGTGTGTGTTTGTGTGTGTATGTGTGTGTGTGTGCGCGTGTGTGTGTGAAATGGGGGGGAGGAAGAGAGGATGTTAGCATGTATGTGTGCACGCCTGAGCGCTCTCAGTACCTGGGTCGAGCTTGCGGCAGCCATGAATGAAGATCGCTGTTGAGATTACTTTCAACTTTGCGAGGGAAGGTGCCAAACCGCAATGGTGGGCCTATGAGATGCCAACTACACACATTCGCTTGATACTGTATCACCGATCACCGATCACCAGTAACGGGAATAAAGAATTTATGTTTGAGCCAGGACATCGGCAGTTTATGAGTAGCTAGAGCCTGCTATGCCTGCTGGGCACCTTCCTGACAGCTGCTCACTTGTTTACACAGAAATTTCATGCTGGGCTTCTGAGCTTGACTTTACCCATATTTTTGGCTCCTAGCTTATTGTCCATGCCGAAGGGGCAGAAACAGAAAAAGGGGCAGAAAAAGACTCGCCAAAGGTGCGATGTTGTGCTCGGCATGCTCCCTTGAGCAACCCTCATGTGGAGAAAAGTAAACACTTAGCTGCCAAGGGCATCATGCACATCCACCAGCATGCTGTGCTCAGACAGCCTGGTTATCTTGTTTGATCTCTGCTGACTGAGCGAACCCTGTTCTGCGTAGTGCTGTTGGGCGTGTCTCAGAAGAGCAGGAGGAAGAGGAGGTTGCGCTTGAAGCTATCTTTGGGTGAGTGTGACGTGCGTGTACACTCGGTAAGCAGCGCTCACCAAACAACGGAAGCCAGTGAAGTTCAGTATCCAGATGTTCATGGGCACCTACCTACAAACACTCGCAGCGCATGCGCATGCATGTGATAGCCTTAGAAATATAGACACGCTTGCCGTGCGTGCATCCTTACAATATCGAGCATATCCAGGCAGGAGTCGAAGTGTTCACTCAAAGCACATGCACGTGTGGACATGCAGTGATACGTTTAAGCGTTCAGATGACGGCCAAGGGTTCTTTCTTTCTGTCCTCCCCCACGTGAGCTGTGCTGGGCTTAACCATGTCGCCATGGAGCTTCGGGTCAGGTGCGCGGGCGCCCTTGGCGGCATGGGTCAGGCATACTGACATCCCTGCACTTGCTCATCTCGGCCACAATCCAACGCGAAGCGGCTGTTCCAGACAGGGGGTTGAGATCAAAAGCATATCATAACCTGTTGAGTATAGGGTCAAGGAGCCCCTTTTTGAACGATTGCCATCCAAGTATGCCATGTGTTTGAGCCCATCGCGCACTTCCACTATACCGGTGTGCATGCACAAGCTGCATCTTTGTTCTTCCATATGTATTGCACACTATGGCATAGACGACTGTGTTTCATGGTGTGTGATGCCGGGGCCATAGTCTATTGCAGGACATGGCTGCACTCTCCAGTAGCAGGCGTGAACAACCTGGGGATCTGAGTGCTGAGTACGTGGAGGATGGTTGCCACTGATCCTTTGTTTGGTGATCACCGTCTCCTCTGGTCGCAATGGCAGGTTTCCTACGCTGTACCCGCACCAGCCTGTTGTCCTGCGCTTGGCCCCCGTGGCCCCAGCAGAAGGGGAGCTGCCACTTGCGCCACTGCCACCTGACGTCACCAAGTCTCTCATGCACAAGCTGAATACCGTAGCAGCAGAGCACGCTAGAAGGGGCGAGGTATGTGAGCGTGCAAGTGAGCTTTCCTCACGTGATTGCTTGGGTGTATCCATTCAACCGAGGAGCATGGAGTGTCAAAAGGATGACTCTCCTCTCCTTAACCAAATTCAATCTGGGTTCCGAGCGCTTGCTTCTTTCAAATCCTACATGCACCAGGGTTGACAGTGAAACAACTTTGCACTCAATCTGTGCTTTCCAATGCTAGATGTAGTGCAGATGACAACCATCTCTGCAAAGCCAAGAGTGCTTGAACAGTTTCTGCGTGCCCAGTTCGGTCAAGTATGGATGACCCTGGTGCCTTGGCTGGTGTTCTGACATGCTGCATGGACGCAGTGATCACACTCATTTCATGGATTTCAAATGCTGCATGGATTTCAAATGCTGCATGGATTTCAAATGCTGCATGGATTTCAAATGCTGCATGGACGCAGTGATCACACTCATTTCAAAATATTCCTGTCTTTCAACCAACATGTACGTGAGCTGCATAATCCTTGAATGCGCTTTTTTGCTTGCCGCCAGGTGTGCGTGTTTGAGCTGGTGAGCCTGGTGACTGAAGCTTTGCAGGAGCACAACATTCCTCCTGAGAAGGGCCCAGCTGATGATGAAGCTCAGCAGGTGCACAGCAAGTCTTTACACTAACTCGCAACCCTTCATGTCTGGGGAGGTGCCATGCTTCATAAGTTGCTCGCATCAAGTAGGGCAATAACTGCATGGCCAGTTATACAATACCTGGCACAGCCTGTTTGCTATGAAATTTGCAATCAACAGCTGTGTGCTTTGTGGATGCTTGCCCTGATTCAGCACATCTTGGGCGGCACAGGCAAGCAACGCTTAATCTGCTGCCAGGCCGCACAGGCCTCTGTGTCTATGCTTCTGCAGTTTCCCGCAAATTTTATTTGGTCAATGGTCTCTGCATCACTGCAGGTCCCTGAGTCTCTGTGGCACGAGATGCAGCAACGACGGATGCTGCAAGGCAAGAACGTGACCGCAATCACTACCTCAGAGGATGACGCCATACTGGGCATTGATGCGCTGTACGAAGAGGATCTTGGTAGGCCTGCAGCTTTTTTGAGACAGAAGAAGTCATACAGGTGCATGGATTGCCTGCGCACTTTGCGGCTGAATAAGCTGCCTTCACAATCCCATTGCTGCGCAGCATCCTTAACTTCTGTGCCAATCCTGCTCCTTGTGCGACTGACTGTGCGGAGGCCTTGTCCATGCCGCAAGCAGGGCATGGTTGGAAGTGTGTCTTCTTTGGAAGTGTATCTTCTTTGCCAAAAAGCAGAGTTGCCTTAGATCTCAAATTGAGGAGTGGCTCACAGGGCTGCCCATGTGAACATTGCGTTGATCACATTACAGATGGATGGAGTTTTTGCCTGTTGTCCACAGACTTTGGCGCACTTGGAGATGACAGGAGTGCCTTGAGCTTGAGTGGAACTGCTCCAGAACAACAAGACATGAGTCAGTGAGTGGTGCAAGTTGTTTGTTGATAAGGTGTTGCTCTGATTAAGGCATGTTTTTTTATATGTGTTCGCATGTACTACCTGCTTCTGGCGTTGCTTTTGATACTTTGTGCAAATGAAGTCGTGCTTTGTGAGCCTCAATAGAACACACCCCTGACTTGCAGCACAACTAGAGAGTCTCTTGGCTTGGAGAGCAAGGCCAGAGACCTTCCAGCAGCAGCAGCAGCAGCAGCAGCAGCAGCAGCACACACAGGAGACCGTGCCGCCGCAGCAATGGCCCCGGTGCAGGTGCAGGCACAGTCACCCGTACTTTCCCCTTCCTTTGTGCGCACGTCGCCAGCCCTGCATGCTGCGCCTTCAGTGCCTCTGCCCAATTTGGCACCAAAATCCCCCCCGCCTCAGCGGGCTGCCAAGCCAGGGCAATCCCCACTGCAGCAGCTGCAGCCGCAGCAGATGTTGCTGCAACTTCAGCGGCAGCCTGAAGTTGTCACCTCCCACCAGCTCTCTGTGCCAGCGGTGGAGCAGCAGCAGCAGCAGCAGCAGCAGCA
>LKMJ01007510.1_pt1 | contig 10272 bp, 16 predicted proteins | sample 643391 | NCBI WGS metagenome assembly LKMJ01 (sample SAMN04112250, study PRJNA286221) | soda lake metagenome | biome: soda lake; feature: Kulunda Steppe; material: water; isolation source: sample PL-Br10 brine of Picturesque Lake | place: Russia: Kulunda steppe | collected 2010-07
CATCCACTCTATAGCATCCACCCTTTAGCATCCACCCTATAGCATCCACCCTATAGCATCCACCCCATAGCATCCACCCTATAGCATCCACCCTATAGCATCCACCCCATAGCATCCACCCTATAGCATCCACTCTATAGCATCCACTCTACAGCATCCACCCTACAGCATCCACCCTATAGCATCCACCCCAGCATCCTCCGATGGGTGGCCCTGAATATCTGATTTTGCACACCCTTGGCGCATATGCTCCACTGTGGTGGCCCATATGCTCCACTGTGGTGCTGGACCGTCTTTTTTGCAGGCGCGCAGCTCAATTCTTAAGCAAACACCCGTGCTCTGCTGCCCTGCTGCGGCGCAGGAACATCTCAAAATTCCCCAAGCACATCGTGCCCATCCTGACTTCAACCATCATCGAGTGCAACAGGGCAGGACTCCGGAAGACGGCCTTTGAGTACGCGGCCATGCTCATGCGCCCCGAGTACAGGTGCGCCTCGCCTTCCAAAGTGTATGCTCAGGAGTGTATACTCCTGTAAGGGCTGTGGGTGGGAGTTGCCCTTGGGTTGCATGCATGAGTCTCATGACCCAGTGAGCGCCTCAAAGATCCAAGGGTTCAAGTGACCCAAACCCCTGGAGGACACATGCACTTACGGCAGCACTTCCCGACACATGCTCCTGTGCACAGATGTGGCAGTGTGTGCAGGCATGACAGTGCATGCTGCCCCAGTCAGAGCACGCTGCAAGAGTCAGCACGCACTGCCCCAGTCTGAGGGGCATGCAGTGCAAAGGCATGCAGTGCAAAGGCATGCAGTGCAAAGGCATGCAGTGCAAAGGCATGCCAAGCTTGGCCGCTACACATCGCTGCAGGTTCTTTGTGCTGTGTGCCCGCACGCATACATGTGTGTATGTTGCGCCCTTGTGGGGAGCCTCGCGGCCAGGTAGCAAGCTGCGGCAGATCACCAGCAGCAGCAGCAGCAGCAGCATTATCATCATCACCATCACCATTGTTCACCATCATCATCAACGTCATCGTTATTGTCAACGTCATCATCATCAGCAGCAGCAGCTGCAGCAGCAGCAGCACAATCACCATTGTTCATCATCATCACCATTGTTCATCATCATCATCAACATCAACATCACCATTGTTCACCACCACCACCATTATCATCATCACCATCAGTGCTGCTGCTGTTGCCCATTGCTTCCCTGCGTGCAGAGACCAGGTGGCAGTCAAGTATAAAAAGAAGATCGAGCTCATGGTCAGGAAGCCTGACAAGGAGGCAGAAGACGTGGAGGAGCCGTTGGTCCCGTGCATTTTTTGCGGGTGGGTGGGCGGGTGCTGCAGCGGGAGCGGGAGCTCCCGGCCTGGCAGCCCTCTGCGGGAGACGTTCTGATGAGCACAGTGTCTGAGCAAACCCTGCGCAGGGCGCAGGAGGGCACGCGCCTGCTGAGCGCTGCATATGAGGCGCACTTACTGTGCGTGGCTGATGCCGGGGGTGCACGGTGCTGTGAAGGATGAAAGAGCGTAGGCGCAGTAGGCTTTGTGTGTTTAAGTGTGTGTGAGTGTGTGTGTGCGTGCGCGCTCACCATCTCATTGCACCTATTGCACGATGTATGATCCTGTCCTGATCTGCCCCCGTCTGTTGCGCAAGCTCTGTCTGGACGTGATCTCGGCATATGCCTGTAACTCAGCTCGTAGAAGCCGACGCAGTGTATGCTGGATGTGGGCATGCAGGCTTGCACGCCTGCAGAGCCGCGAGCTTCTGCTGCACACCCTCTATACCTGGCTGCATCACTCTTTCCCAATGTGTGCAAAACCCCCATACACCAGCACCATACAGGAGCCTCACAACGATCACAAGCCTTGAGGGACACACAGGCCGGCTCTCCAACTTATGGCCATGTGTGCACCTGCTATGGTTGGCATGCACCTGCGCAGCATGCCGGGGCCAGAGACGGAGCTGCAGTGCTTCAGCTGCCAGAACGTGATCCCTGTGGACATTGCAACAGGTAAGGTGTAATTCCAGTGGACATTGCAACAGGTATGGTGTAATTCCAGTGGACATTGCAGCAGGTATGGTGTGATCCCAGTGGACATTGTAGCAGGTGAAATCAGGGGCAGCCAGAGCACCGCGCAGCACCAGGCGCGCGTGCTTGTTGCCGTGCCCCTGCAGCCGTGCCGCTCCTGCGGCCTTCCCTTCTGGCCTGGGGCACCATGTCGTGCTGCAAGGGGAGGCAGCCCCTGGGCAGTTGTGAGCAAAAAGTGCAGTTTGGTGCGGAGGACTGTCATTTTGCCCGGTTAGGTTAGACACTTAGGGGGACATAGGTCTCTAGCCAGCCCTGGGACTCTGAGCCACGCGCAGCCCCTTCCTAACCCTCGTCAAGCGTCCAAGCGTGCAAGCCCAAGCACGCGCACGCGTGCATGCAAGAGCACTTGCGCCTATGCCACGCACACCATCCACTTGATGGAGCGTCTGAGTGCGTGTGTGTGTGTGTGTGCGTGCGCTGCATTCACATCTTATTGCAGTGCGTCTCATTGCGCTGCAGTCTTATTACACTATGTTCATGCACCCACCACCTTCCCTTCACCGCTCTGTGTTCCTGCAGCACCCATCGTTGCACAGTGTTTGTGCACTCTGCCTGTGGCCGCAGGCAAGCGGGTGCAGCTGGAGGATTGGGGGGAGTGCCCCTCCTGCCATTTTGCATGCACCCGTCAGCAGTTCATGCGCATCTTGCAGGCGGAGTCGCGCTGCCCGATGTGCAGCGAGGAGGTGAGGCAGGCATGCAGCAGGGTGTAGGGTGCAGGGCAAGGGCTATCACAGCAGGTGCAATGCAAAGATTTACGTGAGGATGTTTGTTGATGTGGGCGGCTGGAGCCACGCGCCGCGCCACTTTTGAGAACCCAAGGCATGGCGTCAGCTCACTGTAGCCTGTGCGCAAGACCACGCATGCTGGCCTGTTCACAACCACACCCCATGCAGCAGCAGCCCTGTAGGCCCACGCCACTGCTGCTGCCAATGAGTTGTATGCGCTCAGCGCGGCAAGCGGCCTTGCGCGTTTCTCCCCGCATGCGGATGTGGGCGGGAACTTGTGGGTGTGGGTGTGGGTGTGCTGTCCAGGGGGGGAGATTATGGGACAGAGGGGGCCCTAGTGGGTGTACACGGCACATGGGCCGCATGCGCAAGTGTGACAAGCATGCAGGCAGGCAGATGCGCACGCGCCCCTGTGTGTGCCATGCATGAAAGTGGAGGAGGCCAGGGCACACATCTGTCAAAGCCAGCAAGGGTCCGTTCAAAAGGGGGGGAGTGGGGGGGTGGGGTTGCCGGAGTGCCTCTGCATACGTAAAGTTAAGGACTGTGTGTGCGCTGGCAGCGCATGACGTGCAGGACACCGCACCAAAGCGCGTGAGCAGAGCACCTGTGTGTGCACAAATGAACGCGTGCGCACCTGCACTTCCTGACGCCCATGGGCCCACATCCGCACATGCATGCATGCATGCATACACACACATAAGCACGCACGCCCGTGCGCGCACAAACACGCACACACCCACAAACACACACACACACCCACAAACACACACACACAAACACACGCCACATGCTTCCTTTGAGCTGTGCCTTGGCTGCCGCGCACGCGCTGCCTGCCTGCAGGTCACCGTGGAGTCTGTGCAGCGCCTAACAGACCCCCTTGCGCGGCTCAAGGCGCAGCAGGAGAAGTACGAGGCTGCCCAGGAGGGCCAGGCGGCGAGCGCAGATGGGGTAAGGGGAGGGCTGTGGGGCTGCAGCTGGAGAGAGGCAAGCATAGCATGGCGCACAGTCTGCTGCTGTTGCTGCTGCTGATGATGATGATGTTGAGCCCTGCGTGGTATGCAGTCTATTTCTGAGCGCTGCTCCGTGCAGGAAGCCTCTCAAGGGGCATGGGCGGATGGGTATGCGTGGTGCTGCCGCCTGCTGCCCCTGCGCGCACACAAGCACAAGGCCACACACAGACACAGCAGCTCCTCTGCAGGAGCGGGCGCCGCTGTCGCCCATCAAACCCCCAGCAAACTTGATTCAAGGGGGTAAACGCTATTTCAGGCGTGGGCGATGGGTGGGCGCGAGGCGGGTGGGTGCGTGGGCGGGTGGTTGTGGTGCTGACCCCAGCTTCCGCTGCTTGTGCTGCACTGCACAGGAGGCCTCCGAAGGGCCACACATGACGGGCGTGGAGCTGGCAAAGCTTACGAGCTGCGGCGACAGCGGCAGCGTGTGGGGCACGCCCTCCATGCAAGCGCAGCAGAAGGCCCCCATGATTGAGGTGAGCAGGGCGCGCCCTCCACACGCAGGCCCAGCAGGGGCTGCCTCACGACCAGGATTGGGGGGCTGCGGGGCGCCTGCACGCCAGGCCTGGCTTGCCTTCTCACATAAAGGCACAATTCTGGCACGCACGCACACGCGCGCACGCACACACACACACACACACACACACACACACACACGCACGCACGCACGCACGCACACACCAGGCCAGGGCTTGCGTGTGTCTGCGCCCAACAGAAATGCGCTAATGCATAAATGCCTGAGCGGACTCGCACATGATTGCTTGCAGAGGTGTGCGTGCATGCATGCTTGAGCTTGGGTGTAAATGTTTGCGCCCGCACAGGTGCGTGGGGCCACGGGAGCGGCTACGAAGGGTGGGCTGCAGATCCCCGGCTTTGCTGGCATCGGCAGGACTCCTGGCATGGGCGGCATGTCGGTAAGCAACAGCACACACACACACACACACACACACACACACACACACACACACACACACAACTGTGCATCTGTGTGTGTGTGTGTGTGCGCGTGTGCATGCAGGTATATGTGTGTGCGCGCGCATGCATGTGTGCAAATGCACATGTTTGTGTGCGTGCTTGTGCAGGCACCTACTGTTGTGACAAGTTGGTTACCAAATGCACAAGCGCGCACATGTACACCAACACACATACACACGCACACCCACCCTGTTGACATTGCACTGCTCGTCACCCCAATTTCACTCGCTCAGCCTATTTTGGCCTTACAGGTTTTGGTGCTGCGAGCATGGTTGGCTGCATAAGCCGCTCCCCAAGCCTACCCTCTGCAAAGGCGGGGCACAGTGTGGTGCGACAAGTGCACACCTGCGCGCATGTGTGCATGCACAACATTATTCAAGGTAGCACCGTGCACGCGCGTGTGCCCAAGTGTGCCCCTGCCGACCCTGCTGCTCCCATGGCGCAGGTCGTGTCTGCCGTCACCAAGATGAACATGGCCACCAAGCGCAGCAGCGACGGCAGCGGCGCGGCCACACCGCCCCCCTTGCCGACACTTCTCCCTCAGTCAAATTTCGGTGCAGCGCACTCACCGGCCCCGTCTTATAATGGGGGGGCAGCTCCTCACGGCTATGGCGTGACATCTCCCATGGGCACGCCTGGGCAAGGCAGGCGGCGGGCAGAGATGCCAATGATGATGGAGTGACAGGTGCCGATGTCACCGGTGGAGGGGTAAGCGCAGGCGATGGTGGCGTCTGCCAAGGGCACGCCTGGGCAAGGCAGGCTGCGAGCGGAGGTGCCGATGATGATGGAATGACTGGTGTCGGTGGACATGGAGGTGCAGGCGCTGGAGGAGGAGGGCAGCCCCTGTGGCTGATGGATCTGCCCAAGGGAAGGAGGCAAGCACGGGTGATAGTGGAGCAGCAGCCCCTGAAGTTGTGTGGGAGATGGCAGAGCAGCGGCCCTTGCTGTTACGCCAGAGATGCCAGCAGTAGCGTAGCGTAGCCCTTGCAGTGAGCGGACCCCAAGCACGAGCTGCCTGCTGTGTGCAACCCAGCCCCAGCGCGCTGGCTTGTCGTCGGTGGCAACAGGCAGCTCGTCATGCTGGGCGCGGACGGCACGCGTGGGCCGGGCAGCATTTGCGCAGCACTGGTCCGGGGTGGCTTGGAGGCGCAGCACCTGGTGCTTGCACGTGCACGGACAGGAAGCCCAGGAGCTGCGCGGCTTTGGCTGCGCTCAGGCTGCAAAGGTTTGGGGACAGGGCACACTGCAGCTCTGAAATGCTGGGAGGCTGCTGCTGCCGCGCAACTAGGCTGTTTTTGACCGTGATCAACATGCAGTCGTAGCACTTAAATTACCAGAGTCATCAGGGCTTGGCAGGTGTATGTATGGAATGTGTTTGTGTGTGTATGCGCATGCATAGGCTCTCAGCAACAGAGTCTTGGCGGTCAAGGCTCTGCTATGTAACCTAACCTAACTATACAAGTTTAAGTTTGACCTTCAGCCAGATGATTTGACTGATCAAGTTGCTGGTGAACACCAGCCATCAAAAAAACATCTATAAGCCCTTATAAAACGATAGGAATCATTAGTTTGTTTCTGGAAAACATATTTTTCCGATTCCGAACTTCTTCCGATTCCGAACTTCGATGTTCGGAGAAGAACATCTTCTCCGAACATCGATGTTCCGAAGACATCTTCAGACCGATATTCCGAAGACATCTTCAGAACAAGCTTGGGAGAAATAAAAAGCTCCAGTCTGATTGACAGTAATTCTGTGAGCATAGATAAACTAACTATACAGGCGGCCCAACACAGCCACCACTTGACTTTTTCAGGGTGTGTGCCCATGATGTTGGTTGGCACGAGCTGACAAATGCTATGGAGTGAGCACCCCCTGTGCAACACAACTTACTGAAATGGAAGCATTATCCGTCCAGCCTGGTGACAATTTCCTATGCCAGATATCTACTTTTTGTTTATGTATATGAAGTCCGACTTGGTTTGAATGTTGATGCCAAGGCAGCAATCTCGTTTCACTAGCAAACTAGGCAGGCCCCTGGCTCCTGGGCACTCTGCGAATCTTTTACCTACTAGGTAGTAGTTAGCTCGAAGGTCTGGTCATTACAGAGATACACAGACAGCAACGCAATCAATAAAGCGTCCGGACTGCAAGGTCATGAAATGAATGTTCCAAATCACAGAGGCGAGCATGAGTCAGCACAGTTTCTAAGCAGCCTTTATTCAAATCACACTCTGTTACAAGTCCGTCCATGCACCTAGCAGGTTCTAAACGCTGCTGGCTCAAAGCCAGGCACTGAAGGTCAAAGAAATGAGGACAGAGTGCAGGTGCTGTTGCAAATATTGCAGCTTAATGCGCTGACTGGCAGCCATGCCCGTCATGTGCATGACCTCAGCACCACATTCAGCGGTGCCCAAGCCATGCCGCCTGTCATTGATAACCCGGAAGCTTGATAAGTTCTTGGCTTACATTTGTACAATAACCCTCATCATCATCACCCCAGGGTACACACACCTGCGATTCAACCCGGGGGGGGGGGTGCCACTCCCACATGCTGCTTCAGCCCTCAGAGGACGGAATCCCCTCCCCTGCAGTTCAAGCCATGCAAGAGGCGCGCGGCCCCTGCTTGCGCTATCCAGGGGACACAGCCAGCCGCATGCACCTGCGTCCCCCGGCATGGCTTTTGGTGCTGCGTGTCCCGCGCCACACAAACGCGCACACCCACCCCTGCACAGAGAACTTCCAGACACCAACCCCCGACGCGCAGCCAAGGCCCTGCGCAGCACACCCGAGCTTAGTCATCGAAGGTGGTCTTCTTGCCCGAAGCAGCGCCCGTGTCGATGCGAGATCCGCCGCGGCCCACTCCCCGTCCGCCGCGCCCGCCCCTGTCGCCACGGCCGCCCCCACGGCCGCCAAAGCCTCCTCGTCCACCGCCACGGCCGCCAAACCCTCCCCGGCCTCCATCACGGCCTGTAAGTACACATGACGTGCACGAGGTCATGCGTGTATGCACACAGCGTACACACTGTTCATTATACCTTAACAGGCTCTGCTTTGCACCTCTTATGACTAACGTGTGCGTGTGCGTGCGAGTGCGCACCTCCAGCCACTGCCCATGCACATGTGTGCCTACACTGCCATCCATCTGGGCGCAGTCGGCCACCTAAGATGGAAGGCAAGGAAAGTCCCAGGGCTCACAGTCCCTGTGCGCAAATTGTGTCGACACAGCCCACACCCGCACCCACCGCCGCGACCGCCGCGCCCGCCTCGGCCTCCGCCGAAGTCGCCCCCTGGGGTACGCGGCTTTACGTTGCCATCCACATACAAGCTGCCGCCCGCGATGTCAGAGCCGTTCAGCTCCCACGCCTTGTTCTTCTCCTCCACGCTGCTGAACTCGATGTAGCCCATGCCCTTCAGCACGCCAGCCTGCGCAAAGAGGGTGTCAGGAGGCGCAAGCGTGAGCAGGGGCGCGGCTGGCAGGGAGAGCAGCGTGCAAGGGGTGCAAAGAGGGCAGAGCAAGGAGGGATGCATGGCTGGAAAGAAAGGGGGGAAGAAGGCAGCTTATGCCGGATATGCTGCTCATGCCGGATATGCTCTTGCACCACAACAGAAGATGCACCTGCGCGTGCAGCAAAACGCGTGCCTGCCCATTCCTGCATCCAGGTGCATGCCGAGCCGCACACGTGGGGAATGCAAGGCAGGGGAAACCTTGTTTGCGCACGCCACCGTGTGCGTGAGCACGCACCTCGCGGTCGGAGGGCAGGCGGATGCTGACGATGGTCCCACAGGGTGCAAAGGCCTCCTGCAGCGCGGCACGCACGTCCTCCTCGCCCTGGTTGGTGTCAAAGCCGCGGATGAAGACGGTGGTGCCCTCAGCGTCGCCCTGTGCACGCACAACAGGCAGGACGGCAGGCACAGCATGAATGTGGAGGCGCACGCATGTGGATGTACAGACATGGGGCCGGCAGGTCCTGTATGTCTTTTGGGGGCAGGTTGCGGGTACAAAGCAAGGGTGCACGAGGTCGACGCAGAGTGCCGCAGTATGTTACTACATGTCTTGGGGGACACGTACGAGCACAAGAAGGGGTGGGGAGATGAGATGGCAGCTGCGCAGCCCTTGGGGTTGGCTGGTGCACATGATTAAGAAGAGAAGGGTGCCACAACAGGGAGCGGAGTCCATATGGGGCTCTGAGGCAACGGCGCACACACTGCGCACAAGGCCGCGCACACCACACACATGCTTCAGCTCGTCTGTTGCAGCCAGGCCTGCTGGAGCAGGGGGAACCACGCTGCGCCCCACTACGCAACACCGCCACCGCACTACGCTGGCCCCCACCGCCGCACCTGGCCGCCCTTGTTGCCCCCCGGCGTAGCCTGGCCCCTGGGCGCCGCCACCTCCACCTTGATGTTGCGCCCATCCAGCTCGCTGCCGTTCAGCGTGCTGGCCGCCTTCTTGGCTTGCGCGCCGGTCTCAAACTCCACATGCGCAAAGCCACGCGCCTTGCCTGTGTCGCGGTCGTACGCTGCGCAGAGGTGCGCACAGTGCGGCATGCGGCAGGCCTTTTATGTATGCGCATGTGCACAGGGCAGGGTTCAAAGGGGGGGGGGGAACGCGGGGAGGCATGTGGCAGTGCAAGGCTTGGCAACCCACCCATCCTGCCTGCGTCCAGCCCTGAAAGGTGGCAGGTAGCGCAGCTAGGTGGTGCGCAATTTACTTTAACAGCGGCATTTATTTTGGTATTAACAACTGAGCGTGCTGTGGGCTGACCTTGGGGATGCCCCCAGATGATGAGCTCCAGCCATACCAGCATCACCCTTGCCTGGTCATCCAGTACTGTGCAAGCTCAGGCATGCGACAATGTGAGATAGGCGTGCAACTACGGGAGCTGAGGCACGTGGCATGTGGCAGCCCAGCCATTGCCAGACAAACTACAACACGCACGTACACCTCCATCCACAAGCGCGTGCGCGCCACTCACCCACGCGCACCGACGTCACGTTGCCGCAGTCCTTGAAGTGCTCTGTGATGGAGCCCTCCTCGCTGTTCCACGACAGGTTGCCCACAAACACAGTGCAGCTCTCTGGGGCGGCGTCGGCGGCGGCGGGCGTGGCGGGCGCCTTGGTGGCCACGCCGTTCTCGCCCTTGGCCTTCTTGGCAGGCGGCTTGGCCTGCTGGTCGCGCGTCACAGGCATGCAAGCAGGGTGGGCATGCGCAAGTGGTCACAATGGGAGTGCACGCATGCGCAAGTGGTCACAATGGGAGTGCAAGCATGTGCAAGCGGGCACATCGGAAGGGGAGCAGAGCGCTGTGGGTGGGTAATGCGCTGCAATGCGGCAAGCTATGCACTGCAGGGTATGGGTTAGTTCTGGACGGCAAGCCATGGATACATGACTGCATCAGTCTTCACAAACACGCGCACACAAATCATTGTGCGCGCACACACACACGCACATGCACACACACACACACACGCAC
>LKMJ01007511.1_pt1 | contig 10272 bp, 19 predicted proteins | sample 643391 | NCBI WGS metagenome assembly LKMJ01 (sample SAMN04112250, study PRJNA286221) | soda lake metagenome | biome: soda lake; feature: Kulunda Steppe; material: water; isolation source: sample PL-Br10 brine of Picturesque Lake | place: Russia: Kulunda steppe | collected 2010-07
ATGCAATAATCACAAACAAGCAACACATTCACAGGCAGCGCAGACACACACACACACACACACACACAGGCGATGACCCTTCTCCCCCTTTTGGTGCCCTGCGGTTGAGCTGCTCTGATGCTGCTGCCCTGAAGCTGCTGCCCCCCGTCCTACCCCCTCTTGTGCCCTGCGTGTGCGCTACCCTCTGATGCCCCCCCTCCTAACCCCCTCTTGTGCCCTGCGTGTGCGCTACCCTCAGGTGCCACGCTCTTGAATTAAGCGCGTGTCTTGGTTGCAGAGTGCGCAGGCAGCTCGCACGCAGCTTGCATATGCAGCAAGCGCACTCGAAGCACAGATGCCCACCCAAATGCCCGTGCATTCCCCCTCCCTATGAGCAGCACTCCCTGTATCTGCTGCCTGCAGGTGGTGTGTGATGATGGCGAGAACGAAAAGAATGTGATCAAAAATGCGCACGAGATCGCAATCCTCAGGTGCGTTGAGCACCCACGTCTATCTTGAATCACTGGTGCCGTGCTTGGCTTGTGCACTGTGTGTGTTTCCCCGTGAGCTGTGCATGTGCCTGTGTCAAGCACACGACCGCCCGGCAGGGAGGCGGCAGCAGGCATAGACACGTGCGCACATTCGCATGCACACACACACACCACACACACGCGCGTGTACATACGCGCACACACGCCAGCAGATAGACACAGACGCCTCCGAGGTACCCCCAACAAGGCACTAGTGCTAAACACTGCTTGTACCTGTACCTGTACCTGAAAAGACCCACAGCTTTTCTCACACGTAGCCTATAGCCAAACTCATGGAAGCGCACAAGCCATCCTTGCGCGCATCCCCAACCTGACCATCTACTAAGCCAACACACACACAAAAAAACACACATGGCTGCCATCACAGCGACGCCTGTGGCAGGGCGACCTACTCACCGCCGCCCTGCCCAAACTGGGTGCTGCAGCGCATGCCCATGCCTGCCTGCCTGCCTGCCCTCCGGCAGCAGCTCTCCCTCCCCCGCCTCCTTGCGTACTGGACCCCTGTGCAGCCCCGCCCCCCGCCTACACCACCGCCCACTTGCCACATGCCCGCCCCCTCGTGCGCACCCACTCCTCAACGTCAAGCCCTCTCACTCATCCTGCGCTGCCCTCTCATTCATCCTGCGCTGCCCTCTTGTCCTGCAGGGCCATCTCGCACCCCAACATCGTGCAAGCCTTCACCTGCATGACTGACGTCCCGGTGGCGGAGCTGCTGCGCGTGTGCATGACCCAGGCGCAGCCCAGCCTCTTCAGCTCGCCTGTGTATCAGTACCTGAAGACCATGGAGGGCAAGATGTGCCACATTGAGGTGTGTATGTGCATGCAAGTAGGCATACCCGTCCTGTGCGTGATTTGTTTATGAACACAAATACCAGAAGAGCGTGGAGAGCAAGATGTGCCACACAACTCGGTCATTGATTAGGGATGTAAGTTGCATGTGGGGCTGGTCCTCCCACACCCAGGTCTTCCTGCCTGGGTTGCCTGTCTCTTGTCCATGCTGGTTGGCAGGCCTGCCTTTTGGCTGCCCAAGCCAGGCAGGCTGCCAAGGCTAGGCCGGTTGCCGGAGATAAGCAGCAGGGTAAGCCTCTGCCGGTGCACGACCCCCTGCAGCAAACCTGGGTCCAGCCGGCTGACGCCATCTCCCCACCCCCTCTTCTCCCCTCCCTTTATCCTGCTATGCCTGTGTGTACTCGCGTGCAGGTCATAGACTACTGCGATGTTGGCAACATGGGCACAGCCCTCCGAAACCACATCTTCCAGGTGCTCACACATAATGACTCTGTTGTGGGGGCAAGGCTGCTGCTGCTGCTGCCCTGTCCTGCTCTTACTGCCAAGGGCTGTCAGCACCTCTGCGCGCTGTCGTCCTTGTGGCCTGTGTGCAATGCAGCCAACCCCATTTGTCGGCACGCCTGAAGCAATGTATGGACTGAAACTCATGTCCTTGGCGCCAAGATGAGCTGACTAGTATGCTGCCAGGCAGACCAGCTCCACATGATACTGTGCGCAGACAAGCTTGAGATGGCTTCTGCTGATTCCGTTTGGTGGCGGCCGCACAGGTGCCGCGGGCGGACAAGCTGCTGGCCACAGTGGCTGCAGCCACGCGCAACGGGTTGGGATCAGACGGCTGGCTGACGGAGCCCTCAGGCAACGTGTACATGCACAGGTGTGTGCGGGGGAGGAGTTGCAATTTTTTCATGCTGGTGTGCCCTTGGCCGGGGGGGGTTGCAACCCTTGGGGTGCGCAGGCACATGCACATGGGTGTGAGAGGGGCGGTCTGTCATTGTTGCTGCCAAGGGGCATGTGAGTATTGTGCTGTGCACACATGAGTTTTCCGTGTTTTGCTTGTGCGCTTGCGCGCGCAGGCTGCTGCTGACACTGGTGGAGGTGGCATCTGCGATGGCCTACCTGCACCGCATGGGCATCGTGCACTGCGACATCAAGCCTGGCAACGTGCTGCTGCGCAGCTCGCACCTGGACCCCAGGGGCTTCACCACAAAGCTGTCCGACTTCGGTGGGTCAGGCCGTCAGTTTTAGACTCAGAACCGGCCCTGTCCTGGTGTGAGAAGCAGCATGGACTGCGTGCGCCCCATTTCTTGACCGCAGCATGTCTGGTGGTGCTCATTCAGGCCCAGTGAGCGCCCGGCAAGTGTGCATGGGCGCGCATATCTGTGCAGGTGCATGCGCATGCCTGGATGAGCAAGGAGGCGTGCCCCCCCCCCCCTTTCCCCATCGTAGGCTCACGCACACCCTGTGATCTGCTCTACAGGCCTGTGCTGCTTTTCAGGTTTGTGTTCTGCCAGCGATTTGGCTTTCTGATGCACCACCCGTGTATGTTTTGCCTATTCACCTTGCAGGCCTTTCACGGTGAGTAAGAGGGAGGGACTTTGGAATGGGCAGAATATCAGCAGGTGCGTGGAGTTGGGCACGCACGGGGCATGTGAAACGCATACCAAGTCACCCACGCCACGGACGCTTCTGACTCAGCCGGGTTCAGCTTATGTTACATTGAAGTTGTTGGACTATGCCAGTAAGTCTCATGTCTAGCCTGGGTCGAAGGTGCTGCCTCGTCCATTTGCCCTGTTCTTGTGTCCACAAGTTTTGTTGCACATGCCTGGGGCATCATCGAAAAAGGGTTTTGTTGCACATGCCTGGGGCATCATCGAAAAAGGTGGGTAGTGGACTCGCCGAGGCCTGACGCACCCTTCGTCATAACCCTGTGTCTGCCACCCTTGTCTAGCCCTCGCCCTTCCCTCCTTGGCTGCATTTCCATGGCTGTTCTCTCTCTGTTTTACCTTGCCTTGCCCTCCCTTGCCAAGAGGTGTCTTGAAATTTCTCCTCTGTAGCAGAGAGGCATGCAAGATGTAAGGGGCCTTTACAGAAAAAAACACTCGCAAAAAGGGTGAAAAGGGTATGACAATTTCTTTCTAAAAGAGCACACAAGCCTCGACAGTGAAAACATACATCCACCTCATTTTGTGCAGCAGCACAAGAGCACTTGTCACATTGTCCATCGTGCTCAAGGGAGAATGCGCAGCAAGAGTGTGCGCACGCAAACAAAACATGCTCACAAGAGCAAGTTTCTCCTTGAATCATGCTTAGGGAGGTCAAGGTGCAAATAGCGAGGTGGGATCAGGGGAACACCCCCATCCCTCACATAAGTGCGTGATTCAGCTTGGAGATCCAGGAGGGGGGAGGTAAACCAAGAATGATAAGTCGCAAGTTCGTTGTTGCTGTCCTGAGGAAACAGGCTTACACTCAATTACACTCCCAAACCCTGAAGGGAAATCAAGAGGGCCAGGAACTGAGCTGGTCACTACGCCCTCACTCTCTCCAAAGCAGACACGCTTGCACAAGAGTGTCATGCCTGCTTGTGTTCCTGAGTACACAGGGTAGTAGGGGCTGCGCAAAGTGTAACCATACATTGGCACTTGAGCGAAGTTGTGGCTGGCAGGCAGCTGCCCACACTTGTATGGCCGGGGGCGCACTGGCGCGGCGCGGGGGCAACCCCCTGCATTCTGCACAAGCAAGCCCTGCTCCCCACCCTGCCCCAACGCTGAATGCTTGGACACAACATATTTTAGAATAAGCCGGAAAGTATGCAGAAACATGCTTGGCTGCTGCTGAGCAGTGTGACCAGGGCAAGGAGTCACCCCCTTGCCCTCTTTTGTCCCTCAGTCAAATAAAAGATATTTCACATTGGCTTCCAGGAAACCAGAGTAGCCTAAAGTGAGTAAACGTATTCCCTAAAGTAAGCCTTTTTGAGTTCCCTGAAATGAGCCACTGAGTTCCCTGAAGTAAGCAAACGGAAATGTAATCAACAAGCATTCCGTTGACTGCCGTACTTCTAGGGTCACCATGAATCAAGGCCTCATGCAGTATCCAGGTTGTGATCCAGGCCCCGCCTGGGGCAGACCATGGAGCCCACATGCTCCAAAGGGTCAAAGGACACTATTTGATGTAGGTTGCTCAAAGCGGAAGCAGTGGCAGCTGGTGTAGCAGCTAGGCGCACTTCAGATGCTGTGCTGAAAGGGGAGGCAGGCTTTCAGGAGGTTGCAGCAGTGGAGGAGTTTGAGGATCCCACAGCCACAGCCACAGGCAGGGGTAGAGGCACGGGCAGAGGCTCAGGCTCAAGGGATAATGCTCCTGAGCCAAACGATGGAGGCAGTGCAGGGGGAGGGGTGGAGGGAGGGGGAAGGGGAAAGGGAAGAGGGGATGAGCCAATGGAGATGTTAGAGGACACGTCTGGAGAGGACACAGATATGCAAGAGTAGAGGCTGTTGCGATGCTGGAAAAGAGTGCCAAATTGAGGGAGTTCGCTTTTAACATAATGATTGGAGGTGCCTTGTGGGTAACCAAATACTTGCGGGAAAATTATTGAAATTATTTGCAGGTTTACAGGTTTTACAGGATCATCAAATGTATGAATATTGAAATTATTTGGAGACCTCGTGGAAAGAAGGACTCGCGATTACATAGGAGCCGTACGGTATCTGGTTGTTTGGGATCATTTGTTTGCAGCATGCATGTACATGTATGCGTGAGTATTATGGGCCAGAAGTTGCCCATATTGTTCAAAATTGGGAGTTGAGAATGTGTACGCCAGCCATTTTATCGCACGCGCTCTCACACACGCCCTCCTGCACGCGCACACGTATACACTCTCAAACACCACTCCTCACGTTTGGCGTGTGTGCGTGGACACAGAGTGGAGGATGATGAGCAGGCCTCGTTCCCCTTCAACTCCTGCGGCACGGCATCATATGTGGCACCAGAGGCCCTCATCTGTAACCGCAAGGTCACCAGCAGTGTGGACGTGTACGCCTTTGGCATCCTGCTGTGGGAGATGTACACTGGAGTGCGGCCATATGGGTGCGTGCATTGTGCTCGCTGCTGTGTGTGTGTGTGCTCTGCGTGCCTCCATGAAATCTACGCATGCGTGCGCGCGCGTGTGCGTCAGCTCTGTATCTCCTCCCCATCCATGCTGCCAGTTGCCAAGTGCATGTCATTGTGCGCGCCCTGACAGGTCCATGAAGCAGCAACAGATTGTGGAGGAAGTAGTGATGCGCGGGCTACGGCCCCGCTTCCCCTCGGGCACCCCCCGCGGGTATGCGGAGCTTGCACAGGCGTGCTGGTCGGGGGCTGCCACGTCGCGGCCCAGTTTTGAGGAGGTGGGCAGCAGTGCATGCACCTGCGCTTATATGTCTGTTTTGTGTCTTGGCAGGTGCGTGCGTGCCTGCATACGTGCTTGCTTGAGCAGGTGGGCCATGCATCACTCAGAACAGACAGGGGGGGGGGCGCGAGCTTGAAAGCATGCTGCAGTTGCTGCAGCAGGCCTCCACGCCCATTCAGTGTGAGGCTAGGGTGTGAGATGGCCTGTGCACCTGGGAATGGGCAGCGACAGGAGAAGCAGTGGTGAAACGCAGCTGCTGAATGCCCTGCACACGTGTGCCGCAGGTTCTGGACATCCTGCAGACGATGCTGCAGGCTGTGGACGAGAAGGTGGTCATTCCACTGCCACCCATCAACACCTCAGACTTCTCTGAGATTGTCGAGTATCCCAACAAGGTGTGTGCGTGCTTGTGTGCAACCTCGCTTTTGCCGCCTATACTGCCAGACCAGCCTGCCCCAACTGCCCTGGCCCTGCCCCCACACATTTACCTTCGTTACCCATGAGCAAAGCTCAGCATGCATATGTATGCCCTGGCCTTGTCCATAGGAGAACACAAAGGTGGAGCGCTCCAACCGCAGCGGCAGCAACCGTGGAGGCAGCTCCTCGCGCAGGCCCCACCACGCCGAGCTGCAGTCCCTGCCCCAGCAGCAGCAGCGAGCTGTGCAGCGGGCCAGCAGTCACCCCAGCGACGAAGGGAGGAAGGATGGGGAGAGGTGCGTGCACTGGGCACTGTGCATGAGCTGCAGGTGTAGGTTGGCGTGTGGGGGTGAGGGAGTGTGCTGGCATGAGGTGTTTGTTGTTGGGGAGGGCTGCACCGATGGAGTTTCCTCACTAAGAAGCCGGCACCTTGTGCTTCGACAGGGATACCTGTAAGGCAAAAGATCAGGGTTGTGCACTTGACTGCAGTCAACCGTCAACCGTCAATGGTACGGTGTGATCAATTGTTTTGACCGTCAGAAGTGATTTGCAGGCGTAATTTACGGCGGTTTTAATTTTTTATGTCTGACGGTTGGCCTGAATCTTTACGGAGGAAAACTGTCAAAAATACAGTCATTCACTTCAGGAGCACAGTTCAGCAACATTTTGTGACAGAATTCTGTCTTTTTTGCTGCATCCAACCGTTTTCAAAGGTCTCCTCTGAAGTCCGAAATTCCCCATTCCCAATCCTCACTCATCCCCCTCCCGCTGCTCATCCCCCTCCTCATTCATCCACATCCATCTGTTCCACATCCATGTGCACTGCTGCGACCCCATCTGCATCTGGCCCTGCAGCATCCCGGACTGTCTTATCAAAGCAAAAAAGAAAATTATTTTTCCAGCCTTATCAAATTAAAAGATTTTCATTCTTCCAGCAAGCAGTGATGGGTGCAGCACCATGCAGCATTCAAGACAGTCAAGCACAGGCCTGCAACTGCACCCACCCGTTCAACCACCTACAAGCGCACACACACACACGTATAGACTCACCTGGAGCATATGGGGTATGCGCCAGGTGCCCGCGATCTGGAAGTGGCTGGCTCCTGCATGTTTGCAGTGCTTCCACCTTTGCCACCTGCTTTGCCACCTTATGCTCTGAGGTGCAGTACAGGAACTTGCACGCGCCAGGGTTGAGCAGGTGGTTCTCGAGCTGCGTTGCGTTCAGCCCAGTGAGCGTCCTCTGGCAGTGCAGGCAGCTGTACTCCACAGTTGTCTTGCCGTCCTGCTGCATCTCCTTCCTCTCAAACTCTGCCTTTACCCAGCTGCTCTTGACCTTTCTGCCACCCCTCCTCATCTGCCCACCCACTACCAAGACTGTGGGAGGTGGTGCTTGCAGCTGCTGGCTGGGCTGGGCCAAGCTTGACTGACCCAGGGCCACACGAGTCCTTTTAGCTTGATTGCTGGAGGACATGTTGCTTTAAATTTTGTTCGTGAGAAGTCAGGGCGCTGAGAGCGCCTCTTGTGCTTGAGCTCGCTGGCCTCTGAGCCACTGAGTTCTTGACGTAGTACCATTACTTACGATATCCCGTCAGTATGAATTTTATCACAATTGACAGTGCGATGGTCAGATAAGCACCTGAGTGTACGGTGCCATTCCTGATTGATGCCGCAACTGCACAACTCTGGGCAAGATGCATGTTGACTGAAGGCACAAGTGTGGGCGTGCGCACACACAAACACACTAAGACGTGTGCATGCTTAAGACACGTACAAGACACGCGCATGTGCGCCTCATTCCTAACATGTGCACTGTCCTTGCGTGCCTGCACTGTCTACTGCAGCGTCCCGCGCACAGGCCCTTAGCGCAAGGAGCTTAAGGGAGTAGGAGGCCGAGGTCACGCCTGGCCATGCGCTCTACGATGAAGACAGCTCCATGCGCAAGGCAATGGTGTGAGCGCATGCAGGTTTGCAAGCGCCTTGTCATAGCGCACAGCAGGTGCCGCCACGCATGTTTGTGCTGTGTGCTTGAACCGCGGGTGGAGCAGGGGCTCAACAACAACGGTGCCCACAGAGGCCATTACAGAGTGCGCAACAGCCTGGCTTGCACATGGAGCTGTGGACGGTGGAATGAGAATGCTTGCAGCCGCGCTGCCTGGTGTGTAGCCTCGCAACCCTTGGGGGGGTGCGGATGTTGCTACAGTATTGTGTCAAATGACGGTGGCGACTGTGGTGGAACGAGGGGGCTAGCTTGGCCAGCAGCTTTGCTGGGATGGGAGTGGGACATGTTGCGGCTTTTGGAGGCCTCTTGCTCTGAGGCAGAGCAGCTGAAATGTGTGCCCCTTCCTTGCGCGGAAAACATGTCTGTTGAAAGCAGTTCAGTGATGCTGGAAGAGCGTGTGATCCTTTCTGACCCTGCGCGGGCTGTTTTTAATTGATAATAAAGGAGTGCTGGCTTGCGGGACGGTATGGGGTGTGGTGGATCGTCCTGTGAGGGTACTGCGCTGCCAGTGGCTTTGGCGCACGCCATTTGCGAGGTGCAATGCCTGCCTATGTGGGGGTGTATTCGTTGCCTCCATGCTTAGTGCAGCTGTGCCTGCATGACAAAACACTGGGCTGCCTGCTTTGTCTGGTTGATGGGGATTAAAAGCAGCTTTGAGGCAGTGCATTGCAGGCAACCTGTGCTGGAAATTGATGTTGAGGTCCTTGGTGGGGAAGAGAGATGCGAAGCATTAAGGAGGGGGGTGCAATAGGCTGAGAAAAGGAGGCTTATATGCGCCTGGAAGGGGAGAGGCTTGTGCGAATGCAGCTGACACTGGACCTGTCTGTGCCTATGTGTTTTAAAAGTAGACCCTTATCTGGGCGGTTGTACAGGGCTGCGTGTGTGACGCTCATACGCAGCTTGAGCCGCTGAAAGAGGGGCGAAGGGCAGATTAAATGCCAATGAAGCTGCTTGGTGGTTGGCTGTAGTGCCTCCCCCCGTCAGCTTCCTGTTTTGCAGGACTTGAATTCACACTTCAAAGTGCGCACGCGAAAGGCATCAAACATCAGTTTCAGTGATCATGTGCATGGTGGGCAGTCAGGTGCCTCAGGTGTTTCATGCTGGATGACCTGGGTTGGGTGACCTGGCATAGAACATGGAACCTAAGAGTGTCTATTATGCCATAGAACATCTTAAGACGTACACTGACAGCACTTGAGCACTTGTGGTTGCCGAAGGTTTTAAATGTGGGCCTCCACCTCACAGCCAGCTGGCCTGCTATGTTTCTGATAGGCTGTCAGAATGCTAACTAAGTTTTGTGTGTTGGTGGGTGCAGAGGGCACGTGGCGCTGTATGCTTAGTGCTGAAGTTGGGATCTTTGGGTGCATCTCTGCGTCTGAGAGCAGGTGGTTAGAGCAATGCATGATTTTTGGAATTATGAAAAAGACTGGAATGCTGACTTTGCAGGCTCCATGAACTGCGCTGTGACACAACTGGATATAGAATCCCGGGTCTGGAGAGGTCAGGATTTCACCCCCTTGATGCCTAGGGTAAACGATTGAAGACAGAATTCCCTGACCCTTGCATCTTGTGTCAATTTACATGACCTCGCCCCTGCACCAGAAGGTGATGAGCGATGACGGCAACGGACAAAGTAGGAAAGACGAAGCCAATCAGTTTACATAGTTCTACCTGCCGAATGAGGGCAGCTTAGCTGAAGCCAGTAAGGCCTACAACAATGACTAAAAGAAGGACAGCACAAGAAGAAAGGTGGTGTTCCGAGAACTAAGGCATAGCAATTCAGGCACTCATGCACAAACCAAGCCAGCCCTTGTGTGTCTGATAGCTAAAAGTTAAGTTACAATGGGTTTAGACCTTCAGCCAGATGGGTTGACTGCTGGACTTGCTGGACATTGCCAGCTCGACAAAAAAACATCCATAGTCTCAGAGATAAAAAGAAATGATTTGTATGTCTGCTTCAAAAGAAACAATTTCACATCCTCAGCTCCGATGTTGTCAAAATAAAAAGCGCCTGTGTCTCCAATGTAATGTCTTACCAGCAAAATCAGCAAATTGTTCTTCGAATCTCCTTCTTAGATAGCACATTTCCAAGCAAGGGCACAAAAAAAGGACGTGCTTTTCGTCCTGGACATCATGCAAGTCACATTTGTCACAGA
>LKMJ01007512.1_pt1 | contig 10272 bp, 5 predicted proteins | sample 643391 | NCBI WGS metagenome assembly LKMJ01 (sample SAMN04112250, study PRJNA286221) | soda lake metagenome | biome: soda lake; feature: Kulunda Steppe; material: water; isolation source: sample PL-Br10 brine of Picturesque Lake | place: Russia: Kulunda steppe | collected 2010-07
CGCCCGGGAGACGGGCTCCGGCAGCACGGAGACCACGGCGACGTCGCGGTCGCGAAACGCCCCGTGCCGGCGGGCGACGTGCGTCGCCTGTCGTCGACAGTTGCCACAGAGGTGATCGCGATGAAAGAGGACGACCGCGAGGGTCGCGTCGGCGGCCGAGAGGGTGAATGGATCGGGGCCGGTCCCGCCGTTGGGGAGCGTGAAATCGAGCGGAGGATCCGCGTCGTCGCCTCCGTCGCTCACCACCGCGTCGTCGCCTCCGTCGCTCACCACCGCGTCGCACCTCCCTTGATCAGCCGCAGGAGGGTGACCCGCTCGGCGTCGACGGGCCGGTCGCCGGGAACGGGAGAGCCGTCGACGAGGATCGACGCCTCCTGCGGGTGATGGCCGACCTCGCGGATCAGGTCCGCGTAGGTCGCGTCGGCGGCGACGGCACACTCGTGCTCCTCGCCGCCGACGACCGCCACCGTCACGTTCATGTAACCGACTACTCGCCCGACTCGGGTTAATCGCTCGGTCGCCGTCGCCCGATCGGTCCTCACTCGAAGAACGCGCGCAGCTCGGCCGGCGAGCGCGTGTTGAGCACGTCGGCGCGCTCGGCCCAGCCCCGCCGTGCGGTGTGGACGCCGTAGCGGACGTGTTCGAACTCACGGGGCGCGTGCGCGTCGGTGTTGACCGCGATCGTCGCACCCGCCTCGATCGCCGCCCGGACCGCCCCGCCGTCCGCGTCGAGCCGTGCCGGGTTGGCGTTGACCTCGATCGCGGTGTCGGCGTCGGCGGCCGCCTCGGCGACCGCCTCGAAGTCCGGCGCCATCCCCTCGCGGCTGTTGATGATCCGGCCGGTCGGATGCCCGAGCACGTCGACTTCGGGATGTTCGACCGCCCGTACGAGCCGCTCGGTCGCGGCCGCGGCGTCCTGGTCGAGCGCCGAGTGCGGCGAGGCGACGACGATGTCGAGGTCGGCGAGCGTCGCGTCGTCGGTCGTGATCGCGCCCTCCGCGTCGACGTTGGCCTCGATCCCGTGGAACACCTCGATCGGCGCGTCGTCGGCGACCTCGGCGACCGCCGCGGCCTGCTCGGCGATCTCGGCCTCGTCGAGCCCGACGTTTCCAAAGATGCCCGGGCCCGCGGCGTGGTCGGTGACGGCGTGGAAGTCGTAGCCGCGGTCGGCGGCCGCGGCGACCATCTCCTCGATGGAGAAGCTGCCGTCGGACCAGTCGGTGTGGGTGTGGAGGTCGCCGCGGACGTCTCCCTCCTCGACGAGCGTGGGGAGCGAGCCCTCCGTCTCCGAGGCGGCCGCCTCCACCTCGCCGGCGTCCTCGCGGAGCTCCGGCGGCACCCACGCCATGTCGAGCGCCCCGTAGACGCCCGCCTCGGTCTCGCCGGCGACCCGCTCGCCGACGCGCTGGTCCCCATTCGGGCCGTCGACGTCCGCGTCGTCGCTCTCCGAGCCGTCGACGTTCGGGCCGTCGACGTCCGGGACGTCGAAGACGCCGTACTCGTTCACCTTGAGCCCGCGATCGATCGCCCGGTTGCGGACCGCCACGTTGTGTTCCTTCGAGCCCGTGAAGTACTGCAGCGCCGCGCCGAACTCGGTGACGTCGACGACGCGGAGGTCGACCCGGGTGCCCGCGGCCCGGACGCTTGCCTTGATCGTGCCGGCCTCGATGACGGCGTCGGCGCCCTCCCAGTCGGTGAACGCCTCGACCACCGCCTCGGTCTCGTCGCTCGCGACGAGCACGTCGACGTCGCCGATCGTCGCCTTCCAGCGCCGGATCGAGCCGCAGACCTCAGCCTTCGCGACGGGGTCGAGGTCGGCGAGGTACGCGAGCGCGTCGTCCGCGACCGGCCGGGCGTCGCCGAGGCGGGTCCGCTCGCCGGCCTCGCGCGCGAACTCGACGTTGTCGAGGATGTTCGCCTCCGTCTTCGCCCCGAACCCCTTCACCTCCCGGATCTCGCCGGCCTCCGCGGCGGCCTCCAGCTCGTCGAGCGTCGTGATCTCGAGCTCCCGATACAGGGTCCCAACCGTCTTCGGGCCGACGCCTTCGACCCGCGTGAGCGCGGCCATGTCCACGGGCAGCTCCTCGCGAAGATCGTCGAGTTCGCCGATCGACCCCGTTTCGACGTACTCGACGATCTTCGAGGCGATGGCGTCGCCGACGCGGTCGATCCCCGCGACCGCGTCCGGCCCTTCCCGCGCGAGCGCCTCGACCGGCGCGGGGTGGTCGGCGACGTTCTCCGCCGCGCGGCGGTACGCGTTCGGCTTGTACTCGACGCCCGTCGCCTCGAGGAGGTCGGCGAACTCGAATAACAGCGCCGCGACCTCGTCGTTTCGGCTCATCGATCGCCGATTCGGTCGCGGTCGTCTTATAAGTGGTCGCGTGCCGGGCGTCGGCCATACGTCCGGACCCCATTCACGTGCCGGCCCCATCCATGCGCCGGTCCCGTCCGCGCGCCGGCCGCACCGGTCGAGAACCGTTGACAGCCGGAACCGACCGCCGTCGATCTCATGACGAGTATATAAATAGGGCTGAAAAGCTCACGCCGAGATCGCGCGGAACGCGCCGCTACCGTGCGATCCGCACGGCGAAGTGTGTGACAACCGGCGACACGCTTATGTGTGAGAATCCCTCCCATACATATAGACTCGGTTACGAGCCGAGACGACGATCGCCCGCGAGTCGGTTCCTGACGAAGCGTCGCCGCGACGTCGGCGGAGCGCATGGCCACGGCACGGAGAGCCGTGCGGCCGTCCGCCGGTTCGTCGCCGTGTTGATCACCGCGAGTGGTGGTCGCCCCGCGCGGCTCGCCCGGGCCCGGTGAACACAATGACAGACAGACAAACGCTCGAACGACTCAGCGAACGGTACCGCGAGAACGTCCCGGACGATCTCCGGGCAGCACGGTCGTTCGACTGGTACCTCGACGAGCTGTACGAGGATCCCCGCATCGCGCGGAACGCCCACCAGCGCGTCGCGGACATGTTCGACCACTACGGCACGCGCTACGACGAGGATCGCGGCGTCGTCGAGTACGCACTCGCCGCGGACGATCCGATCCACGACGGCGAGAACGTCTTTTACGGCCGTGAGATCCACGAGGCGATCCACGAGTTCGTCAACAAGGTGAAATCGGGCGCTCGCGGACTCGGCCCCGAAAAGCGGATCAAGCTTCTCCTCGGCCCCGTCGGCTCCGGCAAGTCGCACTTCGACTGGCTCGTCCGGCGGTACTTCGAGGCGTACACGCGCGAGGAGGACGGCCGGATGTACACGTTCCGCTGGGTCGACCTCTGTTCGGTCATCGACGATCAGGACCCGGGCGACGACGTCGTCCGCTCCCCGATGAATCAGGACCCGCTCGTGTTGCTGCCGAAGCCGCAGCGTGAGGCCGTGATCGCCGACCTCAACGAACGGCTGGACGCGCCCTACACGCTCCGAAACGACCAACACCCCGACCCCGCCTCGGAGTTTTACCTCAACGCGCTGTTGGCTCACTACGGCGACGACCTCGCGACGGTCCTCGAAAAGCACGTCGAGGTCGTTCGCCTCGTCGCCGACGAGAACCGCCGCGAGTGCATCGAGACGTTCGAGCCCAAGGACAAGAAGAACCAGGACGAAACCGAGCTCACGGGCGACGTCAACTACGCGAAACTCGCCGTCTACGGCGAGTCGGACCCGCGCGCGTTCGACTACGCCGGCGCGTTCTGTAACGCGAACCGAGGACTGTTCTCGGGCGAGGAGCTGCTCAAACTGCAGCGGGAGTTCCTCTACGACTTCCTGCACGCCTCCCAGGAGTCGACGATCAAGCCGAAGAACAACCCGCGGATCGACATCGACCAGGTGATCGTCGGCCGGACGAACATGCCGGAGTACCGCGAGAAGACCGGCGACGAGAAGATGGAGGCGTTCAACGACCGCACCAAGCGGATCGACTACCCGTACGTCTTGGAGTACGAAAGCGAGGCGAAGATCTACGGAAAGATGCTCGAGAACGCCGACGTGCCGAACGTCCACGTCGAGCCGCACACGCTGGAGATGGCCGGCCTCTTCGGCGTGCTCACGCGGATCCAGGAGCCGACCGACGAGACCGTCTCCCTCCTTGATAAAGCGAAGGTGTACAACGGCGAGCTGGAGGACGAGGAGATCGACGCGCGCAAGCTCCGTGAGGACGGCGAGGAATCCGCCGACGTCGGCGAGGGGATGGACGGCGTCTCCGCGCGGTTCATCGGCGACGAGATCGCCGAGGCGATCATGGACGCGACCCACCGTGACCGGAGCCACCTCTCGCCGCTGTCCGTCTTCGACCACTTCGAGGCGAACCTCGGCGGCCACGGCTCCATCGCGGCCGACGACCTCGACCGCTACGAACGCCTCTTAGAGACCGTCCGCGAGGAGTACCGCGAGCGGGCCATCGAGGACGTCAGACATGCGCTCGCGTACGACGTCGACGAGCTCCGCCGGCAGGGCGAAAAGTACATGGACCACGTGATGGCGTACATCGACGACGCCACCGTCGACGACGAGCTGACCGGCCGCGAGACGGAGCCCGACGAGACGTTCCTCCGGGCGGTCGAAGAGCAGCTCGACGTCCCCTCGGACCGCAAGGACGACTTCCGTCAGGAGGTGTCGAACTGGGTCTCTCGGCGCGCCCGCGAGGGCCGTGGCTTCGATCCGCAGGAGAACGACCGGCTCCGGCGCGCGCTCGAGCGGAAGCTCTGGGAGGACAAGAAACACAACATCAACTTCTCGGCGCTCGTCTCCGCGACCGACCTCGACGACGAGGAGCGGAGCGCCTGGGTCGACGCGCTCGTCGATCGGGGCTACTCGGAGGACGGGGCCGCCGAGGTGCTCGAATACGCGGGCGCGGCGGTCGCCCGCTCGGAGATGGAAGATGGCGGGGCGTGACCGATCCGGCGACGGCGACGCCTTCCTTGCGGACGCCGACGAGACGCTCCGCGGTGCGTACGACCCGCCGATGAGCCTGAAGGCGTACGTCGATCACGTCCTGGAGAACCCGCTCGCGGCGGCCTCCGCGGCCGGCTACGTCCTCGCGGCGATCGAGTCGGCCGGTACCCGCGAGGTCCGCGAGCGCGGCGAGCGGCTGGAGCGCTACCGCTTTTTCGACGACCCGTACAACGACGGCGAACACGCCGTGTTGGGCAACACCGCCGCGCTCAACGCCTTCGTCGACGATCTACGGGCGGCCGCGGCCGGCCGCGGCAACGACGAGAAGATCGCGTGGATCGACGGGCCGACCGCGACGGGGAAATCGGAGTTCAAACGCTGTCTCGTGAACGGGCTTCGCGAGTTCTCCCGCACGGAGGCCGGGAGACGCTACACGCTCGAGTGGAACGTCACCGGCGCGGGCGACGATCGGTCGCTGTCGTACGGGAGCGGGGGCGACGCCGGCGCGTGGTACCGCAGTCCGGTTCGTACCCCGCCGCTGTCGGCGTTCCCCGACGAGGTGCGCGAGCGGATCGCGGAGGCGGCTACCGAGGAAGCCGAGGACGATTCTGCCCCCATCTCGGTCGACGTCGACCTCGATCCGTTCAGCCGGGAGGCGTACGAGGGGCTCGAGTCGATCTACCGCGAGGAGGGTCATCGGGACGTCTTCTCGGCTATCACCGATCGGGACCACCTCCGCGTGACGAGCTACGTCGTCGACGAGGGTCAAGGGGTCGGCGTGCTCCACGCCGAGGACGACGGCACGCCGAAGGAACGACTCGTCGGCTCGTGGATGGGCGGCATGCTGCGCGAGCTCGACTCGCGCGGGCGAAAGAACCCGCAGGCGTTCAGCTACGACGGGGTGCTCTCGCAGGGCAACGGCGTGCTGGCCGTCGTCGAGGACGCGAGCCAGCACGCCGACCTCCTGCGCCGACTGCTCAACGTGCCCGACGAGCGCCGGGTCAAACTGGACAAGGGGATCGGCATGGACCTCGACACGCAGCTCGTCGTGATCTCAAATCCCGACCTCGACGCCGAACTCGACAGGCACGCGGAGCGGGAGGGTGCCGACCCGCTCAAGGCGCTGAAGCGGCGACTCGCCCGTCACGAGTTCCGCTATCTCACCGACCGACGACTGGAGACGTCGCTGTTGCGCCGCGAGCTGGCCGGCGAGACGGCGATCCACGTGACGGACGGGCCGGCCGACGCGGACGTGATCGACGAGCGGGTGCGAGCGCCGCTCACGATGACGGTCCGTGACGGCGACGGAACGGTCCGGGAACGAGAGCTCGCTCCGCACGCGCTCTCCGCGGCCGCGCTCTATGCGGTCGTCACCCGGCTCGACGTCGACGATCTTCCCGCGGGGATGGACCCCCTGGAGAAGGCACGGCTCTACGAGGTCGGCGAGATCCGTCGCGGCGACGACCGGATCACGACCGATGACGTCTCGGTCGGCGAGGACGACGGTCGAACCGGCATTCCGGTTACGTACACGCGCGACGTGATCGCCGACCTGCTCGGGTCGGACGCCGATCGAAGCCACCCCGACCTGCCGGTGGAGCGGGTGATCACGCCCGCGGACGTCCTCGACGCGATGGCCGGGGGGCTGGCCGACGCGCCGGTCTTCTCCCGTGCGGAGGCCGCCGAGTTCGAGGGACGACGGGCGGCCGTCGCCGATCACGTCCGTGAGCGACAGCGTTCGGAGGTCGTCGACGCGATCCTCGCGGCCGAGACGGTCTCCGAGGAGACCGTCGCCGAGTACGTCGAGCACGTCTACGCGTGGGACGCCGACGAGCCCGTCGAGACCGACCGCGGGCCGGTCGAGCCCGACGCACTCTCGATGAAGGTCTTCGAGACGAAGACGCTCGGGCGGTTCGGCGAGGACGACTACCGCGGAACGAAGCCGAGCCACGCGGTCGCGACGTTCCGTCGCGAGCAGGTGATCCGTGCGCTCACCCGGTACGCCTGGCGGAATCGTGACGAGGGATTCAGCGTCGAGGACGTCGAGCTCGCGGAGATCCCGGAGCTCAAGACGGTGCTGGAGTCGAACGACCTCGCGGACGTCACGCGACGGTTCCCCGACCTCGATCCGCACGACTGGGCCGACCCGCCGGCGGACACCGAGACGGCACGGGTCAAAGCCGAGACGATCGGCCGGCTGACCGACCGCGGTTACAGCGAGGCGTCCGCGGAGCTGACGAGCCGTGCCGTGATGCGCGACGTCCGCGAGGAGTGGACGGCGCTCGACGGCGACGAGGACGCCGACGGCGGTCGGGGAACGCGTGATCCCGAAAACGGAGGTGGTCGCTGATGCGGATCACCCGTGATCGCGAGCGGTTCCGCGAGGTCGGCGAACGACGCCGGGAGGACCTCTCGGAGTTCATCAGCCACGGCGACCTCGGCGGCTCCGCGCCCGACCGGATCCGGATCCCGATCAAGATCGTCGACCTGCCGGAGTTCGCGTACGACCGGCGCGACGCCGGCGGCGTCGGACAGGGACGGGGCGGCCAGCCACAGCCCGGCCAACCGATCGACGCGCAGCCGGGCGACGGCGACGAGGAGGGCGACCCCGGCGAGGAGGCCGGCGACCACGAGTACTACGAGATGGACCCCGAGGAGTTCGCGGCGGAGCTCGACGAGGCGCTCGGCTTGGAGCTGGAGCCGAAGGGAAAACGCGTGGTCGAGGAGGTCGAGGGTGACTTCACCGACGTCGCCCGCGCCGGCCCCCGCGGAACCCTCGACGTCGACGAGTTCTTCAAACGGGGACTGAAACGACACCTCGCGACCGACTTCGACGACGCGTACGTTCGCGAGGGGCTGTTCGTCGCCGGCGCCGACGTCGACGACGTCTTCGAATGGGCCCGCAAGCAGCGAATTCCGGTGTCCCGGGCGTGGATCGCCGACGCGGCCGCGGAGCTGGCCGACGAACACGGCGGCCCCGTCTCCGCGCTCGATCGCTGGGCCAGCTTCGACGAGCTGGAGCGCGAGGTTGACACGGAGCCCACCCACGTTCGGATCAGACGTGAGGGGCTCGACAGCGTCCCGTTCCGGCGCGAGGACGAGCGGTTCCGGCATCCCGAGGTGATCGAAAAACACGAGCGCAACGTCGTCGTGATCAACGTGCGCGACGCCTCCGGCTCGATGCGGGAGACGAAACGCGAGCTCGTCGAGCGCGTCTTCACGCCGATGGACTGGTATCTCACCGGCAAGTACGACGAGGCCGAGTTCCGCTACGTCGTCCACGACGCGGAGGCGTGGGAGGTCGACCGGGCGGACTTCTTCGGGATCCAGTCCGGCGGCGGCACGCGCATCTCCAGCGCCTACGAGCTGGTCGCGGAGATATTGGAGGAGTATCCGTTCGCCGAGTGGAACCGATACGTCTTCGCCGCCGGCGACTCGGAAAACTCCGGCAACGACACCACCGAGGGCGTCATCCCGCTGATGGAGTCTATCGAGGCGAACCTCCACGCGTACGTGGAGACCCAACCCGGCGGCAGCGCGCCGAACGCGCGTCACGCCGACGAGGTCGAGCGGGCGCTCGGCGACGCCGACAACGTCGCCGTCGCGCGCGTGCAGGGACCCGAGGACGTCACCGACGCGATCTACGAGATCTTGAGCACGGAGGACGGCGGAGCGGCCGCGGATCGAGGAACGGGGACCGAGGAGGTGCGATCATGAAAGACGACCGTCTCGACGCGAAACGCGAGGCGGCGACGCTCGACGAGCCCGCCCGGGAGGCGCGCAACCTCGCGGAGCGGCTTGGGTTGGAGCCGTACCCGGTGCGGTACTGGGTGGTCGATCACGACGAGATGAACGAGCTCATCGCCTACGAGGGGTTCCAGCGACGGTACCCGCACTGGCGCTGGGGGATGAGCTACGAGCGCCAGCGGAAGCAGGATCGCCACGGGTTGGGGAAGGCGTTCGAGATCGTCAACAACGACGATCCGGCCCACGCCTTCCTCCAGGAGTCGAACACGGTCGCCGACCAGAAGGCCGTGATCACTCACGTGGAGGCACACGCGGACTTCTTCGCGAACAATCGCTGGTTCGGACTCTACGCGGATCGCGGCGCGGACGGCCCGAACGCCGCGGCGCGCCTCGAGCGGAACGCCGACAAGCTCGCGGCGATCATGAACCGGTCCGACGTCGACCGCGACGAGGTCGAGCGGCTGATAGACGCCGTGAGCACGCTCTCGGACGCCATCGACCAGCACAGCCCGGTCGATGCCGTACGGAGTGACGACGCGGACGCGCTCGACGCCGTCGAGGAGGACGGCCGAGCCGGCGACGACCCGATCGGGGAGATCCGGGCACGGATCGACGAACTCGACCTCTCCGAGTCCGTTCGTCGCGACGTCTTCGACGACGAGTGGCTCGACGCACAGAAGGGCGCACCCGACGTCGACGAGCCGCGCCCGGACGTGATCGCGTTCCTGCGCGATCACGGGAAACGGTACGATCCGGAAAGCGGGAAGGCGGTCGACCGCGAGCCGTGGGAGACGACCGTCATCGACGCGATCCGCGAGGAGGCCTACTACTTCGCCGGCCAGAAGGGAACGAAGGTGATGAACGAGGGCTGGGCGACCTACTGGGAGTCGATCATGATGGGCGGCGAGGGGTTTGCCGGCCCCGACGAGTTCCTCACCTATGCGGACCACATGGCCCGCGTGCTCGGCTCGCCGGGACTCAATCCCTACAAGCTCGGATTCGAGCTGTGGACCCACGTCGAACGGCTCGCCGCGCGCCGCGACGTGCTCGACCGGCTGCTCCGCGTGGAGGGGATCACCCCCGAGACGTTCCACGCGCGCGTCGACGTCGACGCAGTCATGGAGGCGCTTCGTCCCCATCCGGCCATCGAGGGCGCGGGACCGGCGACGCTCGACGAGGTGGCCGAGCTGGCCGCCGGCGGCGACCCCCGCGTGGACGCGGAGACGGTCGACCGCGCGCTTTCGGTTCGTGACGGCGACCTGGCCCCCGAGGAGGGCCCCGACGTCGAGCGTTACCCGTGGAAGCTGCTCACCTTCGAGGGGCTCGCGGAGCGCCACTACGTCCTGTCGCGGCCGGAACACCGCAGCGCCCTGCGGAACGTCCCGCGGTCCACGCTGGAGGAGCGGGCCCGCTACATCTTCGACGTCGACCGCTATTCTACCGTCGACGAGGCGCTCGCGGACGTCGACCGGACCGCGCCGTGGCGCCGGCTCCTCGAGGTGCGCGAGAGCCACAACGACGTCACCTTCATCGACGAGTTCCTCACCGACGAGTTCGTCCGCGAGGGCAACTACTTCACCTACGAGTACAGCCGCGCGGGCGAGGAGTTCCGCGTCGCCAG
>LKMJ01007513.1_pt1 | contig 10272 bp, 16 predicted proteins | sample 643391 | NCBI WGS metagenome assembly LKMJ01 (sample SAMN04112250, study PRJNA286221) | soda lake metagenome | biome: soda lake; feature: Kulunda Steppe; material: water; isolation source: sample PL-Br10 brine of Picturesque Lake | place: Russia: Kulunda steppe | collected 2010-07
ACGTAGTCGTCGAGAAGGCAGGCAAGGCCGACGAGGGGCTCGCCGACCGCGCCAACATATTCGACGGTTGGAGCGACTACACGAGCCGCGACAGAGCGTTTACCGTTCGCGGTCTCAACGACGTCGCAGCTAGATCGGCATGGAGTGCCGACACCAACTATTTCGCCTATTTCGAGGCCGACCTCGATGCGCCTCGAGAGCAGATTAAGCGCGGCAAGTTGGTCGACAACTGGGAGCAGTTTCAGGACGACCCCGACGACGACGATCGCCCCGATCGGGAGCTCATCAAGTGCCGAGGACACAAGACAGACGGAGGACAGTGCGGCCAAGTTACCCGACACATCAGCGGTCTGTGTACGCCCCACAGAGACCAGTGGGAGCAATTCGACGAGGACGCCGACCCACGACACGAAATCGACGACGACGACGAAGCTACCAACGAGGAGGAACCATGAGCTCAAGCCTACAAGAAAAGCGGATCAACGAATCGGGCCCGTACGTCTACAGAGTGACGTACACCGGAGAGAACGACGGAAACACGCACAAGTGGGAGTATCTCGGTCTCGTAGGCCACGTCGACCCGCGGCGAGTCGACGAGGATCTCGATGCCGATGCACTCACCGACGACGAGATCGAGCAGCTCAGAGAGGAGGATCAGCTCAGTCAGTTTCGAGAGCACGATCGAGCCGAGTTTGCCAGTCTCGCCGCCGCCCGCGCCGCCCGCGACGAGCTCGTCGACAGGTTCGGCGAGACTGTCCTCGCCGAGACCGACGATCGCCGACTGGCGACCGTCACGATCGCCGAGGACGCCAGCCCGATCGCCCAGACCGTCGCACAGGATCAGGCCGCCGACGATCGCGAGGCCGCCGCCACAGTCGGACAGGCCGAGCTCACTAGATCCGAGATCGACGCGATCGACTGGTCGAAGGACGGCCAGAACATCCCCCACGCGATGGCCGCAAAGGCCGCACTCGCCGACGAAGGTATCGACGACTGGCAGTCTCTTTACAGCGGAGACGTCGAGAGCGATGGATGGGCCGAGATCGCCGAGGCCAACCGTGAGAGCATCCAAGGCGATCGGATGGACAACGAGACCGACAACGTCGACATGACCCGCGAGCAGGCCGACAGCCAGCTCGAGAGACGCGCGATCGACGCAGCCGCCGACGGCATCGACGAGGCCGCCGACCAGCTACGCGAGGAGTTTGGATACACCGACCAGCAGATCGAGGCACTACAATGACACCGACACCCGAGGACATTACCGACGACGAACCGGAGCCGATCGACGATCGCGAGATCGCCTGTATGGCCGGCCATGCCGAGGCCCGCCGCCGACTCCTGGCGAGCTCGAGGATGGATCGAGACTTTGTCGAGAGGTACGAGCACGCCGTCGACAGCTACCACGAGTTTGCTCGAGGAGTACTGTCGGAGATCCGCTGGCAGCGAGACGAGGACGAGGACGACGACCTTACCGACGAATAGCCGCCTCGCGCGGGCCCGCATAGCCCCCTGACTGACCCCACCCCCACACACCCCACCGCGTCCGCTCGCCCAGTAAACAAACGTCCGTCCGTTTACAGCCTGTAAACGAGACCAGTCTTTTATATAGCCCCGTACCCTGTAATCGGTATGGCCCAGATAGCCGCCTACATCAGACGGTCGACAGCCGAACAGGAAGACCAGCACCAGTTTGACGCGATCGAGCACTGGTTGGACGGTCGAGACCTCGATATAGCAGATATCGATTTATTTGTCGAGCAGGCCAGTGGTGCCGACGCCGATCGTAACCAATTCGGCGAGCTACTCGATGAGATCGAGGCCGACACCTACGACGAGATCGTAGTTTGGGAGCTCTCACGGATAGCACGGAAAGGAGTACAGGCTCAGCAGTTTTTCGATAGTTGCGAGGACACCGAGACCACGATCCACGTCACCAACGGATCAGTACGCAAGATCGAGCCCGACGGACACGGTCGACTGATAGCCGACATCATCGCCGCAGTGGCCGCCGAGGAACGACGGAGCCTCATACGTCGAACCAAGGCAGGAATCCGCAGAGCGAAGTCAGAAGGAAAGCACGTCGGCCAAGTGCCGGTCGGTTTCGTCACCGTCGACGGATATCTCAGGCCGAACCTGTCGCCCGACTACGAGGCCGGAGAGACAGGCTACCACGACATCGCCGACGCCCTCGACGAGATCGACGACGGCATGAGCTACCGCAAGGCCGCCGCCGAGACGCCCAACGTCACCCGACAGACACTCAGCAACATCGATCAGGACGACGATCGTCGACAGCGGTATCTCGGCGAGCTCGACTAAGCCAGCGATCGACGGACAAACATCATCAGCCGGTCGCCGTTCAACTCACTGTTTTTAGGATCGATATCTCGCAGATACTCGCCGCTTTCGACGTCGTAGCCGCCGATTAGATACGACTCTCCTTTCTCGGTGATCTGGTAGATCCCGTTGCCGACCCGCTCGATCAACTCCGATCTGTCGTCGAGCTCATTCAATCGTTTTGATACGTATGAGCGAGTGGCCCGCAGATTTCCATGGCCGGACCCGACCATGTCCGAAGCCCCGCCAGCCCCGCCGTTGTCGACCAGCCACTCGAGGACGCGATCATCGACCAACGTCATCCAATCCGCAGATTTGCGCATCATAGGAGCTCTTGAGCACATATACAGATATTTGTTGTGACCAGATAGTGCACTCTACCACACAACCAGTACGATTAAGTGCACAGCCTTTGTTGAGCGAGTTAGCCACTCACATACCAGATTAGACCCGGTTGGGAGCACTAACTCCCGACCGGCCAAGTGGCCTGAAAATATGTTAGCCAACCGAAACCACACAGCCAACCGAAACGACACAGCCAACACACAAAGATCCACCGTCTCACGTCTCGAGGCCAGCCGATGATCCGAGTCGACCAGACGATCGACGGCGACACCAACAGCCACGAACGAGCCGCCGACGCCGTCGACCACGATCGAGCACTCATCGAGCAGACCGAACACGACGAGTATGCCGTCATGCTGCCGGAGTGGTCGGAGGGAGCCCACCGAGTGCAGTACCAGATCAGCCGCTTCGGCGGCGAGAGAGTCGCCACCTGTGACTGTGCCCACCACCAGCACCGAGGCCAGCACACCGGACAGCCATGCGCCCACATCCTGACCGTCGCACTGTCCGACGACCGCGGCCAGACGACAGCCCGCGACCGACCCATCCGACCGTACCAGTACGATCGACACGAGATCGACACCGACGCCGACGACCTTACCGACGACGTCGAGGCCACGGTCGACCAGCTCGAGGCCTTCGAGGCCGACGCCGAGGCCGTCACCGACGGAGGAGGCCGACTACCCGCCGGAGCCGACGGCGAGCCGTTCGGCCAGCCGGAGGCCCAGCTATGAGCCAAACCACCCGCAGAGGACGAAAGTCTCTCAGCGGCGAACCTCGCGCGACTGAGAGCACACCAGACAGCACCCACCGACACCCGTTCGAGACCGACGTCGATCAGCACCGATTGATCGAGTGCTACTGCGCCCACTGCAAGCTCACCGAGACCGTCCTCGCCGAGCCCGGTCGACGAGACGAGTGGACCCACGCCCAGCGACACCCCGACCACATGACGATCTACGAGCTCGAGGCCAGCCGATGAGCCACACCCCAGCCGCAGGGTGGAACCGAGGCCGGTCGCCTCACGTACGCGCCACGCCCGCCACGCGCATAATGCGCGGCTCCGCCCGCGCCGTGCCCTCAACGCGCACACATCACGCGCTCGCCACGAGGCAGCCATGTACCGGGGGGAGAGGGGGTATGTACATTTTTGCTGATTACGACGCACAGGCCCCAGAACGACCAGAAAACGCAAATGAGCAATGTACATCCGAAATCGTCGATGTACATTCGGAGATCTGACATAATGAGACCCAACATCACAGGATACGAGGAGGAGCTCGTCGAAGCCGCCGAGGCAGAGCACGGAAACAAGACCGCCGCAATCAACCACGCGATCCGTCAGACCTTCGGCGTCGAGGCCGACGACGAGACCGACGAGGTCGACCCGAAGATCGAGCGAGCCCACCGCAAACTGTGGGACAACTGCATCGGCCACCGGATGGAACTCAGCACCGCGACCAGCATCCTCGCACAGGACATGCAGATCGACGCAGACGCCATCAAATCCACCGTGATCCCGAAGCTCAAGCAGCACGGCCTGATCCACGTGCAGCAAGGCAAGTGGTCTGTGACGTGTGTCGTCGCTCCGCCGAGCCCGGATGACCTTACCGACGAGATCGCCGAGGTCGAACCCCACCCCACCCAGAAGCTCAGTCGAGACGAGCAGCGAGCCCACTTGGCACTCTGGGAGGAGGCCGACCCTGACGCTCCTAAAGGCCCGTCCATCGAGATTGACCAAGCCGTCGACACCATCGCAGATGAGCTCGGAGCCCACCCCGAAGTTGCCGATCGGATCCTGACGCAGATCGCCGCTAAGCAGATGGGAGTCCTCATGCTGAGAGAGGACCCCGCGATCGTGGTCATCCGGTCGCCCACTCCCTACGAGGCCGAGGCCGTCGACGTCATCGACGCCGAGATCGAGGCCGACGAAGCAGAACAGCGCGTCTACGGGGACGCGGTCGCCACCGACGGAGGTCGACCATGATCGAGACCCGCGACCACCCGACCAACCGGAGCGTCCAGATGGTCGCCTGTCCCTTCTGCGAGGAGGAGCTCAGCGGCCGCCAGAGAGTCGCCCACCTCATGGACTGCGAGGAGGTCGACCGATGATAGACGATCGACACCCGTCGAGCCGAGCCGTCGAGATTGACCAGCTCATCGACCTCGAGCTCGAGGCCGCCATCGAGGACGGCCAGCTCATCGAGCCGATCGACGACCCCGACGACCACGATCGCCGCCAGCACCGAGGAACTATTACACGGCATGGAGACGGTCAGCTATGAGAGCACAAGAACGAGCACGATACGACGAGCTCGAGACCGTCCGAGTGCTTCCAGAGGACCGGCCAGACGACTGTCAGTGTGGCGACGGTCTCGGAATCAAGTGCTCCGCGTGCATCTTGTGGGAGCTCGAATAATGCACGAGATCAACGTCATCCGCTCGATGGACGGTCGACCGATCATCGACGAGCTCGAGGTCCGAGTCGAGGTCGACGACAGCGAGGTCGACCAGTGAGCCAGACGATCGACCCCGACCCCGACGACCTTACCGACGACGTCGAGGACGACGAGCTCGCCGACGCCGCAGACATCGACGCCGACGCACTCGCCGGTCTCGTCACTCTCCAACGCCGCCGGATCAACAACAGCGGCACGTCAGCCCGACTAACGATCCCGAAGGCGACCGAGCTCGGTCTCGTTGGTAAGGTCGGGATCACCGCCACGGTCGCCGTCCGACGAGTCGACGACGACGAGATCGTCCTCACGGCCAAAATCCGCACCAAATAGCCCGCCCTCCCCCGAATGGGATTAGGTGGGATTTTTGAGTCGCCTATCCCGACAGCTCTCTTTTTTCGAGTGTATGGCTCGAAACCAAATCGACACCATCGACCTGATTGCATTGATCGCGTTTCCATTAGCCGCCGGCATCGAGCTCGGCGTCTGGACGCTCGGCATCGACCTGTTCGAGTTTGACTTTGCTGAGGCTCTGTTTTCAGTGGGAGAGACCGGAATCTCCACCGCGATGATCCTCGCCGTGCTGTCGATCGCGGGCCTCGCAACCACCGGCACCCTGAGCGAGGGCAACTTCCAAAACGAAGAGTGGTATGCCGTGGTCGGCTCGATCATTGTCCTGCCTGCGTACGCACTCATTCCTGCGGTCCAGAGTCTTGTCGACTACTCGCCAGTGATTCCGGCGGTTATCTGGCTCGCACTGTCTGGTATGGCCGTCTTCATCAGCTACAAGGCGTGATATCACTATGAACGGAACCACATTCAAAACTGCCCTGATCGCCCTCATGGTCCTGCTGTCGTTCGCTGTTGCACCGGCTGCCGCAGCACCCACCGACACCTACGACGACGGAGACGAGGGGCTTGTCGTCGAGATCGACTGGGCCGACGACGCCGGCGACACCGCCACCGTCGAGGTCGAAGATATGGATGGTCTCTATGAGGGCTCAGTCGAGGTCAACACGACCGACAGCCCGACTAACTACACAGTCAGCTACGAGGAGCTCGGAATCGACCCAGCCGACGGCGACGAGCTCGAGGCGTTCACCGCCGACGGAGAGGTGCTCAGCGTCGAGTCCGTCCAAGACCTCAGCGAGCACGAGGACGTGCTCGGCACTGGAGCCGGAGACCACGACGACAGTCTCGTGTTTCTCGGAATCGGAGCGATCGCAGTCGTTGGATACTTCTTCGTGAGATCATGAGCGAGGCCGGCGACCTTACCCACGACGTCGACCGCCGCGGATTCATGAGAGGAGTCGCAGCCACCGGAGCCACAGCCGCCGGAGTGACGGCGACTTCTGCCCGCCCAGCTCAAGCCATCGCCCCAGCCGCAGCAGGAGCAGCACTGCTCCCGTATTTGACCGGTAAGACGGCTGTTGGACTTGCTGGTATGGGAGTGGGAGCCTCAGCCGCTTACTTCTTCACAGGGAGCGATATCGACACAGACGCGATAGTCGACGCCAGCTCCCGCAGCGAGATGTACTCAGTCTTTGAGTCCGTGATGCGCTCCCAGAGACTCCCCCTTGAGCAAATCGCAGACGACTACGGAGTCGACCTCGAGGACGAGGAGCACGTCGAGCCCGACGACAACGACCTCGCCCACTCCATGATGGAACACTCCACAGGATCCGCAGCGCAGACGTGGGCCGACGGAGGAGGACTCAGCGACTGTCAGGCCGCAGCCAGACAGGCACTCCAAGAGCAGTACAGCCTCGCCTACTGGAACGTCATGGTCATCTGGAACGACTTTGTCGCCGGAATCAGCCCCGCACTCGTAGGGCTGTACAATCTCGAAGGCGAGAGGCCTGACGAGGACGACGATCTGCACGTCCGACATCGACTTAGTAACAACACACTGTCGACCGCAGCGATTGACGAGACCACTCACGATCTAGTCGTCGACGACCAGCTGGAGCACCCGGATTATGATGGAACCGGATCAATAATCGGAAAGCGAGACTTTTCCGATATTCTGCCGATCGACCCCGAAAATCTTCGAGAGGAGGAGCGACCAGTCGACGGGTTTGTCGTGTACGAAATCGGGATGGAGACCACATCAGGAAACATCACATCCCCACTCTCTCCAGACGAAGATTATCAGCGGTCGAACTTCACAGCCGAGTACCAGCCAGCCGATCAGACCGAAAGCATCAATCTCGGATGGTTCAGGGAACTGTTGGACGCAATCGAGAGCATCTACAACGAGATCGACTCCGAGCTCGAGGAGACGATCAGCAATCTGTACGACGGCCTATCGAGCGGACAGACCACCATCGGCGAAGTCATGAGCCCACGGATGGTTTACCAGCAGTACCAGCCGTCGAGTGAGCAGTCGCTAAGCGAGATCTACCTTCAGAATCTCGGAAACCTTAGTTTCGGAGGCCCCGGCACCGCCACGATGGAGATCGACGGACAGACCTACTACGGATCCATCTACCCAGAGGTTTCCGAAAGCGTTGTCGTCGAGGCTGGCGAGGCCCTCCAAGCCTCCGACTACGAGATGGCTCAGATCAACGACCGCGACTCCTCCGAACCATTCGTTGTCAGCGACACCGACATCGAGATCACAGATATCGAGGGAGCCGATCAACTCTCCTTTGAGCCCCGCACTCGATTAGGTCCGCAAGGAGTCACAGACGACGAGTTTGAGCAGCGAGTCGCCGAGCAACAGGCCAGAATATCCGCACTCGAGGACATCATCGACGACCTCGAAAACGAGCCTTTTGGGTTCGGATTCGGAGAGGGTAACGAAATCTGGATTGTCGGAGCTGCCGTCGCTGTTGTAGCGTTGCTTATCGGTCGGTAAACCACCATTCTCATGTTTTTCAACAACACCACCCAGACGACCCGCATGATCTTACCGACGACGACGATCGCGGTCGCCCTGGTGCTCGCGATCGCCATCGCCGGAGCCGCCCCAGTCGCCGCACAGACCACGGTCGACAACGACACGGTCGACAACGCCACCGAAGACGTCGAGGCCGAGCTCGAGGAGCCTGTCGACAGCATCATCTACCAATTCGAGGGAGGCGGAGAGCTCGTCGACGTCGAGATGGACGGCCAGATCGCCGTCACACTCTCAGCCGATAGTCGCACTCAGTTTGCTATCGCCGAGGGAGACCTCACAGAATCAGGCAGTTTTGAGTATGAGACCGTCACCCTCAACGCAGGCCAGACGAGGACCGTCATACTACCGACTCGAGCTCAGTCTGTTGTCGTCACGACCACACAGGACGGATATTACTACACCGAAGCATCGACTATCTCAGTCGTCACTCAGACACCCACAGGAGAGCTCTTGCAGTTGGCCGCGATCAGTGGAGTCAGCGGCACCCTGTTGAGTCTCGGCATAGTCATCGGCCAGCTGAAACGCCGGCATGAGAACAGCTACACGGAGCTATTCAGTGACGAGAGAGTCAGGATCGAGCAGGACGCTGTCGACGGAGTGGTCGGCTGGATCAAGCAGGCAGCCAAGAACACCAAGGACAGCAAGCTCAGAATCACGATCGCCCTCGCAGTGGTCGGATATACGGTCGCCGCCACCGTCGGATATCTGCCGACTCCATTCGACTTGTGGCACGACGCCACAGACGGCCAGCGACTCGTAGCCGCCGGCACTATCACCACCGCCGCGATCGCCGTCTTTCCTGTCTACCTGTTGGTTCAGCGGATTTGGTCGCCAGCCCGCAGTTTCGTGTTCGACCTCGATGCGAGAGACATCTACCGAGCCGCCGGCGGCGACAAGTCCGGCGGCATCGCCGCCTACTCGGCACCCCCCAGCCGGATCCGCGAGCTCGAAGTCGACGGCGGCACCACCACGATCGACACGCCCGGCGGAGTATGCCATCTTGTCCGCGAGATGGACCCGCAAGAGAACACGGCCGCAGGCAACCCGCCCGAAGTCGCAGACGACCGCGAGGCGATCCTAAACTCGGATCACATCAGAGCCAACCGCGAGATCATGCAGGAGATGGCCGACGTCGCTACGTCTATCATCGGATATCTGCCGACGCTCCGCACTCACGCCGACTTCAACGCGGCCAAGAACATCGACGAAGGCATCGGCGACCTGTTGAGCTCCGGCGGCGACTCGATGACAGCCATGCTCGAGCTCGCCGTCGAAGGCACGTCGTACGAGAGCGACGAGGCCACAGGACGCCCAGAGGAGCCCGACACCACCACCGACACCATGAACGACAACGACAACGACAACGACAGCGACGAAGCTACCAACGACGACGGAGGACAGACCAGTGAGTGACTCGGCCAAGTGGAAAGCCGCAGAGCTCGCCGACCTGTTGCGCAAAGGCGACCACGCCGCCAATATCGACGCCGTGCTCAGCGACCACGCCGTCGGCGGTGATCTGCTTATCCGCCTCGAGCAGCTGGGGCTGGGCGATCGCCCACTCGCCGAGATGCTCAGGACCCAGACCAACAGCGAGATGCTCCGGCGAGCTCGCCAGCAGTCAGACGTCGCCTCGATGTCGGCGGCGACCGGCCTCAGCGACAGCACGGTCGAGGCCACAGGCTACGATATGCTCATCAAACGATGCAAGCCAGCCGCCCAGCAGATACTCATCAAAGGCTCGAAAGGCTCCGGTAAGACCGTGCTGGGGCTCGATATCATGCGCGAGCTCTACGCCGAGTTTGACGGCGAGATGCAGTTTTTCACCAACGTCCGAGGCCCAGACGAGCACGACGCCGTCACGTTCGGCGAGACCATGAGCGAGATGCTCGAATGGGTCCGAGACACCGACGGCGAAAAGTGTGTTCTCGGCGACGAGTGGTCGACCACCATGAACGCCCACGCCGCCCCTGGTGGTCAGATCAGACAGACGGTCTCGAGATTCATCAACGCACTCAGGAAAGGCAAGGGCGGGTCGACGAGGCTCATCATCATCGGCCACGAGCACGACAGCGATATCGCCGCGATCTTGCGCACACAGGCCGACGTAGTCGTCGAGAAGGCAGGCAAGGCCGACGAGGGGCTCGCCGACCGCGCCAACATATTCGACGGTTGGAGCGACTACACGAGCCGCGACAGAGCGTTTACCGTTCGCGGTCTCAACGACGTCGC
>LKMJ01007514.1_pt1 | contig 10271 bp, 12 predicted proteins | sample 643391 | NCBI WGS metagenome assembly LKMJ01 (sample SAMN04112250, study PRJNA286221) | soda lake metagenome | biome: soda lake; feature: Kulunda Steppe; material: water; isolation source: sample PL-Br10 brine of Picturesque Lake | place: Russia: Kulunda steppe | collected 2010-07
CCACCACGATCGGCTTGAAGCCCATCGCGAAGGCCTTCTGGGTCACGAAGCGGGTCTGCGGCATGGGGCCATCCACCGCGTCCACCAGCAGCAGCACGGAGTCAACCATCGACAGCACGCGCTCGACCTCGCCGCCGAAGTCGGCGTGCCCGGGGGTGTCGACGATGTTGATGCGGTAGTCCTGCCACTTGATGGCGGTGTTCTTCGACAGGATGGTGATCCCGCGTTCCTGCTCCAGCGCGTTGGAATCCATGACCCGCTCGCCGTGGTCGCCACGTTCGTCGAGGGTGCCGGACTGGCGCAGGAGCTGGTCGACCAGCGTGGTCTTGCCATGGTCGACGTGGGCGATGATGGCGATGTTGCGAAGCTTCTCGGTCATGGAATACGAACTCTGGGTACTGGCAAAAGGGCCGTCACTATACAGATTTGTGCAGAGCAGTGCTTGGCTAGCGTTGTCGCGACAGCGCCCCTCGCATAGACTAACCGGATGACCAGGTAGTACAGGGGCCCCGATGACCACCACCGTGAACGTGCATGAAGCGAAAACCCATTTATCACGTCTGCTGAAAAGGGCACACGACGGCGAGGAGATCATCCTGTCGCGCGCCGGGCGCCCCTATGCACGGCTGGTCCCGCTGGAGGGCACACCGCAGAAACGGCAGCCCGGCAGGGTTCAGGGCCGTGTGGAGGAATCCTTCTTCGAGCCCCTGCCCGAGGAAGAACTTCGCGCATGGGAAGAGTGATGCGAGTCCTGCTGGATACGCACGCCCTTTTGTGGTGGATGACCGACGATCCGAAACTCTCCACCACTGCCAGAAATACCATTCAGGACGAAACACACACGGTGCTGGTGAGTGCGGCCAGCGCCTGGGAGATCGCGACCAAGTACCGCCTGGGCAAGCTCGCGATCGGAGCGGAGGTGCTCCGCGACTTCGATGAGCTGATTACCGCCGACGGGTTCTCCCATCTGGCCGTGAATTACCGACAGGCCATCCATGCCGGGTCCTACCCCCAGGAACACCGGGACCCGTTCGACCGGGTCCTCGCGGCTCAGGCCGAACTGGAACAGGTCCCCCTGGTCACCGCGGACCCGGCCCTGCAGACATTCCCGATCCGCTGCCTCTGGTAAGCGCCCACTCCGATCAGCCCGACGCCCCGCCCTGCCACGGGTCGAGCTTGTCTTCCCGCGGCGGGACCTGCAGGTGGAAGCCCTGGTCCTGCAGGTTGGCGAGGACCTTCTGCGGGTCTTCCTGCGCCAGGGTACGGTCGGGGGTCAGCTCGAACTCCAGCGCGAATTCGAGGCTGCCGAGGGCCTTCATCAGGGTATCGGGCAGATCGGAGAATTCGTCCTTCTCCGGCAGGTAGACATAGGTGTCGGCGCGCCGCCTGGCGCGATAGACGTAGCACTGCATCTCAGTCCTCCAGATAGGTGTAGCCGGTCAGGCCGTGTTCCAGTTCCGCCAGCAGCCGCCCGGCCGCCTCGCCGCGCAGGCCGGCGGCGTCGATGCGGGCACGGAACGCGCGGCGCAGGTCGTCGGGGGCGAAGTGCACGTAGGACAGCAGTTCGTCCACGGTGTCACCGCGCTCGGGGTCGACCAGACGGTAGCCGCCGTCGGCGGTGAGCTCGACGTTCACCGTGTCGGTGTCGCCGAACAGGTTGTGCAGATCGCCCAGGATCTCCTGATAGGCCCCCACCAGAAAGATGCCCAGATAATACGGCCGCGCGGGCTCCCATTCGTGCAGGGCCAGCGTGGTGTGGGTGCCTTCGCGCTCCACGTAGTACTCCACGTGGCCGTCGGAGTCGCAGGTCAGGTCCTGCAGCACCGCGCGGCGCGTGGGCGCCTGATCCAGCCGGTGCAGCGGCATGATGGGGAAGATCTGGTCGATCGCCCAGGTGTCGGGGATGGACTGGAACACGGAGAAGTTGCAGAAGACCTTGTCCGCCAGCTTGTCGGTCAGCTCGGCATGGATCTCGGCCGGCAGGGTATCCGGGTCCGCCAGCAGTCGCTGGCACAGGGCGAAGTACAGCGCCTCGGCGCGGGCGCGGTGGGCCAGCGACAGCAGGCCGCGGGCGAACTGGGCCTGCACCTCGGCCAGATGCCAGGCGCCGTCGTGGAAGACCTCGGACGGCGGACGCGCGCTGTCCTCCAGGAGTGCCCGCAGGGTCGCGATCTCGGGCGGCTCGTCGACGGCCGGCGGCGGCACGGGGCCGTCCCCGGGGGCCGGTTCGCAGTCGATCACGTTGGTGATCAGCACCGCGTGATGCGCGGTCAGCGCGCGCCCGGACTCGCTGAACACCTCGGGCATGGGCAGGTCGTGCTCGTGGCAGATACGGCTGAGCGGGCGCAGGATATTGAGGGCGTATTCCTCCACCGAGTAGTTGATGGAGCATTCGTTGCGCGACCGCGAGCCCTCGTAGTCGATGCCGAGGCCGCCGCCCACGTCCACCACGCGGATCCCGGCCCCGGCCTCGCGCAGCGCGGCGAAGTAACTGGCCGCCTCGCCCATGCCGTTCTGGATGTCGCGGATATTGGCGATCTGCGACCCCATGTGGAAATGCAGCAGCTGCAGGCGGTCGAGCCAGTCGAGCCCGCGCAGGCGCTCGAGGATCGCCAGCACGTCCGCCGCGGACAGGCCGAACTTGGCCTTCTCGCCACCGGTGTTCTGCCACTTGCCCTTGCCGATGGACGCCAGGCGCACGCGCAGCCCCAGCAGCGGCGATATGTCCATGGCTTCGGCCTGGCGGATCACCTCCTCGAGCTCCGAGGGCTTCTCGATCACGATGTATACCCGGTGGCCGAGCTGCCGCCCGATCAGGGCCAGGCGCACGTATTCGCGGTCCTTGTAGCCGTTGCAGATGATGACCGAGCCCGGGCGCGACTGCGCCAGCACCGCGATCAGTTCGGGCTTGGAGCCGGCCTCCAGCCCCACCTGCGGCCGGTGGCCTTCGGCATCCGCGTGGTCGCCGGCGGCGAGGATGCGCTCGACCACCGAGCGCTGCTGGTTGACCTTGATCGGATAGATCGCAGTGAAGTCACCGTGGTAATCCAGCTCCTCGGCCGCCCGCGCGAAGGCACGCGACAGGCGCCGCACGCGACCGTCGAGCACGTCCTGAAAGCGCACCAGCACCGGCGGGCCCACGTGCTCCTCGCGCAGGCGGCAGGCCAGCGCGTGCAGATCCACACCGGGGTGTTCCGGCCAGTCCGGCCGGCGCATGCAGACATGCCCGGACGCATTGATCTCGAAGAAGTCCCCGTTCCAGTGATCGATGCCGTAGGTACGGCGCGCATCATCCAGGGTCCAGGACGTGGCTGACATGGCGGTTCCGCGGTTGGGGAGGGTCGGAGTTGCCCGCAGGATACAGGGCACTATCATGGCGGCGCATCCTACCGTTCACCCATGCACAAGGGGAGCCCGCCCGATGGCACTCGACGACAACTGGTTCACCGAGCCCGACCGCGACATCGCGATGTCCCTGCGCATCACGAAAAAGCTCCACGAGGAGCAGACGCCCTATCAGAAGATCGAGATCTTCGAGACCACGGGCTTCGGCAACCTGATGGTGATCGACGGCTTCGTGATGCTCACCGGCCGCGACAACTTCATCTACCACGAGATGATGTCGCATCCGGTGCTGTATTCGCACAACGCGCCGAAGAACGTGGTGATCATCGGCGGCGGCGATTGCGGCACCCTGCGCGAGGTGCTCAAGCACGACGGGGTGGAGAAGGCCACGCAGGTGGACATCGACGAACGCGTCACCCGCCTGTCCGAGCAGTATTTCCCCGAACTGTGCGACGCCAACGACGACCCGCGCGCCGAACTCCTGTTCGACGACGGCATCCAGTACATCAAGGACGCGGAACCGGGCTCCATCGACGTGATCATCGTCGACTCCACCGACCCGGTGGGTCCGGCCGAGGGCCTGTTCTCCGCGGATTTCTACCGCGACTGCGTGAAGGCCCTGGGCTCCGATGGCCTGCTGGTGCAACAGAGCGAATCGCCGCTGCTGCATACCGACAGCATCCTGCGGCCGATGCACGACAGCATGCGCATGACCGGCTTCATCGACGCCCTGACCATGCACTTCCCTCAGCCCACCTACCCCTCCGGCTGGTGGACCTGCACCATCGCCTCCAAGGACGCCCCGGTGTCCTTCCTGCGTGAAGAAGCCGCGGAGGAGATCCCGTTCGTCACGCACTACTACAACGCGGCCATCCACCGCGCCGCCGGCGCCACCCCGGAGTTCTTCCGCCGCAAACTGTTCGCCTGATCGCGCGAAACCGTACCCGACCCGAAGGGCACGCTCAGGTGTGCCGTCCGGGCTTCAGGCGATCCAGGCGCAGGCGCTGGCGGTGGTCGAACAGGCGGCTGGAGGCGAACCAGACCGCGCCGATCGCCCCGAAGCCGGTGCCGGCGGAGATCAGGAACATGATCAGGATCTGGTACTTGACCGCTTCCACCGGCGGCGCGCCGGCGAGGATCTGCCCGGTCATCATGCCCGGCAGGCTGACGATGCCGGCCGCGGCCATCGCGTTGATGGTGGGCATCAGCCCGGAACGCGCCGCCTCGCGGCGCATGGTGGTAACGGCCTCGCTCCACGAGGCCCCCAGCGCCAGCCGGCCCTCGATGGTGCGCCGCTCGCGCCAGACGTTCTGCGTGAGCCGGTCCAGGCCCAGGGCGATGCCGGTCATGGTGTTGCCCAGCAGCATCCCCAGCAGGGGGATCGCGTACTGCGGTTCCCACCACGGGCTGGGGCCGACCATGGTGGTCAGCGCCAGCACCGTGATTGCGAACGACGATACGAACATGGTGACCGCGCCGATCCCGTAGCCCCACATTCCGGCAAAACGGCGCTGCTGCCGGGCCATCACCTCGTAGCCGGCCACCGCCAGCATCACCACCGCCATCAGCGCGACCCAGCCCAGGTGGGCATGGTCGAACAGGGTCTGCAATACCAGGCCCACCAGCAACAGCTGGATCACGGTGCGCGCGGCGGCGATCAGCAGGGTACGGCCCACGCCCATGCGGGCCCACATGGTCACGCCGGCGAGCAGCACCACCAGCACCGCCGCCAGCGCGAGGTCGAACGGACTGAGCCGGATCAGGTCCATGATGTGCCCTCCGGCCGGCCGTCACTCAGCGTCAGGATGCGCCCGCCCAGACGGTCGCGCTGCTGGGTGTCGTGGGTGACCCACAGGGCCGCGGCTTCGCGTTCGGCCATCCAGGCCCGCACCAGCCGCTCGAAGCGGCGGGTATTCTCCAGGTCGAGGTTGGCGGTGGGTTCGTCCAGCAACAGCACGCGCGGCCCGGTCAGCAGGGCCCGCAACAGACCCAGTCGCTGTTTCTCGCCACTGGACAGTCGTTCGACCTCCCAGTCCAGGGCGCCGTGTTCCAGCCCCAGATGCTCGAGGAAGGACTCGGCATCGTCGCGCGCCCAGTCCGCGGGCAGGTGCTCGTCCACGCGGTCGCCCCACCAGGCGGTCTCCGCCGGGACGTAGGCCACCTGCCGGCGCCACTCCGGGGGCGTCAGCGCGTCACGCGCCTGCCCGTCCAGCCACACCTCGCCGGTGTTCGGATCCAGATCGGCGATCGCCCGCAGCAGCAATGACTTCCCCGCGCCGGAGGCGCCGGTGATCTGCACCAGCTCGCCGGGCTGCAGCCTCAGGTCCACCGGGCCGAGCCGGTCAGTACGCAATTGACGGATTTCCAGCAGGGGCTGCATGACATCACTCGCGGGGACGGGCGCACGATGGTAAACCCTGGAGCCGAAGCGGGCCATGCACGAGTGACTCCGAAAAAAGAGGGCGCCGCGAGGGCGCCCTGAAGGCCAACTTCCGGGTCCTGGGAGAGACCGTGCTGTCGGCGTCGGAGGAGACAAGTTGCGGGGCCGGCCTTCCGGCCCCGTCCAGCCTGCGTACAGGCTATGGGTTTCGCGTTACTTGTTCGTGAACTCCGGGTAGGCCTCGAGGCCGCACTCGGTCACGTCGGCACCGATCTCTTCTTCCTCTTCACCCAGGCGGATGCCCATGGCCATCTTGAGGACGAACCACACCAGCAGGCTGGCGAGGAAGACGAAGACGAAGATCGCCGCCAGACCCGCGATCTGCGCCACGAAGGTGGCATCCGGGTTGGACAGCAGCACCGCGAGGACACCCCAGATGCCGGCCGTGCCGTGGGCCGAGATGGCACCCACCGGGTCATCGATCTTGACCTTGTCCAGCGCGACGATGGAGAACACCACGATCACACCACCCACGGCACCGATGAAGGTCGCCAGCAGCGGGCTGGGCATCATCGGCTCGGCCGTGATCGACACCAGACCGGCGATCGCACCGTTCAGGGCCATGGTCAGATCGGCCTTGCCGAACATCAGGCGGGTGGTGATCAGCGCGGCAATCACGCCCCCGGCTGCGGCCAGGTTGGTGTTGGTGAACACGGCCGCCACGGCGTTCGCAGATTCAACGTCGGACACCTTGAGCTCGGAGCCGCCGTTGAAACCGAACCAGCCCAGCCACAGGATCAGCACACCCAGGGTCGCCAGCGGCATGCTGGAGCCCGGGATCGCGTTGATCCGGCCGTCCTTGCCGTACTTGCCCTTGCGCGCCCCCAGCAGCAGGACGCCGGCCAGCGCAGCGACGGCACCGGTGAAGTGGACGATGCCCGAGCCGGCGTAATCGAGATAGCCGATCTGGTCGAGGATACCCCCACCCCAGCTCCAGAAGCCCTGGATCGGGTAGATCACGCCGGTGAGCACCACCGCGAAAGCGAGGAAGGCCCACAGCTTCATGCGTTCGGCCACGGCACCGGAGACGATCGACATCGCGGTCGCCACGAACACCACCTGGAAGAAGAAGTCCGCGCGATCGGAGTAGTAGATATCGCCATTACTGCCCATAACGTCCGCAACGGAGTTGTCACCCGTGATAAAGAAGCCCAGTCCCGGGATAATGGAGGTGAGTCCGTCGCTGTACATGATGTTGTAGCCAATCAGGAGGTACATTACGGACGCGATGGAATAAAGGGAGATGTTCTTGGTGAGGATTTCGGCTACGCTCTTGGTGCGCACCATGCCGGCCTCGAGCATGGTAAAGCCCGCGGCCATCCACATGACCAGTGCGCCGGCCATCAGGAAGTAAAAGGTGTCAAGGGCGTAGGCCACCTCGACGACTTGCTGTTCGATATCCATTTTCGGATTACCTCATCTAATAATGACCGAGATGGGCGCTCAGAGCGCTTCGGTTCCGGTTTCACCCGTGCGGATCCGCAGGACCTGCTCGACCGGCGAGACAAAGATCTTTCCGTCACCGATCTTGCCCGTGCTCGCCGCCTTCGAAACGGCTTCGATCACCTGGTCGACCAGGCTGTCATCCACCGCGACCTCCAGCTTGACCTTGGGCAGAAAGTCCACGACGTATTCGGCACCACGGTAAAGTTCGGTGTGACCGCGCTGACGACCGAAACCCTTGACTTCGGTCATGGTGATGCCCTGCACACCGATCTCGGACATCGCTTCGCGCACATCATCAAGCTTGAACGGCTTGATCACGGCAGTAATCATTTTCATGTCAGACTCCTTGAGCGCCCCACAAACGAGGGACCGCGTGTTTCAGCAATGGAGGAATGAACGATTCAGAAGCTGGTGGACCAGCCCACCCACGCCTTCACGTCCTTGTCGAACTCGTCCTCGTACTCGAGATTGAAGCTGAACTCGCCGAATTCGGCGGCATCCCGCGTCAGACTGGCGGTGTAGTGCGTGTAGTTGTCAGCATCGGAATCATCGAAGTCGGTACGGCCTACGAGAAAGTCCATCGCGTAGACCTCGGCGAAGGGCACCTCGAGCCCGGCGTAGTAATAACGATCATCGTCTTCCAGGGCCGAGTCATCGCTGTCGTTGACGACCCAGGCGAGACCCCCATAGAGGCCGACCGGTCCGGTATCGAAACTCACCTCGCCGTACACTTCACCGAAATCGGCACTCAGCGATCCGTCCTCATCACGGGCATCGGGGTAGGCGTAATAGATATAACCGACGTCATAGCCAAAACCGTTATCGAACTCATCGGCGTACCCGGCGTACAGATCCAGCTCGTAGCTGGTCGAATCTCCGAAGTCGACATTGGAGGTCCAGGTTCCGGCGTAAAAACCGGAGGCGTGCTCGTAATCAACGCCGCCCTGAATGGCAGCGCCATCATCGGTCTCGGAGAAGCCGCGGAAAAAGTAATTGGAAACCACGCCGATATTGACTGACACCTCGGCGGCCGCGCTGGAAGTAAAGACGACACCCCCGGTGGACCCGACGGCCAGGATCGCGGTGGCGACGGCGGAATAGGCGAATTTCTTCATTGATTGACTCCCTCTGCGTGTTTTCTGGATGTCGCTGCTTGTCGACACCCGTTCCTTGCAGGGGGCGTGCCAGAAACGTGAAACGGGGCAAAATCCGGTTTTATGCAACGCTGTTGCGGGCAAACCACGGGTGATTGCCACGAACGGGTGCAATCACAAAGTGCAGACGCACCAAAAGAGGGCAACAGGAGTCGGGGACGCCACCGGAAAGGGCGCCGCGCGGGAAAGAGCAGTGCGGGAAAGCGGTGCGGGAAACAGGAGCAGAAAGCGCGGAAGCGTCCTGCCGGTCGGTCGGGGCCTGCTCGGTATCAGTCGGTGGCGAGCGAGCCGCGTTCGATGGTGATGCCAACCTCGCGCACCCCGGCGACCGCGCCCGGTTTGCCCAGGGTGATGCGCAGCCACGGCGAACCGAACTGCGCCATCAGGGTCTCGGCGATCTCCTCGGCGAGGGATTCGAGCAGGATGTGGGGTTCGCGGGTCACGATGGCCCGCACCGCGTTGGCCACGGCCTCGTAGTCGACCGTGTCTTCGATCTCGCCGGAGTGGGCGGCCACGCGAGTATCCGCCGCCAGCTCGATATCGAAGCGCAGCGGGCGCTGCATGCGCTGTTCCCAGTCGTACACGCCGACCACGGCGGGGATTTCGAGATCGCGCAAATAGATACGGTCCATGCGGGACACCGGGGACACAGGGTTGCGAAGGGGCTTATCGTACTGCCTGCCCCCGCCCGCGTACACCGGGGCGTGCGCTCGTGGCGCAACGCGCTACCATGCCCGGACAGCCCGGCCGATCAGCGCCGCCAGGAGAGCCGCCGCATGTCCGCCACTTCGTTTCTGCCACTGCCGTGGACCCGGACCCCCGAGGGGACCCGGCGCCGGGTCGGCGTGGAGATCGAGATGGCAGGGGTCTCGCTGGAGACGATGGCCCGCGCCATCATCGACGAATTCGGCGGGCACATCGAGGCCGAGCATGCCTTCGTGCTGCATGTCCGCGACAGTGACGCGGGGGATTTCCAGCTGGAGCTGGACGCCCGCGTACTCAAGGACCGCGGCTATCGCGAGCACCTGGCCCGCCTGGGGGTCGACCTGGAAGACCGCGACCAGGAAGCACTGGAGGCCTGGCTGGCCGATGCCGCCGGGCGCCTGGTCCCGCACGAGATCGTCGCGCCACCCCTGGAACCTGCGCAGCTGCCCCGGCTGGACCGGGTGCGTGCCGCGCTGCAACAGGAAGGCGCGCTGGGCACCGAACGCTCGCTGCTGTACGCGTTCGGGCTGCAGCTGAACATCGAGATCCACAGCCGCGAGCCCGAATGGCTGCTGGCCATCCTGCGAGCCTTCGTGCTCATGTACGAGATCCTGGCGCAGGCGGGGGCCATCGACCTGTCGCGCCGCCTGTCGCCCTACATCCGGCCGTTCCCCGGCGCCTTCGTGCGCTACATCCTCGATCCCGATTTCACCCCGGACCGTGCATCGCTGATCGACACCTATCTGGCGCACAACCCCACGCGCAACCGTCCGCTGGACCTGCTCCCGGTGCTGGCGGAACTGGACCCCGAACGCGTTGCGGCGGCACCGGTGGAACACGAACTGATCAAGGCGCGTCCCGCCCTGCACTACCGCCTGCCGGACTGCCGCATCGACGACCCGAACTGGAGCCTGGCGCACCCGCTGAACGGCTGGGTGGAAGTGGAACAGCTGGCCGCTCATCCCGAACGTCTGGAACGGCTCGCGCAGGAGTACCTGGAACGCCCGGGCCAGGCGGTGGGCCGCTGGGCCGACGAATGGATGCAGCGGCTGCGTGCCTGGTTCTGAACGCCCGCACCGCCCGGTGATCGCCGTCACCGGCCCGGACCGTGGCGGCACGCCCGCGTGGCTGTTCACCGCCCTCGCGGTGTGGCGGGCCGGCGGCCGCCCCCTGCGCATCCG
>LKMJ01007516.1_pt1 | contig 10270 bp, 15 predicted proteins | sample 643391 | NCBI WGS metagenome assembly LKMJ01 (sample SAMN04112250, study PRJNA286221) | soda lake metagenome | biome: soda lake; feature: Kulunda Steppe; material: water; isolation source: sample PL-Br10 brine of Picturesque Lake | place: Russia: Kulunda steppe | collected 2010-07
CGGTGACCGTGTACGTCCACGCCTACAACACGCGGTACGACAAGTACGACTCCGCCAGCGACGAGTTCGACCGCGAGTTCTTCTACACGAGCGGCCACCAGTACATCCTTGACACCGATGGGTTGGACGAAGGCGAACAGGCGCTCGCCAACGCTCGGACGAAGGTGCGCCAGCCCTCGATTTCGTACACGCTCACGGTTGATGTCCTCCAAGAGGATGTGGAGGAGGCGATGGCCGACGACGACCTCTACGGAATTCAGGAACCGGACGACTACGCTCGGTGGGTGGCGAGCGAACACTACGCTGACGAGTACGGTGGCAACCCGAGTGATGCCACTGCGGGTGTCTCACAGCGCAAGGAACACGACGACAAGTTCGTGTTCACCGTCACCGTCACCGCGTAGACACGCTTCACTCGCGGGCGAAGTCGCTACTGTATGCGTCCTCGAATTCTCGTTCGCGGAGGATGAGTTCCAACGCTCCGTCCTCCAGAACAGCGCGTGCGAGACCCGTCGCGGCGTAGTATTCTCGGGCACCGCCGTCGTTGTCGGGCCCCAATCGCCGCTGGACGAGGCCAGTCTCATTCAGGGTTTCGAGGTGGTCTTCCGCCGTAGCAGTGTCCATTTCCAGAGTTCGCGCCATCTGCTCGGCCTCGGTGTCGCCGGCGTAGACGAGTCGGTAGACGATTTCGAAGTTGGTTCGCTCACCGATGGCGGCCAGCAGTTCGAGGTACTCATCGAGTGAAAGGACGCTCGTTTCCGGGAGCAGCTCCGCGGGGTCTTCCGGTAGGTCGTCCGTTTCCAGCGGATTGGTGGTCATTTGACCGGTGGTTGTTCGTGCCGGTAAATAGGTGTGTGCCCTTGACACTCACCAAAGGAAGGGCAAGTATTAACTTGGTGGGTGGTGTCGGTTACAGGTGAGGACGAACATTATGGCGGTTCACGAATCCACCGACCCGACGGCGGACGCACAACCCATCCCGGACGAGCCGGCCGGGTTCGAACGAGGCCACGAGATTGAGGACTCCGACGATGTCTTCGAGGCCATCGACGGTTTCCTGGACGACCTCGAGGAAGCCGCCACTGACGAGGAGATGCGCGAAATCGTCCAAGACTACCTCGACAAGACCAGCGCGCTCTCGCTCTGGCGGTACTCGTTCAACAACCAGGGTGCCATCCTCGCGCAGATGGCCGCCCGCGACGATGTCGACTTCGAGCGAACGGCCACCCACTTCGCGGGGTTCAACCAGTGGTTAAACGACCACGGTCGCCACGTGAAGAAGGGCGAGAGCGGATTCAAGATCCTCGCTCCCGTCAAGGGTTGGAAGTGCAAGGAGTGCCGTTTCGGCGTCGGCTACCACCCGAACAACGACGACCTCGGTTGCGAGTACGCCGGTGAGGATCCGCGCAAGATGGACATCGACTTCGAGGAGTCCGACGACTTCGTGAAGGGGCTTCTCTTCTTCAAGACCGTCACCGTCTTCGCCTACGAGCAGACCGCGCCGCTGGAGGACGCCGACGAAGACGAGGTGTTCGAACCGGTCGACTACGCCGCCGAAGGCGACGTGAGCGACCTGAAACCCGCGGTCATCTCCACCTGCGAGGACGAGTTCGATGTCTCCGTCTCGATCCGGGACGCCGACGAGTACCGCGGCCCGAACGGCTCGAAGGGCTACACCCGACTGGACGGCGAAGCGGTCGTTCTCGACCGGGAGAACCAGGCCGATGTCTGCCGCACGCTTGTCCACGAACTGGCTCACGAGCTGATCCACGGCGACGACGATGACGAGGACGACAGCGAGCGTGGCAAGCGCGAAGTAGAAGCCGAATGCGTTGCTTACGCGGTCTCGCGTTACTTCGGCATCGACGCCGACTCCTCGGCGTTCTACGTCTCCCGCTGGAACGGTGACGACCGGGACGAACTCCGCGGTAGGTTCAACCGGATCCGACGCACTGCCGCCGACATCGTCGAAGCCGTCGAAGATTGGTTGGGAAGCTGATTATTTCAGCACTGTCCCTCAGACTGGTCATCACGTTTGCCGTCTCACTTCTCACCCGGTGAAGTAGCCTTAGCGCGTTGAACGACCGACGACGAGAACAAAACTAACCCCTTCCTTAGAGTAATTACTACCCAAAGGGGACTCACTTACAAAATTAAGCCAGTTCCAAAAGGGACACTGCTCGAAAGAGAAGACTGCTCGCCGATGGTGAGTGCCGGAAAAGGCAGGAACCTCAGTTGAGGTCGATGCTAGAGGGCGAATCGTCGGTCTTTTCGAACTCGATGGTGAGGACGCCGTTCTGGAACGTCGCCGACGCCGATTGTGGGTCGACGCTGGCTGGCAGTTTGATCTCCTGCCGGCCGAATCCGTCGATTTTGAGTTCGACCGACCGTTCGTTGCAATGCACGTCGATGAGATCCTTGGAGATGCCTGGGAAGTCTCCCACCAGTTGCACGGTCTCTTCGTACTCCACGACATCAGCGTGCGCCCCATCTGCGGTGTTACCACTGGACGAGGGCCGCGGGCCTGCGCCCTGGCTCAGGAAGTTGCTCAAGAACTCGTCGAGTATTTTCTCGGCGTCGTCGAATGGGAATTCGTCCTCATCCCTCATAGGTCGAGGTAAGGGGAGTTGTCGGATTAACGTTTATGCCTTGGATGGTGAACGGCTGCTGGCACCGGTTGCAACCCAATACCCGGGAACAACTTTTCGGTGGTCTCGTGGTAGTTGATGTATGGAATCGAACTCATTGTCGGATGGCACCGGAAGCCTTCTGGTTAACGCGGTGATCGGCGCCGCAGCGGCTTTCTTCCTCTCGTTCATCCCCTTCTCGACGTTTCTTGGTGGAGTTATAGCGGGCTACCTGCAGGGCGGAACGGGATCGGACGGAGTCAAATCTGGCGCACTCTCCGGGGTTATCTTGATGGCTCCGGTGATACTCATCGCACTGGTGTTGCTCCTGTTCATCCCCGCTGCGAACGTCGGCATAGTCAGTGGAATTGGAATCGGCGGCGGGATAGCCATCGTCACACTGTTACTGGTCGCGTACGTCGCCATCCCGTCTGCACTCGGTGGCCTCGTTGGAGTCTACCTGAACCGCGAACTGTGAACCGCGTTCCGGGCAATCCTTGAAGAATCAGGCTTAGTTCTCTGCGTTCTCCGCACCAGCCGTCGAGGCAGTACTTCCCCAGGAGTCGAACCGTTCAAGGTATTCTTCCATCGGCACGTCTCGGGTGTCGAATCCGAGATCCTCGAACATCTTGGCGATGCCGATGAGATCGATGGCGTCGAGCGCGTCTACGTGTTCCAGGTAGTACATAGCGGATTCGACGAGGTGGGCATCGTCGCCGCCATCGACGGTCAACACCTGCCACAGGTCGTAGAGAACGATGTCCTCCGGGGCGTCGTCGAAGTCGATGTCGAGGGCGTTCTCGCGGTAGATGACGTGGAGCTTGTACTGCATCGCGAGCCGGTCGGCATCGGTGAAGGCGTCTTCCGTGACGATCGCGAGCGCGTTCGGAGTCTTCCGACTGCCGATGACCTGTTTGGTCTTCCCGTCGACGCCACCAATTTCGGTGACGGACAGGAGGGGTTTGATGGCGGCCACGGTGGCATCGTCGCCTTCGATCTTGTCCTGGGCGTTACCGAGGTGCTTGCTGAAGGTACTCGGCGAGACGCCCATCTGGTTGGCGACGCGTCGCTGCTTGAGGTCATCCGGGGCGAAGTAGTTTCGGAGGTAGGCCTCGGCCTCTTTCTCGGTGAGGTCAGTGTGGGTGGCGAGGTAGTCGGCGTGTTCGCTGTACATTCCGTCGGGGTACGGCTGGTTTCCGTTCATCTCTACTACCACCTACGTACCACTACAGTATAAAGTTTGAGGTTTATCTCAAAGTGTTTGATGTAGAGATCGAATTTGGGGAGTTCAGGCCCAATAGCGAGGAATGCCGACACCTGGCTTCGAGAGGAACCACCACAAATCAACACCTGACCCACTCGATTCGACACAGATTGCGTCTTCTCTGGAAATTGAACGACGGGCGACGAACGAGTCCAACAGGGATCCATCCCTTCCAACCACCACGTCGAGACCCCCACCCGAAGCATCCACCCAACCAGGCACGTTCTCACCGAGAACCACCACTCCCCTCCCCGCAACCGTCGACAACCGCCGGGCTGTCTTCGGCGGCAACTTCTCTTCACGCCCCGCCGCAGAATCGATAAGCGTGACGCGACACATCCCCTCGAATCCGGCGGACGAACGAGTGGCCGATGCCACCGTACGGAGCGCCGTCGTACTGGTCGGTAACGCGATCGACTTGTCCGCCCCATTTGCCAAACACGCCTGAGCAACGGCCTCTTCACCGGATCCGTACAGAACAACGAACCTCGGTTCAAGGCCGTACACATCAGTCACGTTCTCCACGACCCGAGAGGCGTCCCACCGCTGCAACCCCGCGTCAAGAAAGACCAAATCGGGATCAAGACGACATATCTCCTTCGTCATTTCTTTTCCACTACCCACGAACGTCCGCACACTGCCCGTTCCCCAACCGAGTACCTTCCCCTCGAGGTTCCGCAACCGAGACGATGAGGAACAGGCGAGCAAGATTGTGAGGCTCACACTCGAGTGAAAGGCTCACCGGAGGGTGAATCTTCTCCCTCGACCCCATCGATGAACGAGAACGACGTGACGGAATCAATCTACCAGGTCGAATTCGACGGCGAGTGCCCCGGATCCGATAAGGCCGAAGAACGCGAACCGGTACCTACCCTCCGGCAGCCCTGGGCACACCTCGAGATGTTCCTCGTTGATGTTATCCTCAACAATCCCGCCCTCGGTTAATTCGAACCGCCACTCGAATCCGTCACCAGGAGGATGTCGAATAGCCTCGCTAGTGTACTCTGCGCCGTACGTAGTGGTCACGCCGCGGACATCCATCCACCCGTCCTCGGTCAACACCTCGATGTTGTACTTGTGGCGATTGCCAGTATCGAACGCGGAGTTGGAGATGTTCACCATCTCTATGACGATTTCTTCGCCGCGTTGGAACTGAAGTGGGGACGTAGTGTCATTGATTCGGTCAGGGTTGTGTCCCCGCATAGCGACCAGAGGATGTCCGTCATCGTCGGTGACCTCTCCATACTCAATTTCATCTTCCTCAAACCAACTCCCGTGTCGTTCGAAGTCGTCCGACTCACACTCGAGAGCAGCGGGAACGGACGCCGGGTCACCGTCTGGACGAACATAACCTTCGAGCGCGTTTGGATCGATGAACGATTCCTCTGACGCAATTTCTTCGCTATCTCCCCACCCATCAGTGATCGTAAAGACAGCTTTTCCCGGAAGGTCATCGGCAGTGACTCTGACGAGTGCAGCGGATTGACATCCTCCACACGGCTGAAGCCGTGGGATTCCTCCGTGGGCAATCCGGCCAGCAGATTACCCCGGCTGTGAACTTGCGGGTTTGCCGACGCTGGTTTGGTCAACCGGACTCGACTGTTCCCCAAAACTGGCGGGTGTCCAGTCGTGTCCATCCCACTCCCAGTACGCCCCCTCATTGTCGAGGGATGCGTCCCTATCGCGTTCAGCAGATAGGGCGGCGGGCCGTGCCATCGGCCCAACCTCACTTTGCAGCAGATTCCACGCCCCCGCCACGTCACTATGCGCGTCTAACTCGCAGGAGTGACACCGAAACTCGTCGCCATCCCGCACAACATCGTCACTACCACATTCGGGACACTCGCTACTCGAATTAGACTCGCTCACCGCTTCCACGCCGATCCCAACATCGCCGAGCGTGAGCTCAATCCGCTCGACTAACTGTCGGTGTGACCAGAACGCGTGTGTCTTCTCGTTCACGCTCGCCGACCAATGCGCTTCCAGTACGTCGGTCAGATCGCCGACGTACACCGTGTCGACGTTCCGCGAAAGGAGCCACTCTGCGGCGTGCTTCACCGCAGCATCACGACTGTGATCGCGTTTCTCCCCACGCTCGTCATACACGCGCTGGATACGCTTGCTCGTGTATCGGTTGTCGGGGAGTTGTGACTGCAACGTAGCGATCACACCCGACAACGCGCGGAACCGTTCAAACTCCGGTCGAGCGTGGTAGACGGCGGTTTCACCAGTAGTGGTGACGATGGCGAGGGTGTTGTTTGCGCCCACGTCGATCGCAGCAGCGTGCGTCGTGTTCTCCGGGTGGAGTGTGTGAGTGAAGGCATCCAGTCGCTGCTCTCGCACTTGGTCTGGCCGTATGCGAACTGGATGCTTGACACGAAGCGTGTCTGCCGCGTCGTCGTAGACGAGTTCTAACCTGCTATCGTCGCCGTTCCACTGTGGTTTGCCGCGAACTTCCAGAGTGATGCGCTCGTTGTGGTCGAAGTCGTATTTCTCTTCGAGTGCGTCTCCGACGCCGAATTCGAGCGTACTCCGGTTTTCGTCCCAGTCGAGGGTGTAGAGGTCGTTGCGGACGAGGCCGTGCAACTCGTAGCCGTCGTCACGGTTACCCCAGTAGCAGGGTGGGCTAGGTTTCTCCGTCACCGAGGGGTCGTCATCGTCGTGGTATTTGGTGAGGAGGCGGAAGTGACTGCGCCACGCTTCACTGTTTTTGCGGGCGACTTGTTGGCAGGTGGCTTTGCCGAGTATGGGCGCGTAGTTGTCGTAGAGATCGGTGTACTCGGCGTCCCAGACGTCGGCGTCGTTTTGGAAGTATTGTTGTCGGCGTCGGTAGTTGATCTGGTTCCACAAGGGGGCGTGGGCGGCCAACCATTCGAACAAGCACTGCCGATACCGTTCGGTGGTGGGTTCGGCGGTGTACTCGTTCGTGCGTTGTGGCTGGCTGCTCACGAGTGGAGTGTCAATGTGGTGTATTGTAAACGTTGGGATTGCAGCACGGCGTCGGGTTCGTGGGTTGGTTCAGCAGTGACTGATTCATCCCACGACTAAAGTCCTGTCTCTTACCCACAAATCGAGCCGATGTCGAGCTTGGTGAACATGACTGAAAACCCCAAAATCTACGGAGAGAACAGTCTTGTGGAACGATTTTGGCGATCTCGTTTGTCCACATTCAGTACCCCCACGATCGCCGATATCACCGCTCGAATCTCTCTTCACGTTGCTCTTTCAACAGTAGATTGGGGAAGACAACGTCTGAAACGACTGTTTGAGACTCGGCGAACTTATGGGTAAGAGACAGGACTAAACTCGTGGGCTTTCTCCTGTCATCCCTGTAACGACGCATCTCCAGATACAACCCACGATCGCTGAGACACTCCTCTGCGTAGGCTCGGAGACGACGCTCGAGGCGAGAAACCTGATGTCTTGACGGATTCTCAACGCGTTCGGGGCCATCGGGGAGGTCGTACTCCTCATCAAGGTCTGGAAGGTCGTCAAAGGTGATCACACGGTGGCTCATAGGCGGCGGTCTGGATCTACAGACTTTCTGCCACACGATAAAACTCCCCCTTTACGCAGAACGCGTTCACATCACGGGGAAGGAGAGCGTCCGCGGAACGTTCTCAGCACAAGGGTAGTGTTTGACTGTGGGGGACGGAACCGTTCCCGAAGTGATGAGATTGCCGTCGCGGTCGCCGACTACGACATCGACAGTGGCACCATCAACCCACCCTGGAGCGTCCTCGGCGTTGACCAGGATGGAACCCTCCGGGAAGCACAAAGCGATGTCCCCGTACCCGGTCTGCCATTCATCGTCCCCGTCGGGATGGATCAGCGTCGCACGAAATGGGCCGTTCGGTTCGGTTAGCAGGGCCACAGTTGCTGCAACGATTGAGCGATGTGTAGGGTCAGCGAGGAGAACACAAGCATCATCAAGACCGCCACGGCGCATCCCTGGGTGGTAGGATCCTTTCGTGAACAGGCCGACGGGTATGCCTCCGCGGGCTGCTGCCGCGGCAACATCTGGTGTGTCAAGCCGATCGCCGTCAAGGATTACGGCGTCGGGATTGTCGTCAAAGTGTGCTGGAACGCTTCGTATCTTCGGCTCAGTTGTGACCGTCGCCGGAATCGACCGGGAGTGACCGACCACATCATCGATGCTTGACGTGGATGGGCCAGCAACGACAAGCTCGGGAACATCCATCATTTCGGGTCAAGGCCGGGAGTACTCCTAAGCGTTCTGCGATTCTCGGTCACCGGCAGTAGTATCGCCTCAAGTGGACATCACCAACACGGAACATAGCGAGTCGAACGACCTGGCCGGAGAACACAACTCCACCATCTCCGTCGCCGACGACGATATGCATCCCCTCACACTCCCATTCAGGGCGTTCGTTCCACGGAACATCGACATTTATTGTGGTCTCGGCTTCCGCCAACCCTTCACAAGAGACGCGTTTTTCGGCGTCCGATGTGACGAGCGTTGCTCGTTCGGGTACTTGCATCTGGAAGCTGGTAATTGCGGACAGGGGGTATTCGTTTCCCGGGAACGGGAGGTCGTTGAGCGATCAGAAAAGGAGTTCAGAACGCGGACATCCGGGCAGATTCGCTCACGGACGCGTCGTTGCGCGTCATCGAACGAGTCGTCTGTCATCCGGTCGCATTGGAAAGTGGCCGGATGTTGACCTCCTCCCCGCCCTAAAGGGCGAGGCTTTCGCCTCGAATATTCCGTAAGCGCACCGCCCACGTTTCCGGTGTCCCGTCAACGCGCTTTTCTCGCCATCGGTCGTATCTGTTCCAACACGTGCTTACCGATCTCACCGGCTTCCAGCGAGACCTGTTGAGCGTAATCGCCGCTGCGGACGAAGATGAAAACCTTACCGGCCTCAAAATCAAGGAACGCGCCGAAGCGGACTTCACCGAGAAAGAAATCCACCACGGCCGTCTGTACCCGAACCTTGACACGCTCATCGATCGCGGGTACATCACAAAGACCCGCCACGACAGGCGGACGAACGTGTACGAACTCACCGACCGCGGAAGGAGAGAGATCCGGGCGAGAATCAAATGGGAAGTCACTCGGTACGATTTCCTCCTTGACTGATTTCGACTCCTTCTCTGAACGCGCAGCCTCGTTGGGCTATTTATCTGGTTGGCCGACAAGTTTCAATTATGACCAACGAGAGGCAATTCGTGCCGTTGTACATCGCGCAACTCGAGCGCGACTGGCAGGCGCACATCGTCCTCGGTATCACGCCCGAGACGCTGTGCGAGCGGTACGGTATCCAATCGACCGTTCAAATGCCCGTAGAGGAGACGCCAGAGGGGGTTCGCCGACCCAGTTGAAGACGGCGTCTGCGAGGACTGCCTGGAGAAGTGGAAAGAGGTCAAGGACGATGTTTCGCTGGAGCCAGCCGAAAGGTGCCACGCCTGCAACGCGTTTTACAGTGCGATTCGGTGCCGGACAGTCGAACATATGAGCGATGGCGAGAAACCCATCTGCAAGGTGTGCTACGAACGTCTCCTCGAGGATGAGGAGTCGGGTGTGACCATTCCGTACGAAGAAGCCGAACCATTCCTCGAAGTCGATACTGACCGGAACTACGAACCGGAGCAGGAGCCACACACAATCGAGTCAGAGTCCGATTCCGCGGACGCAGAACCGTCACCTGAACAGTAGCGCCATTGCACCTATGACGAAACATACGCACACACCGACTCGACGGTTGATACAGATCGCCTTGGTCACTTTCGCACTCATCACCGCCTCAACCCGCGTCGCGGCCGAAGGAGCTACTGAATCCGCGTTCGGCCTTCCCACGGAGATTAACGGCACCTTCGTCGGTGAGTACGTTACGCTCGCTTTCGCCATCGTCGCAATCGCCTACTACCTCGCATCGCGCCGAGGGATGATCGAGTCCTCGAAACACGATCGGCGAGTCGTGGTGGGGATGCTTGCCGTAGGCGCGTTCTTTGCGCCGGCGGTGACCGTTGAGACTGCCTACTTGATGGTTCTCGTCGCCGTTTACGGCGTTTGGGCGTACCGCGAAACGTACACAGAGTTCGTCGTGGGTTACTCGTACACTCACGTTGCAGAGGAGATGGAGGTACACCGTAAATGCAAGGCCGTTGCGGATCGATGGGCACTCTTGCTCATCGGCCTTCTCGTAGTGGCGGTGTGGAATCCGCTCGGCATCTCCAACGCAGCCCAGGTCTTCGGCGGTGCGATGGCGGTCGCAAGTTACCTCTCGGCACGACGGCAACAACCGCACATCGAGGCGGCGTATAAGCATCTCCGCCAGTCGACGAACACGCGGACGTGGATGCTTCCTGCGAAGGTGATGGTCGTGTTCTCCGCGGGTGTCGTTCTCTTACACCCGTC
>LKMJ01007517.1_pt1 | contig 10270 bp, 9 predicted proteins | sample 643391 | NCBI WGS metagenome assembly LKMJ01 (sample SAMN04112250, study PRJNA286221) | soda lake metagenome | biome: soda lake; feature: Kulunda Steppe; material: water; isolation source: sample PL-Br10 brine of Picturesque Lake | place: Russia: Kulunda steppe | collected 2010-07
ACCCTTGCAGAGATTGTGCCTTTGCTACCATGTGTAGACCCTTGCAGAGATTGTGCCTTTGCTACCCTCTGCAAACCCTTGCAGAGATTGTGCCCTTGCTACCCTCTGCAGACCCTTGCAGAGATTGTGCCTTGCTATCCTCTGCAGACCCTTGCCAATATTGTGCCTTTGCTACCCTCTACACCCCCTTGCAGAGATTGTGCCTTTGCTACCATGTGTAGACCCTTGCAGAGATTGTGCCTTTGCTACCATGTGTAGACCCTTGCAGAGATTGTGCCTTTGCTACCCTCTGCAAACCCTTGCAGAGACTGTGCCTTTGCTACCATGTTTAGACCCTTGCAGAGATTGTGCCTTTGCTACCATGTGTAGACCCTTGCAGAGATTGTGCCTTTGCTACCATGTGTAGACCCTTACTGAGATTGTGCCCTGCTACCCTCTGCAGACCCTTGCAGAGATTGTGCCTTTGCTACCCTCTACACCCCCTTGCAGAGATTGTGCCTTTGCTACCCTCTGCAGACCCTTGCAGAGATTGTGCCTTTGCTACCCTCTACACCCCCTTGCAGAGATTGTGCCTTTGCTACCCTCTGTAGACCCTTACAGAGATTGTGCCCTGCTACCCTCTGCAGACCCTTGCAGAGATTGTGCCTTTGCTACCCTCTGCAGACCCTTGCAGAGATTGTGCCTTTGCTACCCTCTACACCCCCTTGCAGAGATTGTGCCTTTGCTACCCTCTGCAGACCCTTGCAGAGATTGTGCCTTGCTACCCTGTGTCTTGCGGATGGGCTTTGCAGATGGCATGGCCACTGGCGTGCTCCAGCCCCACATTTATGATTTTTGTGGCCATTTGTGAAGCCCATGGCGTGCCCCACTGGCCCGCTTGCAGACTATATGGACGAGGATGGCCCAGACAGTAGCCAGGAGGAAGGCAGCGATGCAGCCGGAGTAGCAACCGCAGCGGGAGAGGAGGAGGAGGAGGAGGGGGGTGATCCTCCCAGCTTCTGCACAGGTGTGAGGGCAGCTCCTTCCGGATGCAGCGTGCTGGTGGTGCTGCAAAGCCCCCTCAGCAAGGCTGCTGAAGTTGCAAGGCTCCCCCCCTCTGCATCTGCCAGGCTGAAGCTTTTGCTTTGCCTGCAGTGCTGCACTGACAGAGACAATGGGCTTGCTCGCATGTGTGGTACGTGTAGAGCTCCCGTTTGAGTGCTATACCTGCTACGCCGCACTTCCTGTGGGCACAACCCCACCCCCATTTCTGGCTCTTACCTTCCATGATGATAAGAGATCATGCACCCTTGATCTGACTGTGACTGGTGCTTCTTTCACCCAACGTCAGCTGCACACTGATTGCGTGCTTGAGAGGTGGACAGCTTGGTAGAGGGCAAGCCCTGCATGGCCTGAGCCTTGTGCACTGCCAGCCAAGCCCTCCATAGCGTGAGCCCGGTGCATTGTGAGGCAAGCATGCATGCTGTGGCGCTGCTCTGTGCTCATGATTTTATAAGATACACACGTAGGATGCGCACTGATGCATTCATTGAATGTGCCAATGGTGTGCCGCAATGTGCTTATGTATGCTGCAAGCGTGCAGCTATACACAGTAAGGCGCCCGTGCTTATGTATGCTGCAGGCGCGCAGCTATAGACAGCTAGGCGCTCGTGCTTATGTATGCTGCAGGCGCGCAGCTATACACAGTAAGGCGCTCGTGCTTGTGTATGCTGCAAGCGCGCGGCCATACACGGTAAGGCGCTCGTGCTTGCTGCAGGCGTGCAGTGCCGCGCTTCAAGGCGTCTGTTCATGCTCAGGCTGCGCTGTGAGGTGCCCATACTTGGTGTGGGCCTATTGCGCACTCAAGCTTGATGTGGGCCTGTTGCGTCTGGCTGCAGGCGTTGACCTGTCTCTGTCTGATGAGCAGATCCAAGCCGCTTTCCCAAGATTTCCAGGCAAGGCAGCTGCCACTGAGGTCACACTCCAAGCTGGGCAAATGCTGTACCTACCAGCAGGTAAGGGAGCAGGCCTGCTGCGGGGTGGGAAAGGCATCTATCAGATAAAAATAAGGCAGCACTGGCTCTTGCAAGCCACGTACCCACGACCTGGCTTGGCAAGCCTGCTGCTTGGAGGAGGAGGAGGAGGAGGAGGGCATGTGATGCGTGGACAGGGACGGTGTGTCGAGAGATAAAGTCCTCTCAAACGTGGCGTGAGGGAAGTAAAGCAGCCAACCAAACAGATTTTTTGCCGACCAGATGATGTCTGGCAGCATGAAGTCAGGAGAGGCCGGCTCAGCGGCTGAGACTGATTACAGGGCTGTGATGCTATATGTGGTTGGCATGCCAATCGCAGAGGAGGCTTTAGGAGACAGCGAGGAGCGGACAGCGAGGAGCCCTTTGACTGCCTACCACACATGCGGGGTCCATGCGGCCACGTCCTTCAGCCTAGCTCAAACCATTGATGCGCCCCTCTGTGCTGCCTCCTCTGTAGGCTGGTTCCATGAGGTCACGTCTTTCAGCCCCATCCCGGACGGGGCTGGGAAGAAGAGGAAGCAGCAGCAGGGCGGCCAAAGCCAAGTGCCTCCCACACCAATGGGGCACATGGCCGTCAACTTTTGGTTTCACCCCCCCGACAACCTGCAAGCAACCGGAGCTGCAGGCGTGGCGAAGCCGTACAAGTCTGAGTACTGGTGGGTACATGCAGGCGGTTGTTCCTGGAGGATGCAGCATTTTTGCTTGGGTGTTGTGCACTGTGTACTGCCACTACCAGGCTCACTGTTTTTGGATGCGTGCTGTACAAGTCCTGGACTCTGGATGTAGAAAAGGCTGAGCGACAATGGCAAGGATATGGATTGGGTGAAAAAGGATAAGGGCATTATGGGTAATACATGAAAAGATGATGGTGTGGCTGTTTGTGGTGGATGGCAATGGTGGTGTTGGTGGTGCTCTTGGATGGAATAATGATGTTGGCGCTTTTGCCATAAGACAATGGTGGCAAACGAGGAGCTTTTACAAAAGGCTGAAAAGGGATATTAAAAAGGGGATTTTTCTGTTTTCCCCCCTCTACATCTTATGCTGTTTTATCTACATTATGATATATTGACAAGTGCAAAGATGGAGCATTCGCCTATTTTGGATTTGTAATGCGCGAATGGTTCGGTAAATTCGAAATACAACAAATGATTCAATTAAATGTTTACCTGTGAGCTTCAAGAGCAGGCGGAGGAGGGGGAGCCTGCCATGAGGCATTAACTCACGCCAGCTGACCCTTTCCCCCTTACCCCCTAACCCCTGATTCCACATATACAGATTTAAAAACAATTCTAAGGCTATATTGCTAACGTGGGGCCACTATAAGGTGCAAAACAGAGCAAGACAGGTATATTGCAGGGCTCATTTTGTGGAGGGTCTTTAGAAAGCACCAATCTGCGGATTGGTGCTTTACAGTTCGGCGAATGATTCAATAAAATTCGAATTCGCGAATGATTTGAAATGCGCAAATGCTCCATCCCTGGACGAGTGTCATGCAAGCCAGATGCGTAAAATGCTGTTCCTCCTTGCCTGGATGAGCTTCACAAAAGCCATCAGTAAATTGAGTTTAACGAGCAATCTATCAAACGCAATTCCTGTGCATGTTCTTGCACATGAAGATACATCACGAGTCTATAAGACAAATACTGCTTGATTCTGCCTGACCAAACAGCATGAGCAGCTCAATCTGATCTTGGCTCCCAGGTGTTGTGGCATAGCCTGAGCACTAGGACCATCCATGGAATTATGAAAAAGGGTGAAGGAATCCTTACAGCCAACCAGCATGTCTTTGCCGTGCGCCCCTTTCACTCAACCAACTTGAGCACTGTATTCCTGTGCAGCTTAGGCACTACTGCACAGTTGTTTTTCTTTTGAGCTCCTTTGCAAAAAGTGTGATGTTAGCTCTGGTATGCTGGTGGCAGCTGACAGCATCACTTGTACGCCCCATGCAGGCCTGCCCTGTGGCGCAGCAGGGCTCAAGTTTTGGGCATCCCCACTCCTGCACCAGAGACCTCAACTGTAGGTGGACAGATATACCGTGTGAGATGAAGGATGGTATGGGCGACTGTACTTGCCTGAGTTTGCTAATTTTTTGTGAAGGCATTGTCTGCTTTATTGTTCAGACTTATTTTCAGGCTGCACAATCCTCATCGACCGACTGACTTCAAGCTTACACATCTGCGTTAGTAAGCTGTGCCTCTGGCTTCGCCCCTAGCATAGCATTTTCTAGGCCGCACACACCCTTTGCTGTACAGAGCTCATGCCCTTTCTGCTCCTAGTCCAGTCAGCCCCTCCTCCTTGTCGGCACAATCCCTCTTGCGCCTTGTCCACGCAGCCCACCTTATATCCACATAGCCCCTCCTGGCTTTTTTTTCCGTACAGCCAACCTCTTTCTCTTTCCATGCAGCCACTCACGAACACCCAAGACCAAGCCCCCATCACGGCTGGCCAGCAGCAGCTGCTGCAAAACTCTGGCAAACGGCAGAGGAAGGGGCAGCCCAAAAAGTTGCAGCCAATGCCCGAAATAGGGGCGCTATTGCCTGGGCATCAAGCAGGAGCTGTTAAGGTTGAGAATGGCGCTGCTGAGGAAGGTGGGTGAATGTGGAAGCTGACATGTGATAGGTTGCATTGCAGCTCCACATTAGCTGCTCCTGAGAACGGGCCCAGCCTTTGCTTGCCTGCCCTGTTGACAATACCCCTGCGTATTTGCCTAAGAGCATATGTGCGCTCGTTCTCTTGGGTTTTTAATCCATGTGCCTAGGCAGCCTCTGCGCACATGCAGCAAGCGCCTGCAGGGTTGGCACTGAGGTCAAAACGGCTGTGCTCGTGCAAGTGCTGCTTGTGCCTGTTGAAGGGCTGCTTTTGCCCTCAGTGCAAAGGCTCCTCCCGTACTCTGGACGGCATGCAATCTGCCATTGTAGGAGCACGTTGTGCTTGGTCTTCAAGAACGTGCAGGCCAATGATTGGTGCCAGATCTGATGTCGGTGACAATATCATGGCCTGCTGCCTGTGTGCGTTCGGCCGTGCTGCTAGTGGCTTCAAGGCTGGGGCAAGGTCGACGCCGTTGCCTGCTGTGTGCCTGCAGAAGATGGCGCTGATGTCGGGGACATTATGGCGAAAGAGCTCCATGATTACTGCCAGAGCCCGGAGGGAGCAGGCGCCTTCACATCCGCCTTCCGAACCTTCCTCTTGGTGGGTGCCTGCAATGCAAGCCCATACCTGGGGGAGGGGGGGGAGGGGGGTCATGCGTGTGCACGTGCTCATGTATATGCGTGTCTATGTGATATGTGCACTGCATATGGCGAGAGTCCCTCAGTAGCCACGTGCTTTGGTCTCTTTTAGACCTCTCCAATGGTATGTATGCGCATGATATGCCTTCCTGCTTGGAGGGATTCCAAGGGCAGCGAGAGTCTGTCATCTGCTGCTTTAAACGCACCTGGAAGGATCAAACATACCTATAAATTTGCATGGAAGGCAGTGAGGCGCTGTCGTCTGCTGCTTCAATGTGCCTGGAATATGTTGCACCCAAGCCGCATAGTCTGACGGTGCTCATGTATTAGTGAGTGCATGAGGCAAGGCGAGCATGTGAGGAGGACTGGGCATGGCCAAGGGAGGAGGACTGGGCATGGCCGGCAAGGGATGACATGAGACTTTGGAACTGAATAGTAGACTCAATTGTGGTTATCTGAACTTTGTAGCTCACCCTCTCTGTGTTTCACATTGATCATGTCACATGATTCATGTGTCATGCTCTAAGTGCACCTAGCTGGCACTCCAGATCTCGAAAGCGTAGAGGCTCGTTTGATACTTGTATTCCTCATTATGCTGCATGCTTGCTTTCTATTTCTACCGCAGAAATCAATGCTGAAGGGGGCACTGGCTCAACAGCAGCAAGCTCTCTTCCGCCATCGCCAACGCCTGCGCAGAAAAGGACGTCGCCACCATAGATGCGTGCGAAGTCAGGCTGAGGGTAGTAATTAAGGGCGTAGGCTTCCACTCTTTCAGACTCATCGCACCACTCAGCAGCTGTAGATTGTGTGAAGTGTAGAGTGAGCAGAACGGGCGGCAAGCACTTATCTACAGATGCAATATAACTTAAATTTGGTGTTGAACTCCATCATCTTAAATCCCTTGGTATCTCTTATCATTCACTGGTGCAATGGTGGTACAGAATTTGCCGCTGCAAGGGGACATCTTGAAGATGCTCATACAAGTCACTTGAAGATGCTCTTATGAATTGTCCACGACTCACCCTACCCCATGCACCTATTTTTAGGGTCGAATTTTGAGCTGGAAATGCTGGTAATGAGTGCACAAGCGCTGTAGCCAGGTGTCAGGCAACAACGAGTTGATGCAAAATAAGCAGACACAAGTACTCCATGTGCTGGCACTGGTGTTAATCCTCATTCTCTTCATGATGTAACCTGGCTTGCCTCTGAAGGGGATACCCCCCATGACGCATTGATATTTAGACCTTCAAACTTACCTGCCCCAAAGCTTATATACTTCTCAAACCTCTACGATGCTATGAAGGCACATATCTTAACACAAGCTAGGTCATGCAAACTCTATATTCATTTCCTACTCATATTACCAGGGCTTACTTCCCATAGTTCACAAATGTCAGCGACGCCGTGAAGATGAAAACATCCGATGCAGAGTCTGCACAGGTGCCCTTCTAATCAAAAGCATATTTTCGTTGACCAGTCTTCAATTCCCCCTTGTCATTATTTGATGAAATTTAGATAGTGCAGTATACATTCTATCAGGTTGTAAGCACCAGACTATCTCCGGTTTGACTACTGAGCACCACAACATGGCTTGTGTATCATGAAAGCTTTTAAAGCAGGCTCCCCAGAGGGGTGTTTTGTCCAAATGGATATTGGCAGTGAAGACCGCTTGGCATTGAATTTACAGTGTACACAACACAAGCACGGCATGCCGTGCAGGCCGCCTGCAGGGAGTGCTGAGGCTATTTCTTTGGCTGGCCGATAGTGTACAGATTTGCCAGTGAAACACATCAGTGATCACTGCATGATGGGCTTGTGCTTCTTGGTTGAGGAGCTGGTACGAATGCAGATTGGTCTCTATGTGCTGGGCATAGGTGTGCCCTTGGGGGCTTAAGTGAGCACTCTGCTCTCCGCTGGCTGCCAGATAGGTCTGTGGCTTATGTGGCAGCCCTCGAGGCCAACTCAGACCTCCAGGGCCAGTTTGAGCAAGCTATTGTTGAGAAGGACCTTGAGAAAGCTTGGTGTCTGCTGTGATCTTTGGTCATGCATGCTGCCGGTGAGCCTGGAGTAGAAATCAACAGAACTTCTAGTGAACTCATTGTCTGTGCTCACACCTCAAGCGCAGTCGGGGGGCCGCATGGGACCTTCTGTGGTTCTCTGACGAGTGTGCTATACTCCGCTGTGGATCCAGGGAGGTAGTGCATAGTGGGCAGGCAGTTCATGCTTGCGGGGAAGCTCGCAAGCTTTACAGGGCTTCTTAAGCCTTGCTCATAGTGATCTTTTCAGAGGTCATCCTGTGCCCTGAACTTGCCCTTGCGTGCTCGTGAACTTACTTTGAGTGTCTTCGGGTTGTGCTCGTGAATTCCCTTTGAGTTGGGTGTCCCTTGGGTTTTGTCATTCACCAATAATCTCTGGCTTTCATACCTTCATTCTGCTATGAGCGCCTTTCTAGTTTTGGTCCAGGCTGCAGGCCTTTCAGGCTTCAGCTAAGCTGCCCTCGTTCTGCAGATACGGCTCAATTAGTTACCCTAATTTACAGGGCTTCTGTGCGGCGGTCTAAGCGTGCCCAAAGCAAGCACTTAAAGGCTGCTTTCTTGGACAAGCTGCACTCCAAAATGTCAGACCTGCAATCCATGTTGCGCTGCCCCCAGTGCACGCACACATCCCCGCTTACTGAACAAGCGTGGCAGGCTTACTTAGATGATCATTTTTGTCCTCCAGGGGACTCACGCCCCACTCCAAGTGAAATAGCTGTCCCCCGTGGCAGAGGCCTCCCACTGGGGATGGCATCCCCGGCCCAGCTGCTTGCTAACGTAGCTGCAACTGGCTGGCCCCCTCTACCTGACAGCATGCCTGCTCCAGATTTAGAGACCATGTGCACTCTCCTTGCTGAACACTTGAATAAGTTGAAGGGGAGCGCCTTCTCTGGGTTGGATTTGGTGGCCACTGAAGTACACAGTACCTAGGTCTGAGGGTCGTTTTGATTGATAGGTTGGGTTTGATGGGTGCATGTTCTTTTGCCCCTTCTGGCCCAGCTCTTCCTGCTGTCCTTTGAGAGTGTCAGCGTTCCTGCTGATTGGAAAGTTGCTAAGATATCCCCTCTGTACAAGAAGGGCCCCATGCTTGACCCCAACAGCTATCGCATGCTGGCGGTCAGTGGCACCAGACTGTACGCAAATGTTATTCGCTCCTTGCTCACAACTTCGTGCATCTCAAAAAGCAAGATACCGGGCACACAGTTTCGTTTCTGCTCGTGTGTAGTGGGGGATCTGTGCTAAGGCGTTACTAACCTAGTAGGAGAGGAACCTCTTAGACTTAGGGGTGGGGTTTAAGTTGCTGAGCATGGCTCAGCTGGTATTGACCTCCGAGGAGAGCCTGTTGGAAACTTCTGTGCTTGCTCTACCTCTTGGTCTGGTGGGCAGGGAGATGGGCCTGGGCTGTCTGCTTGGGACCTGCTTTAGTGGGTAGGTATGGATTTTTGCCCCTGCTCTTGCTGTGGGGTTTCCCAGGCTTACTTCTTATTTCCTTGTCTTTGGTGAGGGTTTGGCATACGGTACTTCAGACCAACATGTCTCCCTTTCCTTAATTGATGCGCGGGGTGTTCAACCGTTTGCATAGTTTTGTTCTTCTGTTCTACCCAGGCCGGAACACTCTACAGCCCATGTTCATCCTCAGGCACCTGCAGCACGCTGCCCGCACCATTACTAATAGGCTTAGTAAGGCTTACTAAGCCTTAATGACTGAGCCAAGCAACTTTTCCAGGCTACATACCTCTTTCGTTGACTTTAAACAGGCCTACAACACAATCCCCAGACAGGCTCTTTGGTCCCAATAACAACTAATGCGTATACCTGTGTCTCTCCTTTCTGCTCTTCAAAGCCTGTACGCTGGTGTCCAGTATTTCCTACAAGACAAGCATAAATTTGCAAGGGTGAAGTCAATGTACAGTAAGCTTTATTTGTTCCTTCATGCACAAATAATTTTAATGGGCAGGTTAGCAGTCGCACTTCTTAACTTAAGGCCTGTCCTTGTATCTCTTGTTCCTTCAGGCACTCACGCTTTTTGTGAGCAGGCTAGCAGTTGCACTTATTGACTGGAGGCCTTTTCTTGTAAACCCTTGTTAAGTCACTGTGGGTGTTAAACGAGGGTGCCCTCTACTTCCACCACTCTTTTTCTTGTACGTCGCGTGATAACTTTTCAAACGATCCCACTGTCTGAATTTGTTGTTGATGTGAGAAAGAGGTTTTAGAGTATCTGGAACCAGGCAAACCAGCTAGGCAATGATGATCAGACGGACAAGGCTGCAAAATATCATAATTGGGTTGCTTTGCCTCTTAGGTCGGTGACCGTTGATGGACCGCCTTTTTCTGTACCTAGGTATCTGCATCTGGATTTGGGCAAGCAAGCACAGCGCAACGTGGCACGTTTCAGGTTACATTCCCATGCGCTGCGTGTCGAGGCAAGAAGCTGGGAACATCATGATGGTAACTGTGATAAGTGTGGCTTGCAGGCAATTCAAGACGAAAAACACGCTCTTTTCCTGTGTCTTGCATGCAAATGTGTTCGTTGAGGCTTCAATTTGCAGACTAATTTCACGATTTACCACTGGCACACAAATTTACTGTCAATCAGACTGGAGCATTTTGTTTCTCCCAAGGATGTCTTCAATTTTTCAAATGTTCTGAGGATGTCTTCAATTTTCCAGAAACAAACTAATGATTCCTATCGTTTTATCTCTGAGCTTATGGATGTTTTCTTATAGCTGGTGTTCACCAGCAACCTGAACAGTCAAATTACCTGGCTAAAGGTGAAACTTGTACATTAACGCCGCTACTTTGTCTGCAGCACACTCAGCATGACTTATGTACAAGCTTTCTTGCAGGGGCTCCCTATTTGTTACTCGAATTTCACTGCTGACCTGAGGTTTAGGATGAGAAAAGTGTGGAGGGACATTGCTGACATGAACCCTCTGGAAAGCGACAACAAACTGGTGACTTATCATTCTTGGTTTGCCTGCCCCCTCTTAGATCT
>LKMJ01007518.1_pt1 | contig 10269 bp, 7 predicted proteins | sample 643391 | NCBI WGS metagenome assembly LKMJ01 (sample SAMN04112250, study PRJNA286221) | soda lake metagenome | biome: soda lake; feature: Kulunda Steppe; material: water; isolation source: sample PL-Br10 brine of Picturesque Lake | place: Russia: Kulunda steppe | collected 2010-07
CGCGGAGCTCCGAGAGCTCCGCGAGGAGGCCGAACTCGGCGGCGGTGAGTCCCGAATCGAACGCCAACACGACAAGGGGAAGATGACCGCCCGAGAGCGTATCGAGTACTTCCTCGACGACGGCACCTTCCACGAGTTCGACAAGCTCCGGACCCACGGGAGCCACAACTTCGGGATGGAAGAGCGAAAGATACTGACCGATGGAGTCGTGACGGGCTATGGCGAGGTCGATGGTCGAAAGGTGTTCGTCTTCGCGCACGACTTCACAGTATTTGGCGGCTCGCTCGGTGAGGTGTTCGCCGAGAAGATCTGCAAGGCAATGGACACCGCGATGGAGGTCGGCTGTCCGATCGTCGGCCTGAACGACTCGGCGGGAGCACGCATCCAGGAAGGCGTCAACAGCCTCGCGGGCTTTACCGAAATCTTCCACCGAAACCAGCAGGCAAGCGGTGTCATCCCACAGATATCCGGAATCATGGGCCCGTGTGCAGGTGGGGCCGTCTACTCTCCCTCGATTACCGACTTCATCTTCATGGTCGAGGATACGAGCCACATGTACATCACGGGACCGGGCGTCACGAAGACGGTGACGGGCGAGGAGGTCTCTCACGAAGAACTGGGCGGCGCGTCGACACACAGTTCGACGACGGGCGTAGCGCAGTTCTCCGTGCCCGACGACGAGACGGCACTAGACCGGATTCGTCATTTGCTCTCGTATCTTCCGCAGAACAACGTCGAGGATCCGCCACGGGTCGAACCGTGGGACGACCCCGACCGGCAGGACGACCGGCTCAACGAGATAGTCCCGCCGAGCCCACAGAAGCCGTACGATATGGTCGATGTCATCGATTCAGTGATGGACGAGGGGTCCTTTTTCGAGGTCAACGAGAACTTCGCAAAGAACATCGTCGTCGGCTTCTCGCGACTCGACGGGTACTCGGTCGGCGTTGTCGCGAACCAGCCCCGGGTCAACGCCGGGACGCTAACGGTCGATTCGAGCATGAAGGCAGCCCGGTTCGTCCGGTTCTGTGACGCCTTCAATATCCCGATCGTCTCTTTCGTCGACGTACCGGGCTACATGCCGGGGACCGATCAGGAACACCGCGGAATCATCCGTCACGGTGCGAAGTTGCTCTATGCGTACTCCGAGGCGACAGTCCCGCTGCTCACAGTCATCACCCGCAAGGCCTACGGCGGAGCCTACTGCGTGATGGCGTCGAAACACCTCGGCGCGGACGTCAACTACGCCTGGCCGACGGCCGAAATCGCGGTGATGGGGCCACAGGGTGCGGTAAACCTGCTTTACAGCGACGAGCTCGAAGCGGCCGAGGACACCGAGGCACTCCGGCAGGAGCTGATCCAGGAGTACCGCGATGAGTTCGCCAACCCCTACACCGCTGCCGACCGGGGCTATCTCGACGACGTCATCGAGCCGACCGAGACGCGCCCGCGGCTCGTGCAGGATCTGGAGATGCTCCGCTCGAAGCGCGAGGACCAGCCGGACAAGAAACACGGTAACATTCCGCTTTGAGTGATGTCGAACACAACTACCGATCCAGAGACGGTCAACCACTCCCTCGGGGACGTACTGCCCCAGGACGTCTCGTTGTCGCTTCCCCAAACTGTGAGCGACGCCGAGGCGGCCGCTATCGCCGCGGCGATCGGCGCACACCTCCGAGACCGGGAACTGGCCGCGGCACGTGGAGAAAGCGAGGAGGAGACGTGGCAGGGCAAGCGTTGGGCCTTCGCCGGAAAGCTCGATGGCTGTAGCGGCTCAACAGGACGTGTTCCGCTCGACGCGCCGACCGATCAGTGGACTGCTGCCGGACGCAGCGATCGGTTCTAGTGGTTTGGGATTCTCAACCGGCTGGAATCGGAGCGGAGCTTATGTCTATCAGCTCTGTTTCTTCCATCGATGGCTACGACCGAATCCGAGATGAACGTCAGCGACTCGGTCGCCGAGTTGATCGGTGAAACTCCACTGTTGCGCATCGGTGAGAACCTGTACGCAAAGATCGAGGCGCAAAATCCCTACTCAGTAAAAGACCGGATCGGCCGTGAGATTATCGACGCGGCGGAGCGTTCCGGTGCGCTCGAACCGGGTGGGACCGTCGTCGAGGCGACCAGCGGCAACACAGGGATCGGGCTCGCCGCGATTTCTGCCGCCCGTGGATACGATTGCGTGCTGACGATGCCCGAGTCGATGTCCGAAGAACGCCGTGCCATGCTCGCCGCGCTGGGCGCGGAACTGGAGCTGACGCCGGCCGACGACGGCATGACGGGTGCGAACGAACGGGCTGCGGAAATCGTCGACGAGCACGACAACGCCATCCTCGCCCGACAGTTCGAAAACGATGCAAACCCGACCGCTCATCGCAAGACGACTGGCCCGGAGATTTGGCGAGATACGGGCGGGCGCGTCGACGCGGTCGTCGCGGGGGTCGGGACGGGAGGAACGATCACCGGGCTTGCCGAGTACTTCGACGAGGAACGCGGCGCGAATGTCACGACCGTCGCCGTGGAACCGGCCGAATCGCCAACGCTGACCGAGCAAAGCGACGATAGCCACGGCATACAGGGGATCGGTCCGGGCTTCGTGCCGGAGATCCTGCGGATGGAACTGATCGATGAGGTCCGGGATGTAGACACCGATCGTGCCAAAGAGACGGCGAGATGGTTCGGACGTGACGAAGGACTCATGATCGGAATTTCCTCGGGTGCCGCGCTGGCCGCGGGACGGGAATACGCGGCGGAGAACCCCGATGATTGCACCGTCGTCATCCTCCCCGACACTGGTGAGCGGTATCTATCCACGGATCTGTTCGCGCCCGAGTGACTCCCCGAACCGGAAAAGTAAGGTACGTGGTCGCTGATATTTCGATCAAGAATGTTCAGGAAGGTCCTGGTTGCGAACCGTGGAGAGATCGCGGTTCGGGTGATGCGAGCCTGTGAGGAGTTGAACGTCGGGACCGTCGCTGTCTACAGCGAGGCCGACAAGAACGCGGGCCACGTTCGATACGCCGACGAGGCGTACAACATCGGCCCCGCACGGGCGGCCGACTCCTATCTCGACCACGAGGCGGTCATCGAGGCAGCACGGAAGGCAAACGCCGACGCGATCCATCCCGGCTACGGCTTCCTCGCGGAGAACGCCGAGTTCGCGGGTAAGGTCGAGGAGACCGAGATCACGTGGATCGGCCCCTCGGCCGACGCCATGGAGCAACTCGGTGAGAAGACGAAAGCGCGCAAAGTGATGGATTCGGCCGGCGTCCCGATCGTTCCGGGGACGACGGACCCGGTGACCGAACCGGAGGAAGTCGAGGCGTTCGGTGAGGAACACGGCTATCCGATCGCGATCAAGGCCGAGGGCGGTGGCGGCGGACGCGGCATGAAGATCGTCGAGGGACCCGAGGAGATCGAGGACCAACTGACGAGTGCGAAACGCGAGGGTGAGGCCTATTTCGACAACGATTCGGTGTATCTCGAACGGTTTCTGGAGAACCCACGTCACGTCGAGGTACAGATCATCGCCGACGGAGAGGGGAACGTCAGGCATCTCGGGGAACGGGACTGCTCGCTCCAGCGACGCCACCAGAAAGTCATCGAGGAAGGGCCGAGCCCGGCACTCACGGATGAGCTGCGCGAGCAGATCGGCGAAGCGGCCCGTCGCGGCGTTCAGGCTGCCGACTACACGAACGCCGGGACCGTCGAGTTCCTCGTCGAGGAGGACCCGGAACGGGAGGCGGGCGAACTGCTCGGACCCGATACGAACTTCTACTTCCTCGAAGTGAACACCCGTATTCAGGTCGAACACTGCGTCACCGAGGAGATCACGGGCATCGATATCGTCAAATGGCAGCTCCGCGTCGCCGCGGGCGAGGAACTCGCCTTCGAGCAGGACGACGTCGAGTTCGACGGTCACGCCATCGAGTTCCGGATCAACGCCGAGAATGCGGCCGAGGAGTTCGCCCCCCAGACGGGGACGCTCCGAACCTACGATCCGCCGGGGGGGATCGGTGTCCGTGTCGACGACGCCCTGCGTCAGGGCGACGAGATCGGCGGGGACTACGATTCGATGGTCGCAAAACTGATCGTCTACGGGAGCGACCGAGACGAGTGTATCAGTCGAAGCCTGCGCGCCCTCCGTGAGTTCGAGATCGAGGGGCTGACCACCGTAATTCCGTTCCACAGACTGATGTTGAGCGACAAGGCGTTCGTCGACGGGCGTCACACAACGAAATACCTCGACGAGGAACTGGATCCATCCCGGATCGAGGAGGCTCAGGTCCAGTGGGGTGCCGACACGATCGGCGACGACGGGGACGAGGAGTCAGTCGTCGAGCGGCAGTTCACCGTCGAAGTCAACGGGAAACGGTTCGACGTGGATCTCGAAGAGCGCGGCGCAACACCGATCACCGCCCAGCCGTCCTCGGGGGGCGACGACCGACCGGATACCGTGGGGCCTGACGGGACCGACGAAACGGAGATCATGGGTGACGGCGAGACAGTCACCGCGGAGATGCAGGGGACAATCCTGGAGATCAATGTCGAGGTGGGCGACGAAGTCGCCGCTGGTGACGTGATCTGCGTCCTCGAGGCGATGAAAATGGAAAACGACGTGGTCGCGGAACGCGGCGGCGAGGTCACACAGATCGCCGTCGCCGAAGAGGACAGCGTCGATATGGGTGACGTGCTGGTCGTGCTGGACTAGCCGTTCGACGATCGCACCAATTCGGCTTTACTCGGGGAGCCCCAACTGCTGATAATGCATCGCCGTAACCTTCTTCGAGCGGCCGCCGGCATCGGCGTCGTTGCGGCTGCGGGCTGTCTCGGCGAGGATGGACCGACTGCACTCGACACGCCCGACGACCAGCAGGCTGATCCGGCAGATCTCGCATATCCAGCGTACGGACAGGAGCTGCCCGAGGCCACGCTTCCCTCTCCGATTCACGACTGCGAAGTGAACACCCGCGAGTTCGTCGGTGAACGTCACACGCTGTTCACCTTCCTGTTTACACGCTGTCACGAAGTCTGTCCGGCGCTGACAGCGAACCTGGCGCAGGTCCAGACCGACGCCACGGAGGACGGCTACAGCGACGAGGTTGCACTCATGCCGATCACGTTCGATCCGGTGTACGACACAGAGGAGGTTCTCCGGGAGTTCGCGGAAGCAAGAGGAGCCGACCCGGGTGCAGAGAACTGGCAGTTCCTGCGCCCAGAAAACGACGAGCGCGCCGAGGAAGTCGTCGGCGAGACGTTCGGTCTTCCGTTCCAGAAGACCGACGCGTACACACCCGACGAGGGCGACAGCCACGAGATGGAGTTCGACCACCAGTCGCTGACACTGCTCACCAACGTCGACGGATACGTCGAACGCGCCTACGCCGGCGGAGCACCCCAGCCCGATGTCGTGCTCGATGATCTTACCGCAGTTCGGAACCATTTCGAATGAATCGGAGGGAGTTCGTCGCCGCGGCGGCGAGCGTGGGGGTTCTCGGTGGGGGTGCAGCCATCGCAACCGACCGGGTGAATGTAGGTGAACAGCCAGGGGCGGCCGAGAGCACTCAGGTCGAGATAGAAACCCTCGACGCCCCCGGCAGCACGGCCGGGTCGATTACCATCCCCGACGGACGCGTCACGCTCCTGTCGGTCTTTGCGACGTGGTGTCGGATCTGTGCGGAGTCGATGCCAGCACTGGGACAGGTCTACGACGAGTACGGCGCCGATGTACGGTTTCTCTCGGTCTCGAACGAGGCCATCGGAGGGACGGTCACCAGAGAAGACGTCGCGGACTGGTGGTCCCGGAACGATGGGCGGTGGTCGGTCGGGGTCGACACCGAACTGGACCTGACCGCCGAGTTCGACGTTTCGACCGTCCCGACGACGCTCGTGCTGGACGCCGACAACGAGGTAGCGTGGCGTTCGACCGGCGAGAAGACGGTCGAGGAACTACAGTCAGGCATCGACGGAGCGCTGGGTGAACGATGAGTTCGATCGGCTTTCTCGCCGCGGCAGGGCTGGCCGCGGGCGCTGGCCTCGCGACGTTCTTTTCGCCGTGTGCGTACGCCCTGCTTCCTGGCTATGTGGGGTATTACGTCGCATCGACGGGCGACGAGCAGCCGCCGCTGTCAGGAGCGTTGCTTCGGGGCGGCGCGGCGACGGCCGGCGTCGTCCTCGTGTTCGCCGTGCTGGCCGTGCTGGCGGTCGCCGTACAGCAGTCGATCGAGGCGTATCTTCCGACTGTAGAGCTACTGGTGGGTGGCGCGCTGGTCGTGCTTGGCGTCGCTCTGGTTGTCGATATCGGCCCTCGCCCCCACGTATCGCTTCCCGAACGTCGGACGACTGTCCTTGGCTTCGGTGGGTTCGGCGCACTGTACGCGCTTGCGGCCGCCGGCTGTGTCGCTCCCCTGTTCCTCTCGATCGTCTTCCAGTCGGTCGCGCTGCCGACGGCCCAGACGGTCGGCGTGCTCGCAGTCTACGCGGGAACGTTCGGCGCGCTAATGCTGGCGACCACCGTCCTGACCGCGGTAGGTCACGGGATCGGTGTCGACAGAGTGGCACTGCCGACCCGCCGGCTCGTCCGGATCGGCGGGGGCGTCCTCGTCGTTGCAGGCCTCGTCCAGCTCTGGCTGGCGCTCTAGATCACCTCCGGGGCTTTCTTTTACCCCCTCACCGTTCGTGCACGTATGCTGACGTTACTGTGGCTTCTCGGCCTCTCTGCGATCGCTACGGCACTGGTCTGGAAGGGCAGTCTCTATCTCGAAGGCGCGGCCGACAGGCTGGCGCTGTACTACGGCCTGCCGGCGATCGTACAGGGCTCGATTATCGCCGCAGTCGGCTCCAGCTTCCCCGAACTGGCGAGCGTCGTGATCGCGACCGTACTCTACGAGGAGTTCGTCCTCGGCGTCGGCGCGATCGTCGGCTCCGCAGTGTTCAACATTCTCGTGATCCCCGCTCTCTCGGTGCTGGCCCGACGGGGGACCCTGGAGTCCAGTCGCGCGCTGGTCTACCGCGAGGCACAGTTCTATATTATCTCCGTGGCTGCCCTTCTCCTCGTCTTTTCGTTTGCCGTCATCTACTACCCGGTCAACGGGGAGGGTGGGCTGGTGGGTGAGATCACCCGCCCACTCGCACTCTCCGCAATCGCGCTGTACGGGCTCTATCTGTTCATCCAGCAACAGGAGACGAGCGACTTCGACGCCCCTGCACCACCCTCCTCGCTCTCGGTCGGCAAGCAGTGGGGCTTGCTGGCGCTCGGTCTGCTGGTGATTCTGGTCGGCGTCGAATTGCTGGTTCGGGCGGCCGTCGGGCTCGGCGAGTTCTTCGGGACGCCCTCCTTTCTCTGGGGGCTAACGATCATCGCCGCTGGAACGAGCTTACCGGATGCGATCATCAGCGTTCGCGCTGCACAGCACGGTGATTCGACGATCAGCCTCGCGAACGTCTTCGGAAGCAACATCTTCGATCTGCTGGTGGCGATCCCGGTCGGCGTGTTGATAATCGGTGCGGCCGAAATCGACTTCGCGGTCGCCGCGCCGATGATGGGCTTTCTGATCGTCGCCACAATCGCCCTCTTCGGGGCCGCGCGGACCGACTTCGAGATCACGGATCCCGAGGCGTGGCTGTTGCTCTGTCTGTACGGCCTGTTCGTCTGCTGGATGGTTCTGGAAAGCGTCGGCGTGACGAGCGTCGTGTTATAGCAGGCGCTCAAGCAACTCGACGGGATGCGGTGGCTTCTCGGCCGCACCGTCCCGCTCTCCCAGCTGGCTCCGACAGGACGTTCCCGGCGTGGTGACGACCTCGCCGTCGCTACGCTCGACCTGTTCGAAGAGGATCGAACCGATCGCCCGGCTCATCGAGTAGTGTTCGGCCTCGTAGCCGAAGCTTCCGGCCATACCACAGCAGCCGCTGTCGAGTTCGTCCACGTCGTAGCCCGCCCGTTCGAGGACGTTTGCGACGTGGTGGTCGCGTTTCGTCGCCTTCTGGTGGCAGTGACCGTGGTAGGTCACCGACGCGTCGCCGCCGGTCGGGACGTCGAGCGCGAAGCCGTTCAGGTACTCCATGATTCCGTAGCTGTTCGCGGCCACTCGATCGACATCCTCGCCGTCGAGTAAGTCCAGGTAGTCGGACTGGACCATCACCGCGTCCGAGGGCTCGATGAACACTACGTCCCAGCCCTCTTTCACCTCCGGGGCGAGTTCGGCGACGTTCTTTTCCGCGCGCTGGCGTGCCAGTCCGAGAAAGCCCTTCGAGAACGGCGGTCGGCCGCTTCCGGTCACGTCTTCGGGGACTTTGACGTGGACCCCGGCAGCTTCGAGGACGCGGATCGCCGCCAGCCCGATCTCGGGGTCGCTGTAGTTGGTGTAGGTGTCGGGGAACAACAGGACCTTCCGGTCAGCTTCTTCAGCCGTGACGTCGACGTCACGGTCGGCCGCCTGGTCGACGAGCGACCGGCGCTCGAAGGTCGGGAGGTCGCGCTCGCGAGCGATACCGATGAACTTCTCGGTCAGGATGCCCGACCCCGGGAGCTTGCCGAACCAGTTCGACAGTGGGGATGTCGCGCTCCCGACCGTGGCAACGAGTTCGACATTGGCGAACAGGCGATCGCGCAAACTCGCGCCCTCGCGCTGGTGGTACTCGTGGGTCACCTCGGCTTTGAGTTTCGCCATATCGACCTCGCTGGGACAGTCCCGTGCACAGCCCTTGCAGCCGATACACAGGTCGAGGACTTCCGTCACGAACTCGTCGGAGAACGCTTCGTCGTCGGGGAGATCACCGCTCATCGCCTGTCGGAGCGCGTTCGCCCGCCCGCGTGTGTTCGTGATCTCCTCGTCGGCCGCGCGGTAGGTCGGACACATCACGCCGCCGGTCGTCTCCTGGCTCCCCCGACAGTCCCCACAGCCGTGACAGAGTTCGGCCATTCCCTGGAACCCGTTCTCGTTTTCCCAGTTCAGGACGGGGTCAAACCCGGCTTCGAAGTCGTAGTCGGGATCGAACCGGAGGTTCTCGGTCATGTCGGGTGCGATCCGATCGTGTCCCGGTCGGTAGCCACAGACCTGTCCCGGGTTGAGCAGCCAGTTCGGATCGAACGCCGCCTTCAGACTACGGAACACGTCCCAGACGTCGTCGCCGTAGAGCTTGCGGTTCCACTCGGTCCGTGCCCTGCCGTCGCCGTGTTCCCCCGAAATTGAGCCGTCGTGTTCGACGACCAGATCAGTGACGGCGTCGGCGACGGACTCCATTTTTTCGATGCCGTCGGCCGTCTTTGTGTCGATTAGCGGGCGGATATGCAGACAGCCCGGTCCGGCGTGTCCGTAAAAGCTGGCGAAGGTATCGTGCTCGGCCAGCACGTCCTGTACGTCGCTCACGTACTCGGGCAGGTTCTCCGGTGGAACGGCCGTGTCCTCGATGAAGGAGATGTGTTTCGCGTCCGACGTTCGAGAGAGGAGAATCGGCAGGCCGGACTTGCGGAGTTGCCAGAAGGCTGCGCGGCGCTCTGGGTCGTGGGCTTCCAGAGCGTCAAAGGCCGTGGTCGGCGCGTCGGTGCGCGTCGTGGCGTCCGCCCTGGGGTCTCCCATGGGCGTCCCGCCGGGCTCGCCCTGTGGCATCGCACCGGGCACGCGGTCGGCGTACAGGTCCGCGACGCGTTGTACGCCCTCCGCATCGCTGTCGGCGTAGAACTCCACGAGCAGGGCGGTATCGGTCCGGTCGGGTAGCATCTCGACGAGGTCGGCGAACTCCGCGGTCTCCCGTGCCAGATCGAGTAGGACGGCGTCGAGCACCTCCACGGCTGCGGGGCCGTGGTCGAGGATCGGCGCGACGTCCTCCATGGCGTGACGTAGCTCCTCGTAACACAGCAATGCGACCGCCTTCGTCTCGGGGATCGGTTCCAGCGAGACCGTCGCCTCCGTGATGATCGCGAGCGTCCCCTCGCTCCCGGCGAGCAATCGCGCGAGGTTGACCGAGCCCTCATCGGCCTCGTCGAGCAGTCGGTCGAGGTTGTAGCCCGAGACGTTCCGCTTCAGTTGCGGGTAGGCATCTCGGATCGACCCATCGTGTTCGTCGAGGATTTCGACGACGCCCGCGTAGATCCGGGACTCGGTGTTGCCCTCGGCGTCGGCACGCTCGCGGAGCGTCGATAGCGATACCTCACCGAAGGTTGTGACCGTGCCGTCCGCGAGGACGGCCTCGACTTCTTCGACGTAGGCGTCGGTCAGACCGTATTTTAGCGAGTGCGCGCCGGTCGAGTTGTTGCCGATCGCCCCGCCG
>LKMJ01007519.1_pt1 | contig 10269 bp, 5 predicted proteins | sample 643391 | NCBI WGS metagenome assembly LKMJ01 (sample SAMN04112250, study PRJNA286221) | soda lake metagenome | biome: soda lake; feature: Kulunda Steppe; material: water; isolation source: sample PL-Br10 brine of Picturesque Lake | place: Russia: Kulunda steppe | collected 2010-07
CATACCTCCAGTTAATATTAACACAGCAAGTATTATTCCAATTGTTTTTATATTTAATGACATGCTCTTATATTACTCTTATACATACACCCCTAAATTAATAACTATTCTGACAGTTAACTATTCAGCGAAATTAGAGGAATGGTAATATACATTCAAAGTTAAGGTCTTCACTTAACTGTGATATTAGTGCATTCGCTCCATATAGTACAACAATTGCACCCCCTCCGTACATTACAGCATTGTTTCTATTTTTTACATATTCACTTTTACCAGGGCGTGCTGCACTAGCTAAAGTGAAACCCGCACCCCCAACAACAGCAATTAGTCCTGCTAGCGTTACAATTAATTGAGTTACAATTGAAATTAAATCACCAATATTTGTTGCAACCCATGGTCCACCCTCAGCATCTTCATCATAATCACAAATTATATTGCCTTGAATACCTTCTTCTCCGCCATTCCCATCATCGTCATCATTCGCCATAACAGGAATAGCTAATGAATTAACTAATAACACTACCATTGTCACCATAATTATACCTTTTATTTTTGACATTTGTATTTTATATAATAACTTTTAGGATTAAAAGTATATCGTTGGGGTGATAAAATAGTCTAGATTGGGCTTGGTATTATACATGCAACTTCATATTCCGTAAAGAACTCTGCAATATATCCACCAATAATAAGCACTGATGGCACGCCTACCCCACTAGTTATCATCCCAATTCTCATTTTAACGTATTTTGCAGGGTCGTCATCTTTAGTGGGAGAATAGAATGCATCTCTAATAGTTGCATATAATCCACCTACAATTCCAAATAAATATATAATAATAAATATTGTAGTTATAAATGGTTGAATAAGATTAACAATATTATTATCATAGTCAACATTATCATATTGTGGTGAATCAGGACTTATGGGTTCTCCTGTGTGTATATCTGTTTTTTGACAAAGAAAAAATGCAGAATCATCACTTCCAGAAGCTGATACAGGCATAGCCATAAATGATAAAACAAGAAATGCAGCAATAACGAATCTAATCTTATTCATATGTTTTAAAACGCGTATATTACACATAAGTTTTTTTACAGTTATGTTTCTTCAAAAGATAGTACTTCTTCTGAACCCTCTATCTCACCATATATTTCAAATACACCGTCATCAGTACTAATCATAATTGTATTTTCACTTAGTGTTAACCAATCTGATGGTATTGTTACTTCTGTTTCCTCAGATAATTGGTTAGATTCTATTGCTTCATCTGGTATATCAACAGTATATGATTCACCATCTGAGTTTTCAACAATTATCTCTGGATTTTCAACACTCCCTGTATCAATAGAATATGAGAATTCCGTTATTGATTCTGGTCGTATATTATTCTGTTCAGGTGATTCAATATATACTTCATTTTCGCCTCTATCTAATATAGATGTAGAACTAACATCTTCCCATTCTCTAGGCGTTGTTGATGGCCTATCAAATTGTATTGTATCGTCATTAACATCAATATCAACATGACCTGCTGATGCTCTCCCAACATAATTAAGTTGATAATTTATTGTGCTTTGTGATGTGTCCGTAAAGTCTATAGTATTTGTTCCTTGTTCTATATTTTCATCTTCAACATCTACAGAACAGGTCAAATTATTAGCAAAGTCTGATGTATTGCACACCTCTCTATTGTTAAGAAGAACAGAAGGGTATGATTGACCTTCATCTTCAACCCATTCAATATCAGCCGTATAACCACCTGAACTAGACCTGAATCTAAATTCATTATCACCCTCTTCTAATGTACCAATATCAAATTCTTTTTCTTCTTGGAATGAATCTTCATCACGAACAACGGTTTCTCCATTCACATCTACAACAGGATTATTTATAACAGAGTCTGAATCCCACGAAAATGCATATTCAAATCCAACATTATTTCCAGAATCGAATCTTACGGTTTCATTACCTGAACCTATTTCAACTTGATTATTAATAGATTCACTTTCATTTAGAATTCCATCATAACTTAAATCCGTTATATTATCTTCCCCGATATCAACCGTTATGTCTCTAGGTGCATTTCTTTCTGTATAGCTAATTTCGTAATTTGTGTTATCAACACTATTTTCTTCAACAGCAAATTCTGTGTCCGTTGGTTCTAAGGTTCCAAATGAGCAGGAATCTGACTCCGCTGCGGCTGTACAATCAAGTTCACCATCTCCTGTTGTATCCATATTAATTTCACCTTGTGAGCCTAAATCCACAATATTGGCTGTTAATGAACCTTCACCAAACACAGGCTCTGAATCACCAACATCTAAGAAGAACGGACCTTGTTGGTTTATATACCATACGCTAGTCCCTTCTTCATCAATATTTATCGAACCAAATGTGTTGATTCCCCCAATTTCGATTTCTTCACCACTAGGAATTGTTTCTGTTGTAGATGCTTCTTCATCCCCATCATAGAACACAGATATATCATCTGTTATATCTGAACCTCCTGTATTTTCTATAGTTATATATGGTGAAATATTATCTCCAACCTCAGGTTCTTCGTCACTAAATCTAACATCATTAACAACTAGATTTTCATGTAAACTATCAGCACTTAAGGGTGCATCCCCATCATTTTGAACTGTTGTTTCTCTTTCTGCTTGGTAGACTATTGTAATAATATCCCCACTATCTAATGAGTATACTTCACTAACATCATCTTCGATTTGTGTTTGCTCACCATTTATTTCATAATAGAAGTTTACTAATTCTTCATTTTCTACACTTCCTATTTCAAAATCAAGTCTATAATTCCCACTATCTGAAACTTCAGCTATTTCTATACTTTCTTCATCAGTAGTTCCATTTTCTGCTGAAATATCTATATCATCAGAGCCAATACTAGATACGCTGGAATCTCCCCCTTTAAATTCAATTTCTGCATCTTCAATAGGTTTATTTCCATTAAAATTATGTGTAATAGAGTCTGAATTTATTTGGCCTGTTATATTATTTGTACTTTCAGATATTATCGGCTCTATACTAAGGCTTGCTGAAGTATATGAATCAACACCAGTGTAGAATGATATTTCATCATCACCCTGCCAAGAACCTATTTCTTGATTACGTTCTTGTGCTGTACCATCTCTTATGGTTAATGTAGCAGAACCAACAGTTTCATTACCTGATACAAATATATCTTCTGTTGTTCCAGAAGAAGGTACAGTTATTGTTTCTGAATTTATTTCAGAATCCGTCTGATTTGTTAGACTTATACTAAAATCTTCAGGCTCCATATTACCATCAATATTAAACTCTTCTTCTTCACCCTCATACAATCTATTTAAAGTTTGTTCTTCTGTCGTCACGGGCGCATTAACTCTAATCTGTTCAGAGCGAGGTGCTATGGGTGTTAGTATTGTTTCTTCTACGCCAGATTCTATCTCTTGTGTTCTCTCCACATTATCACCTTCTATAGGTATCAACTGAAGATTTATGTCTTGAATATTCTCAGGATTTGTATAATCTAATGAAATAGTAGCATTATCTACCATCTGGTCAATAACTTGTGTTTCTGATTCAACTAAATCTATCTCTACATTTTCTGTATCACTTGTTAAATCTATATTTTCTCCTGGTGGATTTAATCCTAGAGAAGAATCAGAAACATAAACAATATATTCTCCTTCATCTATATTATTAAATGAAAAACTACCATCAGAACCTGTACTTGTAGTATCTACGGTTTCACCTTGATTATTTCGGAGATTAACAGTCAAATTAGAAACATCTGATATTTCATCTACATCACTTACTTGCCCATCTATATTAGATAAAACACTGTTTTGGTTACTTGTAGTATCAGAACCAAATGGTATTAATCCTAATTGAAAACCTAACGTTAGTAGACCTAAGAATATAAAAGCAAATTTTACAGCCTGCATGGGTTCAATATCTGTAGGAATTAAGTTAGATAATATATTCCCTCTACCTTCAGGCATTTGTTTTTGAACCTCATCTTTTGGTAAACCATAATGATAATCACATTCTTCATTTGGGCATCTTGTTGATTTTAATAATGCAGAACGTCCTTTATATTCCCCTCGATAAGCAGGATTTTCTTCTAATCCTTCTGTATCACACCTAGGGCAAATCATTTCCTCCCTATTTGTGGTTTCTCTTTGTGACGGTTGTAACATATATAATATATTATGTTTTCAATCTCTTTATATTTATGGTAACCTAAAGTAAAAACAAAATATACTATAATACAAAGAATATCAGGGAAGCAGCTATACTAAGTATAACTGCGAACTTTAAACCAGAACGAACATCGTTTGAACTCAAATAACCCGCGATTAACCCACTACCAAATGCTTGAACAATGGTTGAGTGATAAAATACGAGCCTAAATCTATCTACAGGTAAAGATTCTAAATCGAATTGACCTTCATCCCCACCGCCACCTCCACCACCCGAATCACTAGTATCTGCCCCATCCATATCATCAATAACAGATAAGAACATTAAGTCAAGAATTGCAATAACAAATAAGTATACAACGAAACTTATTAGAATTACGGCTGTATACATTATCATTGCGGCACCTCGTTCTTTTCGCAATCGTACTTGATTCTCAACATTCTTTGCAGCGATAGATAGTACATCTTCTATATCTCCCGTAGATTCATTAGCTTCCGTAATAAGCTTTACAGTTCGTGTAACGATTGGGACCTGAACACGGTTTGCAAATTTAATCAATGATTCATTAACATTATTGTTCCATTGAATATCGTTTTTAACTAATCGTAATTCATCCCCTAAACGACCTGTTTGGCTGTTTGCAGATTTTTCAAGACTTTCTGTTAGCGTCATCCCGACACTGTTAGAACTAGAAATCTGTTTAAGTGCGCCAGGGAATCTATTCATCATTTTCTTTTGTCGTCTTGCACCAATCTCATAAAATATCATTAGTGGAACAACAACAATATATACAGGTATTAGAAGCCAGTATACCGTCTGTAGAACAGGCTCATCAATAAATGCGCCGAAAGAAACTTCAGCTAATCCAATGATAGGTATCGTTATTAAATAGATTAATGCAATCGGCGCAGTAAATAATATTGTTTTATTCGGATAATTAATTAACTCTGTTATAGACTCACTATATGGAGGCATTATTAAAGATGTTCTTTCTCTTTTCTTTTTCTTAGAGTAAACCTTTTTTATACGGTCATCATCAACGTTTTTAGCAAATTGTTCTAAATTTTTATCTGACCGCGAAACATCAACTTTCTTAGGTTCTATATATCTTGGTTTAGCTTCATCAGAGCTAGCAAGAACATTAATTAAGAAGAAATAACCTACGTTCATAAATGGTAGTAAACCATATACAATACCATCAAGCTGTGAAGGTTCTGCTCCACCCATAAGTGCCATAATAACGGTTATTATAATCATAAATAATGGTCCTGCAACGAAAGCTGTTACATAGACCTCACCAAGTAAACTTAGCTGTTCAATAAAACTACTTTGTTCTCTTTCTGCTTCAACAATTAAATCTTCAGATTTTTGTTCAAGGAACGTAGACATTTGAGCGCCTGAATCCATTGTAGCAACCATATCATCCATTAAATCGGAAAATTTATCACTAGGTGTTCTTTCTCCTGCTCTCCTTATAGCAGATAAAGAGTCTCTAGAGAAGTATTCCATATCTTGTATAATAGTACCAAATTCTTTTGATACTTCCCCATACACATTGTCATTTTCAGCCAACATTCTCATAACATCGTTTATATTCATCCCACCACGGTTTAACGCATACATGAATGTAACAGCAGAAGGTAATGTCGCATCAATTTCTGCTGCTCTTCTTGATGATTTATAACTTGGAATGATATAGTACATTACACCAGTTATAGCTGAAATGATAATTGTAGCAAATATAGGGAAACCTACCGTCAAACCAATTTCTGCGGCTTCTGAGTCTGTTATCTGTTCAAACAATCCAGAATTGAATCCAAGAAACGAAAGTAACCCTGTTACTGTTAGTACTAAAATAGCCGTTATAAGAGTGTATAGTACTGTTCGAGCTAAATATAAATCTGCACCGTCCGTTAAATGTGCCCCTTGAAGATTTTCCTGATAATTTTCTAAAAACTCATCGTTTCCACTAAATAAATTCCCAAATAATTTATATGCTATTTGGTCGGCTTTCTTATCATATGTATTATATTCATTTTCATTTAAATTATCTCTCCGATTATCCATATTACTTTTCATATGTTATCACCATTTTTTGCCATTTTATTCAATGAAGAATCTTCTTCATCTTTCCACTCCATGTCTGTTAAGTTTGTTAACTTATCAGGGTCAAGAGCATCATTTCGTACTTTTCTAATGACATTCTCTGAGTCAACCATGTAAGCTTGAATAACTTTAGCAACCTTTTCAAACTCTCTTATATCTTCGTCAAGCATGTATTCGAGAACTTCTTTTCTCTGTCTAAGTTGTTCTTCAAGCTCTTCTCTTGTCCAACCATTCTCTTCTGAAATACGTGCTAAGACATTTGAGGAATCAAGGGACGTAATAAATGTATCTGTTTCTGCATCCCATTGGAATGGCCGTCTATTCCTGAATGAACCATTATCTTTTAGCCCAACAATCTCTCTTGTCTCTTCATTTCTACGAACATTCTTTGCATGGCCATTTTCATCCGTAAACCGTATCTGATTCTGAATACAGACAATATCTAACGCCGTAATCATCTGTTTTGGAACATTAATCGGTGGGTTTGTTAATCGACCAATAGCCGCATCTGCTGTTTCAGCGTGCATTGTACTGTATGTCGTGTGGCCTGTATTCATAGCCTGGAAAAGCGTTTCTGCCTCTTCACCTCTTATCTCCCCTACAACAATATACTCTGGCCTCTGACGTAATGCAGCAACTAAGAGTGAATACATATCAATCTCACTACTATCATCACCTAATCCATCTCTTGTCGTACCAGGTATCCAATTTTTCTGTGGTAGTTTAATCTCTCTTGTATCCTCTATTGTAATAACCTTGGATTTTGGTGGGATGAATAATGAAACAGCATTCATTGATGTTGTCTTACCAGAAGCCGTACCTCCTGCAAATATTAACGATTTGTTATGTTGTATAGATGTCCACAAGTAAGCCATTTGCATAAGTGAGAAAGTATTGTAATCTAACAAGTCAACAGGTGTAAATGGTGTTTCTTCGAATAGACGAATTGTAAATGTACTTCCTGCTGTTGTAACTTCTGTACCCAATGTCATCTGGGCACGAGAACCATCAGGGAGAGATGCATCCACCATTGGGTCAGCAGCACTAATATGTTCGCCAGAACGTTGTGCAAGCTTCTTTATGAATGAACGCAATTCATCTTTTCCAAACCTGATGTTTGTAATAACATCTTTGTAATGTTTATGGAATATAAATATATATTGTTCTTCCCCATCACAAGATATATCTTCTACATATCTGTCATTTAATAATGGGTCGATTTTATTGTACTGTATATAGTTTCGTTCAATATAGTAGAGAATTCTCTGGAAAGATTTCCCTTGCACATCAATCCCATACTCTTTACTTATTTTCATAATACGCTTCTCTAATTTCTTAATTTTAATCTCATTCTGCTTCTCTTCATCCTCTTTTTCTTCCACATCTTCAAAGATTAATTCATTATCTAATCGACTCTGAAGTTCATCGTATATGGCTTCATCAGAATCTGTCAACTCTGGTTCAACGACAACATATCTGTAGTCATTTGAATTCTCGTCATAAACAATACTTACGTAAGCATATGGCTCATTAACCCAATACCGACGAACTTCTTCATAATTCGCATATGGTGACCTTCTAATATTCTCTGGTAATTGAAGAAGATTATCCACACTATCTTCTAATTCACTCTCATCCTCAAAAGATTCTTTATATTCTATTATCTCACCATCTTCATTACCTTCTCCAACTTTACCTTCACCCATAACATATTTTGGACCTGTATACGTATCTTCATCATCTGATGCAATCTCTTCAATAAGGATTCCTGTTTGTTCACGGAATTCACGAGGTGTCAAATTAGCCGTTAATACGAAACGTGCTATTGTTCTCTTAACAACAGGATATGCTGTTATAATTCCTACAAGAGTCATAAATAAGGCAGATTGCATTATACTTAAACCAAACACCGTTGATTCGGGACCACGATATGATTCATATGCTGCTGATAATGGCTCCTGTGCTTCCATTGGTAAATATGCCAAACCAGATTCAACATATTCATCTAATGTCAATTCAATATTTAATAGAGCCTCTTGACCACCACCAAACAGTAATGAATAAGAAACAAACGCAACAACAACTAACTGCAGTGATAATAATATAATAACTCCAAGTCTAGCAGGAATACGAATAGCAGAAACAATAGTTTTTGATTTGGCTCTCCGACTCAACCAAAATGAAATACTAGCTATACCTAACAGAATTGTTGAAACCATTAAGTGGTCTCCATAGCTTGTTTCTCCCGTCAAAACAGACATATTTGATACATCCCCAATGAATATACTAAATAGACCAACAAATACTATTAAAGCACCCATTAAGGTTAATAAAGTAGATATAAATACATCACCCATATCTCCACGAGCATATGGATTATATTTAATTAAATTCCAATAACGTTTTTTCAAATCAACATATATGTCTCTTTTAACGACTTCATCACCTTCTCTTGATTTTCTTAATTTATCAAAAAATTTCTCTAAATGTTTGCTCTTTTTCCAACCTTCATCAGTCTTTCTCAAATAATCAATACTAACATTTTGAGCATCTGGTCTTTCTTGGTCTATATCGGCTATTTCCGTACTTAAGAACTTCTTGATTTTTGTCAATATCGATGTTTTTTCTTTAAATTCTTCCTCTACGGAGTCACCAATATCTGATTCTTGATTTTTACTCTCTTCTTCCGATTCATTATCTAAATTATCTGATGGTATTTCTTCTTCCTCTTTTGTTGAATTTTTACCAAACAAACCACTTAAAAATCCAGAAGACTCTTCTTCCTCTACATCCTCACTAACTTCTTCTTCCTCTACATCCTCACTAACTTCTTCTTCCTCTACATCCTCACTAACTTCTTCTTCCTCTACATCCTCACTAACTTCTTCTTCTGAACTACTTTTAGATGGCTCTTCGTCTGATTCATCATATTCATTACTATCATCTTCCAAAGTTGAACTATCTGATTCTTCTTCATCGAATTCAGATTCTTCCTCCCCTGTTGACTTTTTACCAAACAAACCACTTAAAAATCCAGAAGAATCTTTTTCAGGTTCTTCTTTCTCCTCTTCTTCATTTATCTCATTTTCTTCAAGCGCATTTTCACTATTGTATTCAGTTTCCTCTACAACTTCCTCTTCATCAGTTTCCTCTTTTTTATCTTTCTTGAATATACCTTTTATCGTACTAATTATACCTTTAGAATTATTTTCTTCCGTATATATTTCAATAGTCTCTTCTGCATTATCCAGAGATGAAAACTTAATCTCTTCAATTAAAAAATCATCATCTATGTGTTTTACTTTTAATTGTGGAGTTAAAAATAATGTATCTTCCGTAGACGTTATAACGAAATTATCATCTTCTGTTTTATATATATCCCACTCCATAAAACTAGAATCAAATTCCATATCGTCTATTATGTTTTCTTGTTTTTCTTCAGACATGTATGTTATCTTATAATAATACTCTTAAATGTAAAAGGTTTATGTGTGGCAAGTTAGAATCATCCAACAGTATATTCCTGAATTACACCAGACTGACCAGATTCTAATGTCCCAATAATTCTTATTCTTTCCCCACTCTCAACATCATCAATTTCTATATCTTGACCAATCTCATCCATTGTTGGCGTTTGACTCCCATCAGGTTCTACGGCATGAATCGAGCTTACCGTACCTCCATTAGACCACGTAATTCGAACATCATATGTATCATCTGCCGCATTATAACTTTCCTGTATATTAACTCCTGCTGTAACTGGTTGTTGTAAAATCTCACTCAATTCTAAACTAAATTGAGATATTAATGCTGCTAATAAAATAGCTAGTGAAACCATCAATATAACGCCAACAATTGTTGATAGTCCTGCTGAATCTTTTTGTTTATTTTTTAACATATCAATATAATATATAACTCTTAAGGTTATAAGTTTTAATACAGCAAAAGAACTTAATA
>LKMJ01007520.1_pt1 | contig 10269 bp, 9 predicted proteins | sample 643391 | NCBI WGS metagenome assembly LKMJ01 (sample SAMN04112250, study PRJNA286221) | soda lake metagenome | biome: soda lake; feature: Kulunda Steppe; material: water; isolation source: sample PL-Br10 brine of Picturesque Lake | place: Russia: Kulunda steppe | collected 2010-07
TGTATCTGTGTCATGGATTCGGCTCCCGCGACGACGTTGACGCCCGTCGGCGCGAGGTGTGGCGTGGCTGTGAGCGTCGTCTCGACCGTCACCCCGAGGCTGCGTTTCAGTGCGACTGGGACACAGACCGTACACGAGGCGTCCCGGTCACCGTACCGGCTGAGAATCCGGTCGACGACCGCCGGTTCGAGCAGTGGCAGATCTGCAGCCACGGTCAGCACTGGCTGAGAAACCGCCGGCCGTTCCAGCACCGCCTGAAGGTCTGGGACGTAGCCCTCGCCCGCGGTCTCGAGCAGCCGAACGGGGCCCCGACTCGAGTCGGTCGCCCAGTGACGCTCGCAGTGGGTCGTCGTCTCTGGGGCGTTCGGTGAGGCCGCGATGTAAACCGTCTCGATCTGACTCTCGGCGAGCGCACCGAGCACCCGGTCGATCATCGTAACGCCGTCGATCGGGTAGCACGGTTTCTCGTGGTCGCTCTCGAGGCGGCTCCCCTCCCCGCCGCACATCACCAGAGCGTCCACGCGATCACCCCCACGTGGATGCCGGCCAGTCGACCGATTTCGTTTGCTGCGCCGAAGATGTCACCACTGACGCCCTCGAGGCGACGTTCGGCCCAGCGCCACGGCAGGCTGGCGCCTGCGATCGCCCCACAGATGGCGACTACGCTGGCCGGATGGGGCCAACTCAGGGCCGCCGCGGGGATCGCAAGCGCGGTCGGGGCGACCAGTGCCGATGGGGTGACCGCGCTCGTGAACTGCTGGCCCATCCCGGCGTGACTCGCCTGCCCCAGGCCTGCCATCAGCGCCATCGTCAGTTTCGCGCCGACCTCGGCCGCGACGACGATCGCAACTGCTCCGGCGAGCGGAATCCCCGCCAGTCCGACCGCGCCCAGTGCGAGCCCGACGACGACCAGCGCAACCGCGAGCTGGGCACCGACACCGGTCGTGGTGTCAGTCAGCACCTCTCGTCGGCGCTCCGCGTCGCCGTGGACGACCACCGCGTCGCCGAGGTCGGCGACGCCATCGAGGTGGTGGATCCCGGTGACGAGGTAGACCGCGACGAGATAGCCGACCGCGACCGTGACCGCTGGCAGCACCGCCCCGGCGAGAAACGGGATCGCGGCGAGCGTCCCGACGACGAATCCGACGATCGGGAACGCGGCTGGGGTGCGAGCCAGTGCCGCCAGGTCACCGTCTCTGGTCGGCACTGGCAGCGTCGTCAGAAAGCCGATCGCTCCTCGGAGGCCAGCGATTGGCCCCGTCACGACAACCCCACCTCCATCGCGGTGCTGATACTTGAGGACCAGCGGGTCGAGCCGTCGAGTGCGGAACTCGTCGCACCGTTCAGCAGTACGAGGAGGGCGTCGCTGGCAGTCGCGAGCACGACCGCGCCGACGATCGCCACGGCGGCTGCGAGCGCGACGAGTGTCACGGCCCGCTCCCCATCCGCGACGGTCGGCTCGGCCCCTGTCGGGTTGAGTACGTAGACCCCCGGCTTGGCCAGCCGGATCTCGAGGGCGTGGGCGAGCGTGGCCATCGGCCAGCCGGCGTTTGGCGACGGCGGTTCGCGGGCGGAGTGCCGGGCTTCGCGGACGATTCCGGGTCGACCCGCGGCAATCGCGATCGCGCCCGCCGTGAGTCGGGCTGGCAGCCACATCACCACGTCATCGAGCCGGGCGCTGCCAGTGCCGAGCCGACGGTCCCGGTAGCCGAGCATCGAGTCGAGTGTGTTGACGCCCTTGACCCAGGCCGCGACCGCAGCGGCCAGTGGCACCGAGATCGGTGCCAGCACGGCGAACGGGACGAGTGTCGCGACGAAACCGTCCGAGAGGTTCTCCGCAGCACTCTCGATGGCCGCACTCCGCAACGCGGCCGGTGAGAGCTGTGACGTGTCCCGACCGACCAGGCCACGGATCTCCGTCCGGGCGCTCTCGAGATCGCTCTCGGTCGCGGCCAGGACGGTCTGGGTCAACGCGAGTAACGAGCGGAGACTCACCGTAAAAAAGAGGACGAGCCCGGCGGCCATCGCCCCCAGACGGGAGTCGAGGGCGAGCCCGCCGGCGACCAGCCCGAACGCCGCACCCGCAGGGACGAGTGGGGCCAGTACTGCGATGGCGTACCCCGCAATCTGCTGGCCCCGATCGGTTGCGCTCCACTCCCGATCCAGTCGGTCGACCAGCCCCCCGAACCAGGCGACGGGATGGAGCTTCGTTCGGGGCTCGCCCACCAGGAGGTCGAGCCCGATGGCGAGCCCGAGCACGGCGACGGTCGTCCGCGCCATCAGCCACCTCTCGAGGTGAGGCCAGCGCTCGTTCGAGCCGACGCCCCACAAGTCGGCCTCATCCTGTCGTCTCCCCCAGCGTCTCGAGCCGGTCCGGGACGGCCGGCAACGGCGTCTCGCCGAGGAGCACTGATCGGCCGCCGAGCTCCTCGATCCCCCCGTCGGTTCGCGGATCGTCACCGACGTGAACCATCTGCTCAGGGACGGTCTCGAGTGCAGCGGCCGTCCGTTCGAAGATCTCGGCGGCTGGTTTTCGCCAGCCACAGTCGACGCTGGTTACGATCGCGTCGAATGTACTCGGCTCGAGCCCGGATCGTTCGAGGGCGGTCGTGACCAGTCCGGGCACGCTGCAGTTCGAACAGATTCCCACCGGGCCGTGGTCTCGAGCGGCCGCGACGGCCTCGCGTGCGCCGGGCCGTCGTTCGACCTCGGGGTCGAAGGCGGCGACGACCGCCTCCTGAACCACGTCCGGAGTGGCATCGATCCCCCGGCTCTCGAGGGCGGCGTGAACGTGATCCGGCAAGGAACACTCGGCCCCCTCTGGAACCTCGAGGTGTGAGCTTCTGTAGACCGCTTGCCAGTCCTGGGGAACCGGGACGTCACGCTGCTCGAGTGCCGTGGCGACGGCAGCGGCTGGCGCTGTCGGGTGGGTTGCGGTCACCAGCGTCCCGAACAGATCGAACGATACTGCCACGCTATGTGCACTGGGACACGTTCACTTGAGGGTCGCGGTACGCCCGTGAGGTCGTCTTGCCACTCGAGTGGTGAACAGCGTTGAAAACCGAGAGACGCGAGCCGAGTCAGTCGAGGCGGGCGAACGCGAGATTGCCGGAGATGTTCTTGATGTAGATGTCCACGACGTCGCCCTCGCCCGCACCGGGGACGAAGATCGTGTACTCGCCTTTCTCTGCGACGCCGTCGCCCTTGCGGCCGGTGCCGGTGATCTCGACAGTGTAGGTTTTGCCTTCTTCGACGGCGTCGGCCTGCTGTTGGGCCTGGCTGGCTGCCGAGCGCTTGGTCACTGGGCGGAACGCCCCGCAGGCCTGACAGCGCAGCATCTGGGTTCGGTTCTCGGTGACGAGGATCGTGTCGGGGAGTCCACACTCCGAGCAGGTGACGTACTCGTCGACGTACGCGTCGATCGCGGCGTCGAACTCGGCCCCGGAGAACGTGCCGTTGTACCGGCCTCGGCCCTCCTCAAACTTCCCGCTGGTCCCCAGCTCGCGCTGAATGAACCGGTGGAGGTGCTCTGGCTCTCGAGAGAGTGCGTCGGCGATCTCGGCAACGTTCGTAAAGCGGGTGAACGCGCCGTCTTTTTGGGCCTGGGGATCCGGCACGGATAGTCGTTCTTCGTCGCCGCCAATGTCGGGGACCTCGTCCATCCCACGGTCGAGACTCGCCTCGTAATCCATGTCGGGAGGCAAGCGACGGGGACGTAAATCCGTTCTGCTCTCGCCGACGGGGACGCGGCGGCTCGGCTCCGCTGTCGGTCTGCAATTTCTCGCCAGCGAGGCGTTCGAATCCGCTCTCGAGCGACTCGGTTTCGTTCGGCAGCTCGATCGGTTCGGAGCCGTCCTCCGTCGCCAGTTCGTCGCTCGCAACCGGATACTCGAGACGCTCGAGGTTGACGGACTCGAGGATCGACTCGCCGATCGCTGTCCGGTCGGCGGTGCGCTGCTCGGCCCGGTCCTGTGCGCGGTCACGGGTTTGGTCTGCTCGTGGGACAGCCTCTCGGGAACGTCTGCAAAAGCGGCGGGCCGGCGGCTGCGAGTCACTCAGTTGGCGATCGATCGTGGATCCACGCGCTCGCAGATTCCGTCGAAGTCGTCGTCGAAACTGCAGACGGCGTCGATCTCGTGGCGCTCACAGACGGCGACCGTGCTGGCGTCGGTGAAACTCAGCTCGTGGTCGTCGTACCGTTCGAACACGGCGAGTGATCGCTGGAGGAGTCTCTGTTCGATCGTCACTAACTCGATTCGATCGGGAAACTGGCCACGACCGAGGATCCGATTAGCGATGGCTGCTGCGTGGTCCTGCCGACCGGTCCGGGAACGGGTTAACGTGACAGCCTCGTCGAGGATGTAATCACTCGTGATGGGCCGACCATACCGTCCCGAGAGGACGGTTTGCATTGCGCTCAGTGCCGCCTCGTGTCTGGCAGCGGCACGGTCGTGGTGGGCGAAAAAGACACCTGTGTCGACGAAGATGCTCATTCCCCGTACAGGATCTCGTCGATCTCCTCTTCTGTTGTCTCGACACCTGAATCAATCGTCCCCGAGAGCCACTGCTCGATCTCCGCCTCAGAGAGCCCCTCGAATTCGTCGCGATACTCCTCGAGGACGTCGGCTTTCGACGCGTAGCGCTCGGTGACGATCGTCTCGAGCAACTCCTGTTGGGTCACCCGCCGACCGGTCTCGAGGCGAATCTCCGCCTGGAGCCGCTCGAGACAGTCTTTCGTTCGATCGGTGACCTTGATCGAACTGCTCATACTACTAGTAGAGCGCTCCACTGGTAAAGACTCATCGCCGATCACGTGTTTCGGCACCTCCTCCGCCGAAGCGCCCCGTCTTCGCTCGCCGCTGTGGGCGAGTATCACCGTCAGTTCACGCAGCGCCGGTGGTCACTCGAGGTGGATCGCTGGGCGGAACGGTTTGGCCTGGCTCGCCGTGTCGTCAGGATCGACGGGGTCGCCGTCCTCGGCGTAGACCTCAACGGTGGCGTCGAACTCCCGCTCGAGGAACGAGGCGGCGTCCGCGTAGACTCTCTGCTCGTCGATCCCGGCGAGCGTCTCGAGGGTGTCCTCGTCACGCTCACGGACGAACGAGACGAGGTCACCAACCAGCGTGTTGACGGCGTCACCGCGCTCGCGAAGGTCCGCGTCTTGCATCACCTCGCCCATCACCTGACCCTGGTTGGGGCCGACCTCGACGACGGTGTCGAAGACCTCACGTTTCCACTCGGCGGCGACGTAGAGCCGGATCGTTGCCGGGTCCGTCCCGGTGACGTCGACGATGTCGCGAACGTCAGCCAGCACGTCTTCGACCAGCTCCTCGCGACCGATCAGGCTCGGATCCGCGAACTCCTCGTCCGGCGTCGGCCACGGGGCGTCCTCGGCGGGCGTCCCGGTCAGCCGTTCGTGGAGTTCGTTCGCCATGAACGGGACGAACGGCGCGAGCAGTCGGAGCCGGGTCTCGAGGACCGTCCGGAGCGTCCACCGGGCCCCGGGCCGCTCGCGGTCGGTTCGCCGGCGGTACCACCGGAGGTTCTCCTCGAAGTTGTAGAACGCCTCCTGGCTCGCCGTGCGGGTCTCGAAGCGATCCATCGCATCGGTGACGGACTCGACGGTCTCCTGGAGCGTCGCGAGCAACCACCGATCGATCGGCTCGAGATCGTGGTCGCTCGCTGGGCCGTGCCCGCTCGGATCGTCCGCGGAGCGTGGCTCCGCGTCTTCGATCACCTCGATCGCCCGATGCCAGAACCGCTCGAGCTGGTCGCGGGTCGACCCGACCTCGTCGGCCCGCCAGTCGAAGTCCTGCCACGGCTCGGAGCTGTTCAGGAGGAAAAATCGGACGGTGTCGGCGCCGTAGGCCTCGATCGCTTCGTCGGGCAAGACGACGTGGCCCTTCGAGGAACTCATCTTCTCGCCCTCGAGCAGCCCCATGCCCATACTGGTGATCCCCTCGGGCCACTGATCGCGGTCGAACAGCTCGGCGTGGTGATAGAGGAAGAACGTGAGGTGGTTCGTGATCAGATCGTTCGCCGAACAGCGGTAGTCGACGGGATACCAGTAGTCCCACTCCTCTCGCAACTCGAGGGCCCGGTCGTCGGGGTCCTCAACCGCCTCGGGGCCGTCAAAGAGCGCATCGAAAAAGTCCGGCGTCAGCTCCGCCGGCGGAATCTCTGCGAGCCGGTGGGCGATCGTGTAGTACGCCATGTAGATCGTCGAATCCGAGAGCGGCTCGATGACGAACTCGTCGTCCCACGGCAGTCGCGTCCCCAGCCCGTAGTTCCGAATACAGGGCCACTCCTCGAGCCAGTCGACGGTGTGGACGTACTGTTCGCGGGTCGCCTCGGGGATCGCCTCGAGATCCTCGATCGCCTCGAGCGTTTTTGCCTGCCACTGCTCGTCGTTGTACCTGAGGAACCAGGTCTCCTGTTGGGCGACGACAACTTTCCCACCGGCCCGTGAGACGACGGGCTCGGGGAAGTCGTACATCGCCTCGAAAGCGCCCTGCGATTGGAAGTGTCCTTTCAGCTCCTCGCGGACGTCGGCGACGACCTCGCCACCGTACTCGCCGTACGCCGTATCCAGCACACCCTGGTGGAACTCACGGTTGTACAGCTCCTGGGTGACCTCCTCGAGCGCGGGGTCGTCGGTCGATTCGACGCCGTGTTCCTCGAGCGCGTCGCGTGCCGGCACCTCGCCGTAGCCCTCGATCGAGAGGATCGGAACCGGTTCGATCGCCGCGAGGGTCTCCGGATCGATCCCGTACTCGCGCATGCGGTCGGTGTCGGCTTTCGCGTCCGCCAGCGCGAGGTAGTCGTCCGGGCTGTGGGCGGGGACGGACATGACGACCCCGCTCCCGTTGTCCGGATCGACGAAATCGGCGGGCAGGATGGGGACCTCGTCGTCGGTGATCGGATTGGTGACCGTCTCTCCGACGAAGGTGGCACCCGCCGTCTCCCGTTCGATCGATACGTCGTGGTCCTGGAGCGCGAGCTTCTCGGCGGCTTCCACAGAGACGACCCACTGCTCGCCGTCGACGGTTGCCTCGACGTACGTGCCCTCGGGATCGATGTAGGCGTTCGTGACTCCCCGAACCGTCTCCGGGCGGAGCGTCGCCATCGGGAACACCGTCCCGTCGGACTCGAACGTGACCAGCGTGTACTCCTGGTACTCGACGTCCTCGCCCTCGAGCAAGTCGTGGGTCGTCACCGGATTTTCCTGTTCGGTGCAGAACTTCACCGGGTGAAGGCCCTTCTCGAGGAGCCCACGCTCGCGGAGGGTTTCGTACTGCCAGGTGATGAACTGCTGGTAGCGCTCGTCGTTGGTCGTGAACTCCCGACGCCAGTCGATCGAGAGCCCGAGTTGGGCCATCCCTGCCTTGTAGTGGTCCTCGATGAAGTGTCGGGCGTACCCCATCGGCGTCTCGAGGTCCGTGAGGGTATCCTCGTCGACGTTGTACGTGTCCCGGAGGACCGAGAGCTGCTCGGGTTCACCTTTCTGGAGCCGTTCGACGGCCCCGATGATCGGCGTTCCGGTGACGTGCCAGGCGATCGGAAAGAGGACGTTGTCTCCCTGCTGGCGCCGGTATCTGGCGTAGACGTCCGGGACGGTGTACGTGCGGGCGTGGCCAATGTGCATCCCCCCGCTCGGGTAGGGGTAGGGGACGGTTACGAACGTCCCGTCACCCTCGTCGGGGTCGGCCTCGTACCGGCCCGACTGCGCCCAGCGGTCGCGCCACTCGGCCTCGAGTTCCTCCGGGTCGTAGGTCATACGCGCTCATTGACGCGGACCCAATAAAAGCCCTACCGGATCGAAACCCGGTCCCGTGGTGGGTGAACTCACTCGATGTCGATCGATTTCGAGCCCTCGGCACCGCTGACCTTCGGCAGGTGGACGGTCAGCACGCCATCCTCGTAGCCTGCTGCGACGCCGTCCTCGTCCACCGGCTCCGGCAGTCTGATCCGCCGACTCGCCGTCTTCTGACTTCGCTCGCGTCGGAGATACTCGCCCTCTTCGATCTCGAGTTCGTCCGTCCGGGTCGCCTCGAGACGGAGCGTCCCGTCGGTGAGCGTGAGTTCGATGTCGTCGGTCTCGTAGCCCGGGAGGTCCGCCGTGACGACGAACTCCTCGTCGGTGTCGACGACGTCCGCGGGGACCTGACTCGGGACCTGGAGCCCGCCGCTGGTCATCCCTTCCTCGACCTGTCGACTGACACGCTCCAAGACGTCTTCTAAGTCTTCGAATGGATTTCGTCGCATAGGCGGATGTAGGCGCTCGAACGGGATAAATTCTGCCCGCGCCCAACGGACAGAATTCGGCTCGACGGCACGGGCTGCTCGCACTGACTTTCACACCGCTTATTTCGGTCCGGCGGCGAAGAGAGCCAATGACGACCCAGGACCTCATCGACGCCCTGCGCGGGGCCAACGCCGTCCGCTTCGGGGAGTTCGAACTCTCCCACGGTGGGACGAGCGAGTACTACGTGGACAAGTACCTCTTCGAGACGGACCCACACTGTCTCTCGACCATCGCCCAGGCGTTCGCCGACCGCGTCGGCCCGGACGACAAACTCGCCGGGGTCGCGTTGGGCGCCGTCCCACTCGCCGCCGCAACGAGCGTCGCCGCCGAAGTCCCGTACGTCATCGCCCGGAAACAGCGCAAAGAGTACGGCACGGGGAACCTGATCGAGGGGCGACTCGACGAGGGCGAGGACGTCGTCGTCCTCGAGGACATCGTGACGACGGGCACCAGCCTGGTCGAGGCCATCGAGGCGCTCCGGGAGGCGGGCGCGACCGTCGAGCGGGCGCTCGTGGTCGTCGACCGCGAGGAAGCCGACGGCCGCCAGACCGTCGAGGACGCCGGCGTCGAGATGGAAGCGCTGGTCACCGCGAGCGAGTTACTCGCCGACCGCGACGGCTGATCGCCCGCGTACGCGACCGAACTCAGTCGTCGGTCGCCTTCACGGGGACATCCCGCTCGATCCGATCGATCAACCACCCGTCGCCGGCGCCTCTCAGTTCGAATCGCGTCTGAATCCGGTGGGCCGTCGACCGCTCCTCGAAGGAAAGGACGACCCGGTCCGCCTCCGACTCCTCGCGCTCGAGGACGCCGTCGGGCTCGACGTCGTTCATCTTCATCGCGATCAGTTCTTTCTTGCTCGGTGGGTCATGGGCGGCCTCGGGGTGATAGAGCGCGTTGACCTTCGCGTGGTCGGCCGTCCGAACGCCGTCGTAGAACGCCGTCACGACCGCGTCCGGCGAGCGCGGCGCCGGTGGCGTCTCATCTGACGTGTCGCTTGCTGGTTCGCCACCCTCGGTCTCCGTGGCCGTTGCCGCCTCGGACGCCTCGGCTGGCTGTGCGTCGGTGCCGACCGCGTCTGCCTGGTCCTCGCTTGCTTCGGTCTGCCGATCGCTCGCAGTTCCTTGCTCGTCGCTCCGTTCTGCCTGCCCGTTACTCGCGTCTTCTTTGTCCTGGCTCGAATCCGTCTGCCCGTCGCTCGAGGCACCTGACTCGTCGTACTTCAATTTGAACAGCGTCTCCACGTCGCGGCCGACGGCCTGGTTTTCGTACGTGCGGCGTTTGTCCTCGTACCGGAGGACGCCGTCCTCGAGGGCGACGCCGCCGGCCTCGCTCGCGTACTGGAGTGCCAGCACGACGTGGTCGAACGTGATCTCGACGTCCGTGAGCGTGACTGGCTCGTCGACCAGCGGCTGGCCGTCCGTGGCGTCCGTCGCGGCGATGTACGCCGCGTACCGGGCGACTTTCCTGATGACGGCCGGGGTCAGCGAGAGCAAGCCGAGATACTCGAGGTCGAATTCCTCGAGGTCGACGGCCGCCTCGTCGGGGAACGCCGCCCGCCAGATCCGGCGACGAACGCGCTCCTGTGGCACGTCGAAGTGGATCGCGTGGTCGATCCGCCGTTTGAACGCCGGATCGATCCCGCTGCGTTTGTTCGTCGTGAGGAGCGCGATCCCGTCGTAGGACTCGAGGCGCTGGAGGAGGAAGTTCGTCACGTTGTTCGCGTACCGGTCGGTCGAGTCGCCGACGTCGGTCCGCTCGCCGAACAGGGAATCTGCTTCGTCGAACAGCAAGATTGCGTTGGATCGCTCGGCTTCCTCGAGCAGGGCCGCGAGTCGACTCTCGGTCTCGCCGATGTACTTGTTGACGATCTGGGAGAGATCGACCCGGTAGAGATCGAGGCCGCTCTCGCTGGCGATCACTTCGGCGGCCATCGTCTTCCCGGTTCCCGGCGGGCCGTAGAA
>LKMJ01007521.1_pt1 | contig 10268 bp, 17 predicted proteins | sample 643391 | NCBI WGS metagenome assembly LKMJ01 (sample SAMN04112250, study PRJNA286221) | soda lake metagenome | biome: soda lake; feature: Kulunda Steppe; material: water; isolation source: sample PL-Br10 brine of Picturesque Lake | place: Russia: Kulunda steppe | collected 2010-07
AGAGAGAGAGAGAGAGAGAGAGAGAGAGCGCGCGCTGCCCTGCCTGCCCCAGCCCCTGTGCCCGCACAGCGCCCTGGCATGCCGCCCGCTCCCCCGCCCGCGTGTGTGACCCGCAACCCCCCTTCTGTGTGTTTTGGCCTTCGCAGGCCATGCTGGACAAGCTGCTCCCCCGCCGGGCCCCGCTCACCCCGTGCCCTGAGGAGCCAGGTACGCACAGGGCAGGTGCACAGCGGTGGGTGCGCATGTGCACACGCCCCTGCGCCGCCTCCCTGCTGGATAGAAGGGATGTGCTGTGGACGCTGTGCCGGGGCTGTGACAGGTGCCATAAGGTAGAAATGCAGCTGGGCCACCCACCCGTTCTGTCTGTTGCGCGGGCGGGCACACCCACAGCCTGCCCCCAGCACAAGCACGTGCGTGGGTGCACACTGCGGCGCTCCCAAGTATCTACTCACCTCGTCTGCCGCCTGCCTCATCAGGAGGCCAGGAGGGCGCGGTCATGGCAGAGCACGCGGCCCGCGAGCGTGGGCGCAGGGTTGTCAGCAGTGGGACGGCGCCACCGCTTGCACACACGCGCACAGCTGCCAACAGCATGCCGTCCCCGCCATTCACTTGCATAGGTTCCCCTCTCCGGGCCAGCGAGCAGGACGTGGCTGCGCACCATGTGGCTGGGCCCTTGCAGAGGGGTGCGTCTGTGTGCCTGCTGGCCTGCAGGGTCCGAGGCTGCTGCAAGAGAGCACCTGAGGCTGGAGGCGCACACAGACCCCAAGCAGCACCACCACCACCACCACCAACAACAACAACAACAACAGCAGCACCGGCAGCCGCTGCCAAAGTATGGTGTGGGACGCGCGGGTGGGGATGCGGAGTGGGAGGGGACCGAGGTGAGCCCCGGTGCAGAGGGGGCGCAGGACGGCCTGCGCACGCGCAGCTCCGCGTCCCAGACGCTGGAGCCGTGTGGTTCGGGCACCTCAGGGCCGCAGGGGGAGGGCCTGGGGCGCGCAGGGGGAGGAGCTGAGCTCAGCAGCCGTGCATCCTCCAGCCTGGGGGAGCCCCTGCTGTCGGACGGTCCCCCGCTGCTGCAGGCCAAGAGCGGGGCCTTCCCTTTCCCGCTCCCCGCCACACACGCAGGCATGGTGCAGGTGAGCGTGCACCATCATGCGCACGTGTGGGTGTACGTGTGGTTGGGTGCAAGTGCGTGTGTGTGTGTACGCCTTTACCCTGGAATTGGGCATGCAGTGCTCGCTCGTGCCCTGTGCCTGCCTGCCTGATTGCCTGGCTGCCAGCATGCCTGCCTACTGCGTCACACATGCCACATGATGGACAGGCGCCCCCAAGGTGTTGTATCTGCTTGAGCTGCCAAAGCGCGCACTGCACCCATTGCCCCTCCTTGACAATGGTACACACCCGCATGCACACACAAGCACACACATGCACACATGCACACGCACACACATATGCACGCACGCCCGCACCTCCCTGTGCGTCACGCGGTCGGCCGGCCTTGCAGGTCCTGTTGCTGGTGGTGGGCTGCGTGATCGCCACCTGCAACGTGCTCATGATCCTGGTGGCGCTCCTGAGCTCCTGAGGGCCGCACCCACAGCGCGCGCACGGGCGTGCCCTCCGTGCCACAGGATTTGGGAAGGGTGTGCGCTGATGCATTGGCCTTTGGCGGAGGTACCAGCTGTGCTTACGCTGTGGGGGAGCCGGGACAAAGGTTGGCCTGCGGTAGATAGAGGTGGCCATGGGCCGTCAGGTCCTATCGTCTCCTTTGGGGGGACAACTATCTGCCCTGATCATAACCGCCCTCGTCATTTCTGTCGCTGTTGCCGTTGCTGTTGCCGTTGCACGGCGATGGGGACGTCAGATCAGCGGTAGGGCAGCGTTGAGCCAGTAGGTCATGCAACTGGGGGCGTGCGGCAGCCTTGCGCGCATTGCAGCCAGCTTGCAGGTGAGTGAGGTGACAGGCAACGGCATCAGGCCCTTGTGATTGAGTAGGCTGTGGTTTTTTCAGCGGAAGGCGCATGCACACGTCATCTAGCGCTGAGTTGTGTGGTGCCTCTCAGTCGGCCTCTGTTCCTTGACAGGCCAGAGCTTGTTGGGCTGCTGCAAGGGCCGGGGTGACGTGCAAGCTGTGGCAAATGTTTTTTTATACGAAGGGCAGAGGTGCTGTTTTATTCCTTAGTAGGAGGCAGGCTGTCACAAATGTGAGGCATCAGATGACTGACGCCAGCTTGCACGGAAGAGTAGTAGACCATGGCTGAGATATGACTGCTATTTTCAAGAATTCTTTGCAGCTTGGTGGAGGTGGAACTCCCGAAGACGCCACAAGAGTACCATCTCTTCTGGGCCCACCCAGTGTGGCTGTACAACTCCATGGTATGACTTGTCATTGTCTTCCTGATATGCCATGACAATCATGTTTGTTGGTGAATCAGATTTCATGTATGCTTCATGACCTGGTTTTGCATTGCACTGCTCTAATCCTTTCAATGGTGCATCCTTTACTGGCATGAAAATAAGGCTTACGCTGCAGGCACCGCAACACGTGATGATAATCTTGAGTTCTTCTGACCAGTTGCTGTCCGTCTCTTCATATTTCCTAATAACCTCACTGCCAACTTGGTGGGGAGCATTGAAGCATGAAGCTCGAGCATGCTTCTAAGCCAGAAGCAGAGCTTTTAGGAGCTTAGATTTCCTTCTTTATGGCTTGTTTTGTATACATCTATTTTACGTGCTTTCTAAATAGTTGCGCATTGCTTTGGTCTAACTAAGATAGAAAAGATTGCCTTTGCTCCCACTGGCCATACTATGTTATTGAAATATCATAGGATGCATAGTGTGTCTATGATCTCACGCGATGTAACACTCGCCTCATCTTACCGAAGTACCTTACTCCATCAAATTAGGAAACTATCGTTGTACCCAAAAAGCTCTGTCACCTTGTCCAAGGAGGCATAATCAAAATCCATTCTAATACCAGCTGGAACTCTCAATCCTTCGTCTTCCTTTATTTTATGAAGTCTCTCACCGGAATTGCCGGAAATGAGTGTGCAGACACATTTGCCAAATATCAAGCCTGACATGGAAATACAATCCCTGCTGAAAAAAACATTTGCATTGCAGGCCCTAGTGGCAATCCCTTCTTTGATGTTAGCTGTTGCAGAAATTTATCAACAAGGAGCTGGAATTGAAGCCCCTCGACATAGCACAAGACCGACTTACCGTAAGGTGACCTTCCTGATCTCGAAGTCTCATTAAAATCCCATATGCACTTTAAACATAAACAGGATATGCCAACTCAAAAACAGGATGTCATTCTTATTACTAATAAGGTAGTACTAATGGTAGTACCAGAGTCTGCTTCCACACGTCCACAAAGGTATCAGCAACACATTTTGGAGCATGTCCAATCTCTCCCTCCATACGAAACGCAACCATTGCGTTATGATCATCATATGATAGCTTTTGCTACCGCACAGGCACCCTTTTTTATCAGGAACATGCTGTTCGATTCAAAAAGTCCACTAGCCTTCAACGTGCACTCTGTCAGCAAGTCAATAATGCTAATGCTCTCCATGCCCTGTCAGGGTGTTAGCACAATATCATTTCTGGAATGAATACTGAACGCCATAATATTGCCTGCAGACTCATCATGAAAGCAAAGGCTTTCTTGCAGGATCTTTGGTCTGTACTACATAGTATGATTACCAGCAGCACTGATCATTTGGCCAAATAGAACTTCGAATTTCTAAGCATGGTCATAACAAGGACATTACCCAGCTGGCGATTTTTGTGCTAAAACAAGAGCACCAAATAAACTATAGTTAATATCAAACTATCTAATATCAACACGTCTATACAACTAATATAAAAAGCATGGTTCTTGAATGTATCATTAATTCTTAGTGGTTTGATTTACAGGCTAAGGAAAACAAAGCGAGCATCTAGAAAGCTCCACTCATCAAGAAAAAGAAAAAAAGAAAAGCTACGCAAGCAGCAAAAAAGCTCCTCACATCAAATAAGGAAAAGGGGCCGCTTGGGAAGAAAAGCCCCTTCACCAGAAAAGAAGAAAGCAGTCAGTGAAAACAGGCTAACCTCAAGGCCCCTGATATCATTCTGATTTCTCCCATACCCATTAAATTCAAACCTCCTTCTACTCCCCACTTACATCATGCGCAGAATGCTATATCTCATGGATACTTGTGCAGAGCTCACGATCTCAAAGCTTACAAGAGGGGGGTACACCTGATAAACTCTATCCTCGGAGGTCATATACTGTATGGTACTGTGAAACACCAGGCCTGGTCACCAGCTGGAGGCCTCTAGCAAATAATATGAGACTATGCAAGTGGTAGAAAGCCAAACAGGTTACACTCCACACCATCGTTCTTGGTGTAGAAGGTTGAATCCACACCAACATTTTGCACCACCTTAAAGAGCTCGGCCTTGCCAAGGCCGATGATTCTCAAAGGATCCACAAGACCGCCCTTAAATTGCCCGCTCACTTTGTGCATTATTTGAGTGTGTGTATTTGAGAATCAAGGCCGAGACTCTTCAGAGGAACCAGAGTGTGAGGAATGTAAATAACAAACCCTACACCTAAGAGAATGACATGAGGAACGTGGTCTCCTGCAATGCTGCGTCTAAGGTGAGCATGCTGAGCATGGGCAGCTTGGAGCTGCTGCTCAGGGCGATTGTCTTCACAGTACTTGATCTCAATGAGATTGGTGGTACGACACTGCCAAGGGAGGTTCTTGGGGCGAGTCTGTCTAGGCCGGTAAGCTGTGGCTGGTGATGGGGGTCTGCCTCCAGCTGCGGTGGCTGTCGCTAAAGAACCCCGGGCAGGGCCTGCCCCCTACCCAAAACCACCGTCCTTTCACTCCTTAAAGTAAGGCCTTGATCATTGAGATGGTTCTGTTGATTTTGGGAATTGGTATTGCATGTTTTCTTAGGAGTCACTAAAATGGCGTCAGGGCGAGAAGTAAGTCCGACAGAGTCTGTCTCTTCAATTGTGGTTTATAGCAGAAATCCAAGCCAGCTATAGTTCTGGTCATGCCACGAGTCCATTTGGTGTGCAGCAATCTCTCAACATGACATCTCACACTGTTCCACAGTCCGTTTACGGGCATGCGCAGGTTCAACCATGGCTCCATCAGGTGTACATGTTACAGCTATTAATCATTCTCTGCGCAGAAAGGAAGATCATCTGGTGCTCATACCTCCCCTTGATACATGCTAAGAATGATCCCCCGGGGCGTTGTTTTCTTTTGTTTTTGCTGATCACAATCATTTCCTTTTCTCCCTCAGCAAGTACTTACAAAAGGACGAGCTTGCCACCCTAGGCACATAAACTACGCAGTGAGTAGCCGTGTTAGTGCACAGGGTCCTCATTCTGCCCATGTTGGAGCAAGATACGTCGGAACTTCCTGTGTGTCAGTCATCCCCACATGGGTCAAGTCGCAATGGCTCCCTTTGCATGCTCCGCACCTGTGGTCATGCACAGCACACAGGCGCGGGCGCCTCAGAAGCAGAGTTGCGTAAAAGTCATGGTGAGAGCAAAGGTGCAGTGCCACAGTAGCAAAGAAGCGAACAAAATAAGTTTACACGGACGGCTGGTACAGCTGGGTACAGCTTTGACAGCTGCTTTTCACACATGTGCTTGAAAGGACAACAAATCAGCACACGCCAAGCACACGGGCTTAAGTGGAAAGGGGGTTGGGAGCAACGTGCGACCCAGATGCAAGCATGGCTCATTGCTGGACCGCATCCTTGCGCCTTGACCACACCTCACACCCGCAGCGGACACCGACTTGATGCCCTGCGTTGAGTTGGTTGGGGTCATTGGTGCCCTTGCGCTTCCATGGATGCATCCATGCTGCATATGCGCACACCCATCAGGTGCCAGCCACACAGCCCTGCTGCAACGCCAACGGCAACCCAACGGCAACCCAAATGGAGCAGTCTGCAATGCCATTGCACACCAAGGCTCCCAAGCACTGATACAGCATCAAGCAGGGCTGGTGTTGTTGGCAGGGTGCAAAGCATCGCAAAGGCCTCCGCCGCGCAAGCTTGCATTGATATCGGCCATGACCTCCGCGCTGTGCACACCCGCATGCACGCGCTTCCTAGCTGCGATGATATGATCGCAACACTTGAACTTGTGTGCAACCCTGATGCGCGCAATGCGGGACGCGCAACATCCAGGTTCTGCGCTTGCATCCGCCTGCATTACCCACACCAAGCTCAGACTCGGATCCAATCCACACACAGGCCATCAGCGGCTCGTTCGCACTGCCGGGAGACCAGCAATGCCGCAAAAATGGCGTTTCTGCGCCACCTATTTGCCCTGCCCAGCCGGTGCACCGTTTGTTGGTGAAACGCACGCTGCTGGAGCAGGCCTCACCTCCCAACGGACTCGTTAACTTTCACTCCTGATAGGGCATCAAGTAGGTGTCCGCCAGCAGACACCGACATGAGGCTTTTCGTGGGACAGCGCAGGAGCCTGTCTTGGAGTGAGTGAGGTGTTACTCCCTCTTGCCCCCCTTTTGCCTTGCCCTCCCCTGGCAGTCCAAGGGGGAAAAGAAGGGAGGAGTGCAGGCAGGGGGTTGAGCGCACGCTGTGAGTCGCGTGCGCGCTGTGAGTGCTTGCAGGACGCGCACATCCATCATGTGCCAACCTTGCAGCCCTGTTGCTGCGCTGGCAACCCAGAGGAAGCAGTCTGCCCTCTTTGCATGCACGCCTTCCGTTTGGTTCGTGCTTGCACCACGAAGGCCTTCCTTCATTGTGCAAGCTTGCATCAGCCTTGACCTTTGTGGTGCACACTCCAGTCTGCATGTGCCCCTTTGTTGCGATGGTGTGATTGCACAATTTACACTCAAGTGCTATTGCTTTGACACGCGCAATGGCCCGCGCAACCTTTACCGGCCCGCGCTTGCACCTAAATGTCGCTGCGTCACCAGGCCTGGTGATCTGCAGCTCGTTCGTACCGCCACAAAACCAGCATTTTTACAAAATCATTTTATCATGCACTGTTTATTCAGCTCTCTACGCACTGCATAGTTGGCACGTCCGCCCACTGCTGCTCTGGCCCCTCCCCCGCACACCATTGGTGGTTATGGTGCTTGTTGCACGCAATGCGGTGCGCGTCATGCCCCTAGGGGCGCCTGTGTGCAACAGCGCCTAGAGGCAGATGAGCCAGAGATACTGTGCAAGCACACGCTGAAGCAGCACGCTCACTCCCTCCCGTGCCGAGGGACACCCAAACACCATACATAATAGATAAGATTGATTACAAGCCCCACACAGAGGGTGCAAAAGGGGACACTGCGTGGTACTTGCTGGGCAGGGACAGCACACCCGAGTGCACCATACGGCACGCTGTGACCACCGCCCAGGTGCACGCGAAATACAGCAACCAGCCATAATTTTTTAAACACATTCTTAGTGTGCGTATAAATTGGGACGGACCAGGCGTCAAACGGCAGGAATACCATTTTGTGCTGGCGGGCACCAACAAGGCATCAGTGCTGTCCCACAGTACAAAACAAATGCTCGAATCCAGTCCATCATCTGCTGCTCATTCGGGGGCATGGTCCTTGCAGGCTCAAAAGGAATATTGCTGCCCAGCTTATGCACGGGCTCTTGCCTCTGTATCGGAAAGACGGCGGGCGATTACCTAGCAAAGGACAGTCGCTGAGCCGTCCAACCTTGTTTTCAACATTCTGAGCTTGCGCCCATGCTTACCTGGTGTGGCAAGCCTGTAGAATGCTTTGGTCCCTGCCACCTGAACCTGCCGCCCCACGTGAATGTGTGCGGTGCTGTGAAGGTAGCGCGCTGCTTCACCATGTACTCCCGTTGCGCCTGCATGCGTCGCACATATCAGGTGCGCATACTGAGCAGGTGAGCATGAAGAAGATTGTGGGATGTGGCACCAGAAATGGGCTTGTGCTGAGGACTGGCAAGCACAAGGTACGGCTGCGCCTGTGTAACAAGCAGTGCCCACCCAAGACCTCCAGGGCATTTATGGCGCACACTCAAGGGCTTGGCATTGTGCACATACCAGCTGAGAACCCACGGTGGAATGTGGGGTTGCAACAAGTCAGATGGGACTCTTCGCTGGGCTTCGCAAACTGCGGCATGTGGAGCTATTTCCAAGGGGTGTTCGGGTGAACCGGGCATCTGACCACCATTGCCAGTACATCTTCTCACCTCCTACTGCCTCCCATGCCAGCCCCAGCCCAATACCTTCTCATGTGTGCTTGCACAGTCGAGGCCGACAACATGCCTTTCCCCCCCCCCCCTTCCCCGACATCTGCGTCTACACACCGTTGCCATTGTAAGAGGGCTCTCGAGAGGTGTTAACAGACGAGCCTGCCTCACCTCTGCTTCTTTGTCCAGGTCGCTCTTCAAGCTGGCACTGTGCCGCTTGTACACCTTTGCCGTGCTCTTCATTCGCCCACCACCAATGCCTCCTTGCTGCGGCTGATGCTGCAGCTGCTGCGGCTGCAGCGGCGGCTGCAGTGTTGAAACTCCGTGTTCGCCATCCTTCCCTTGGCGCTCTCCCTTGCCACCTTTGCCCCTTGCCGCGTTGGCCCCCCACCGCTGCGGCGTTGCGTGGGCAAGGCCAGCCTCCAAAGCGCCGGGGGGCAGCCCCAGAGTGCCATGTTCACTGTCTAGCGCCTTCCTACTGTGCACGATGCCCCACGCCTGGGCGCTGTCCTCGCCGGCCTCCTCTCTAGCGGAATGCAAGGAAGCAAGCGGACTGACCGGCTGTGCCAGCTGCGGCTTTAGCGGGCTGCCGTTACGGCCGGGGCCGCCAAGGGGGGCCAGGCTGCTGCGGGGGGGGGGGCTCGTGGTGGCAGTAGGTGTTGTCCGAGTGGAGAGGTCGCAGTTGAGCTGCGGGTGGAATGACCATATGCATGCATTTATGCACAGATGACCTGGGAGGAAGGGAAGGAGGCAGGAAGGGATGGGAACGCAAGCACGCCAGCACACATGCGCAAGCGTGCCTGGTGTGACCGCCCCAACCACCACCAGCTCTAGCTTCCACAAACAATGCGCACAACAATTCCCATAGTGCATGTGTTCCATATCCGCCGGCACCCGGGCCAACTACCAATCACCCGGCCCCACTCACTCCCTCTCAATTTACAAGCCTCCATGCTGTCCCACAGGGCATCAAGTTGGTGTGCGCCAGCATGACCTCAGCAATTGTGCGTGTATATGTGTGTGTTTGCAAAAGTGTGTGCCCTGCAGCATGCATGGAGCAGTGCAGCTGTCTGCTTACCTTGTTGGTCTTGGGTTGCGCAAGCTCCTTGATGCGTTGCTCCGCAGCATTGCCAGTCCGCTCATACAACACTGCAAGCAACCCACCAAAAAGGCCACAGGTGTGCAGTTGCCAAACTTCGACAATGGTTTGGGGTGGGTTGGGGCAGATGCTTCAAGTTGGGCACACAAAGGGCATGCAAGCACTCGGTCCAGCGACCGTCCACTCCCTGTCCATGACTGTGGGCGTGCCAAGCTATGATCGCAAACTCGTGGCACCTGAGAGATCATTTGCACATGACAAATGTGCGAGAACCAGCTGTAACCCAGGTTCCTGTTTGCATGAGCCAGCACGTGTTTCAACTTGCCTAGACCCCCCTGGGAGGGGTTGTACATCATCGGGGCGATGTTAGACTGCCAGCGAAAGCGGCCTGTTTGCTGGACTGCTGCGCGCGATTTGTAAGCTGGAGCCTTGGGATGCACAAGGGCGGGCTGCATGTTGGCCGTCAGATCGTCCCTGGAAGTAAGTGCAGGCAGATGCGTGCCTTTGCGTTCTTTTGGCATGGCCAACCCTTGCAGGCAGTGCTCCTTTCTCGACTTTCAGCTATTTGAACTGATCTAAACCGATCTTTGGTTCAGGTGCTTTGGGCTACTTATTGGTGCTTCTGGCAACATGTTGTGCCTGTCAAGCCCAAATCAAATCTGCTGACACAATTCCAAGACCAAAAAATTTCTGCAACAACCGTTAGTCCACCTAAGTCAAGCAGTAAGCTGTGTTTTTTAAAGCGCTGTCTCTACTGTGCACACAAAAGGCATATCAGAGTGTGGGTACATGTGTTTTTATGTGCACCCTTGCAAGGAAGTTGAGTGGAAAAGTTACTCTTTATGTATTTCTCATACACGTTGTGTGTGTGTGTGTGAGTGCGTGCGTGTGTGTGTGTGTGTGTGTGTGTGTGTGTGTGTGTGTGTGTGTGTGTGTGTGTGTGTGTGTGTGTGTGTGTGTG
>LKMJ01007522.1_pt1 | contig 10266 bp, 8 predicted proteins | sample 643391 | NCBI WGS metagenome assembly LKMJ01 (sample SAMN04112250, study PRJNA286221) | soda lake metagenome | biome: soda lake; feature: Kulunda Steppe; material: water; isolation source: sample PL-Br10 brine of Picturesque Lake | place: Russia: Kulunda steppe | collected 2010-07
GGGGGGGGGGCGCCCCTGAAATTGAAGCTGCAAGCCCGTGCATGCACGCTGGCAGGGCCAAGCTGGCAGACGGTGCCACCGAACTGGTCGATTTGCCACCGTCTCTCTCTCTCTTGGCCGTGTTTCTACGGTTTTAACCGTACCATACCGTCTGCCGTACCGTCTAGACGGTCAGAATTCTCAAAGACGGCGTGGATTCACATCCCTGATGATGACACACCATTTGCACAGAGGGGAAAGGATCCTTGTCTGCCCTCCCCGACTCCACAGGTCATGCACGGAGCCCAGAGGATCCACTGGGCATGCTTTTCCTAGCAGGCGTGCAGCCCTGGCTTGCTGCGCACGCCGAGCGTCAAGCCGGTGCTCCTTGTTGTAAAGGCTTACGCTCCGTTCCCTGCGCGCTCGAGCTGCTTGCCCTTGTTCTGGCCTAGCCCTTGTCACCTGCGCCCTGACCCGAGCGCTGACCTGCTGGGTGGGTGGTAGTACAAGCCTCCCCCTACCTCGGACTTTGAGGAGAACTGTCGGGATCGATGGCCAGCATCATGGCTGGTGCAAACCAGGGGGGGGTGATTCCGAGCGACAATAACATGCCATGACCCAAACTGCTGTAACGCCCTTACCTGGTAGGTGGACACAATCATGCGCTTGACGGTGGCCAGCTTGTGCAGGGGCGTGACGGCCATGAGGGCAATGATGGTGGAGCAGTTGGGATTGGCAATGATGCTACCCTGCGCGTGATGGCCGTGTCAGGTACTCTCAGGCAGCCTACATGCTGCAGGGGCTGGGCAGATGCTGCGGCCGCGACATCTAGCACGCATGTGCAGCTGTTGGGATGCTCAACGCGCGCAAGCAGCGTGCAGTTTAGCTCATCATCAACATGCAGATTCCGCAGACTTGGTGCTGTTCAAATCATCGTAAGGGACGGCTACTGGGGCGCCGGGCACGCCCATGGATGGCGTGGCCTGTCTGGCATGCTATGCCTCGTAAATGATGGGGACATCAGCTCCAGCACTTGAGGGGCAGCAGGCTTGCCAACAGTGGGCAGAGGCACTGTATCGCGCTGTGCGGGCTGCATACGGCGGTGTGCAACGCATTTTAGCGCGCTGGGTGTGAGCCTCTCGCCGCTCAACCTGCACCAGGCGCAGCCTCTGTAGACAGGGATGGCGAGCTGTAGGCGCAGACAGCAGGGGAGGTACTCGTGGCGGCTGCCCTGCCTTGCTGCAGCCCCGCACGCGCCCACTGATGGCGTGTGCCTTGACGCAACAGGCGTGCAGCCGCTGCTGGACCCCGTACTCTTACTCATGGCCTCAGCCATGGCTCCCTAACAGCTATGCTGAGGCCATGAGCAGGCCCGACGCAGAGAGGTGGAAGCAAGCAATGGACGAGGAGATGCAGTCGCAGCATGGCGTCAGCAGCTCCAATCTCCACCAGGGCCTTGTTGCGTTTCGCGTATCACTGACGCGAGGCCTCCTTCAGGTCGTATGTGGCAGCTGATCCTGCTGTAGTCTCCCTGCTCATACCCCTCTAGCTGCCGCATCCAAATGTCCTCCTCCAATGGCCGCGGCGCATGCCGCGCATGCAGGGGCGCACGCTCACCTTGCCGATCTTGCATTGAGCCATGTGGTGAGGGTTGACCTCAGGGATGACCAGAGGCACGCCCTCTGTCATGCGGAACGCGCTGCTGTTGTCTATGACCTGCGCCAGGCACACCGCGTGCACCATACTGAGCAATGCTACGCACGAGGCATCAAGGCCCACATGGGCCCCTCTTGGATTGCTGGTCCTCCCAGCGGTCACATTCGCGCACGGCCCTGCCAGCAGTCACATGCACGTGTGAACCTGCCAGCAGTCATGTGCGCGTATGGCCCTCCCAGCAGTCACGTGCATGTGTGGCCCTGCTAGCAGCCGCGTGCGCATGTGGCCCTCCCAGCAGTCATGTGCGCGTGTGGCCCTGCCAGCAGTCACCAAACTTAGTGACCCTGAGGCTGAGATGCAGGTGAGGCACGTTTCGCATGCCAGACGCCCATCTGCATCGGCTCAGCGTGCAGTGCATCTACTGTCCAGCAACACCTTACCTGCCGCCGGAACTCGACCATTGCGCACAGGGCAAGCTGGAGTGCATGGTTTGACTTAGCAAGGACACTCAGGGACAGCAAGCCAAGCAAGGGCCATACGCTGCCAGAGTCAATGAGAGGTGGGGCAGCATAGGCTTTCTCTCTCCTGGTGTTTGCAGCTCCCGCCTCATCGCTGGATTGCTGATTATCAGGCTCCTCACCCAACCTTACTCACAGCCTTGCAGTCTTGCTAGATACACACGGTTGGAACTGAAATCGAAAACCACTCACCACCACGCCAGCCTCAGCTGCAAGGGGTCCAAACTTCTTGCTGATCGAGCCACCAGCACTGAACAGGGCGATGTCCACATCCTTGAAGCTACATGACAGAGGAGATGTGGTGACTTGAACAAGCCATGTTCACAACCAGAAGACAAGTCTCGGGCAAACGGCCAACCCATGCCCACCTCGTAACAGTAGACAGGGCATAGACAGGGCAGGTAATGCCAGCATGATCCGAACTCAAAAGCAAGGGCAGTAAAAGCACATACCAACAAACATACCTGTCCTCTTTCAGCTCCTGCACCTCGTACGTCTCTCCCTCAAACTCCTGCTTCTTGCCTGCAGACCTGCAATCGGGTTTAGATTGAGAGCTTGCATGGGAACCCTGTTAGGGCGGCTGAGAAGATACTTAAGTGCAAATAGGTTACAGGGGCACGCACCTTGCAGATGCCAACATCTTTAAATCACTGTAAGGGAAGTTGCGCTCCTTCAGCACCTGCAAGCACAAGAGGGGTGGAGGCTGGCGCAGGCCATCCCGTGCACAGGTCCCAATCCCCTGAAAGATCACACAGCCCCACAACGATCATACTCCCCTCTATGCACAGCAAGGATAAGTGGGTAAGGGCGTGAAGGCTTCAGAGCAGAGCCACTGAGGATTTCCACACTCACGGTCAAGAACTCCTGTCCTACGGCGCCTGTGATGCCCACGATCGCAACCCTGGGTCCGGATGCCGTCTTGGCTGCCTGCACCTTAACCTGCGTGCGGGTCCTGGGCCTCAGAAACGCCCTCATCTGCTGCTGAGGCCCCCTCATCTGGGCCTGCATCTGCCTTTTTTGCAGGGCCTGCATCCTATCAAATATCTATTTTCAATTGGAATAATAAAAAGAGCTGTGGTATGTCTTCTATTAGGTAGTATTAATCTTTTAGTTACTGTAGCTGGTATGCGTAGTGCTGGTATGAAAGCTAATCAAATCCCATTATTTGTTTGGAGTATCGTTTTTACAGCTATAACCTGGTTATTTCTATATAGCCTTGGAACATAACTCCAATCCACCTGTGTCGGTTTTAGGTACGTTCATTTTTTCCTCCACCTTTTATCACAGGTCCGCTCCGCCGAAAGAGGTTTCGGAACGTGACACCAAACTCGCAGAACGTCCCCGGGAGTGTTGTGCTGGGGGTAAGGTAGATGATACTAAGATTATGGAAGTGAGCTCATTGACCACGAGAGACCAAGAAAACACAACAACAAACTATGGGTTTGTTAACGCTCCACACCTGTTCCTAAATTGAATGATCTAGTTTATGTTTATTCCCTACTGCAACTCCAGATTAGCAACATGTTGTCATGTCCACTGCATCATCCCCAAACGATTTTCCGCAGGAAATACGCATCTTATCCCCCAAATAGGAGCTCTAGATGTGCCTACTTTTTGGTTGCTAAAAAGGCAACGAGCATTCCATCATGGAATCAATTGTTTTTCACGCGCTGTCATCTGGAACTCTAGAAAGAAAGAAAAGAAGAAAGAAAGCGAAACTATGCAAGCAGCAAAAAGCTCCTCACATCAATTAAGGAAAAGGGGCCACTTGGGAAGAAAAGCCCCTTCACTAGAAAAGAAAAGGGGGGTCAGTGAGGATCAGGAGGGTTGCGGGCAGACAAGCCAGCAGACCTCTCCTGATTGGTTTGAAGGTGGGGAGAATATTCTCCCCAGCATTAATGCCATTAATGCAGCGCTGGAACTCTCAATAGCTTTTGGACCTTGCTGCTGAGAGATGTTCCTTGCTGCTGCTGGGCAATGGGAATGCACTGTAAGGAGATTTGGCAATTATTGGAGGGTCAATAGTCATGCGACAATAAATATGCAAGCACAACCCTAGGGTTGTACTTGGAAGGAATGAGCAACGAGGCAGGAAGTCCACATACAGGCCCGCTAAGCCATCCCCCGCCACTTCCTTGACTACTGGCAGCAGTTGGGCCCAGCTTGCTCTGAAGGCTCGTGCCCCAGCCATGGGGGGTCTAGCAGAGGGTTGTGGGGAGTTGCTAATACAGACAGATCTGTCAGGCCAAATCACTGTTATTCTCTAATCAACAATCTGGCGTATACACACACATTGTAATGAGCTGTCACGCTACGTTGTGTCCTGCTGAATTGGTGTTTGAGACTGGGTTTAGGATCGGTGTTTAGGATCAGACATTCAGGCCCTCCAATAATCTTGGCTACAAAAAAATCTCCAACCAACAACTGTTTGATCTCTAGCACACAGCCCCAAACATCAATTCGGCAAAGACACAATTTAGCGTGACAAGTCTTTTTTCCAATACTCAAGCAAAACACGGTTGAACAACACAACTCAAATAGTACTAAGTATCAAGTTTTAATGTTTTAAACAAAAAAAGAACAGAAGGCATTATATGGTTACAGAGCCTCTGCTGACACCTCAGTACTACTATTTAGTAGTACTAGTATTTGTAGCTTGACCTTTCAAAGCAAGTTTTGAGGAAGGAGCAGTTTCATTTACGAGTGCACACTCGCAGTGGAATCCACCCAAAGAAAGGAAAAAGAAAGAAAAACTATGCAAGCAGCAAAAAGTTCCTTACATCAATAAAGGAAAAGGGACCACTTGGAAAGAAAAGCCCCTTCACCAGAAAAGAGGAAATCTGTTAGTGAGGATCAGGAGGATTGCGGGCAGACAAGCCAGCAGACTTCTCCTGATTGGTTTGAAGGTGAGGAGAATGCTCAAGAGAACGTCTGGTCCACCCACCAGTGCAGCAGAAATGGACACCTTGACATGTGCTCAGCAAGCTGCTGTGTAGAACGAGGTGCATATTCTTCTTCACTCCCAAATTACTCGTTCCTCTCTCTCCCTTTTTACCAAACATGTCCTGGGGAGGCCTCTTCTATCCGGCTAACATCAGAAAGTTGTGGTTCATTGAATCCTTACTGAATCCTTACTGAATGACATAAAATCCATTTGATACACGTTTGAATCACCCATTTGAAGATATGCGATGTTCAGATGGGTTCAAACATAATTTAACTGGGATTCAATTGGCTTTTTTGGATGGTCTAGGCACTAAAATCTGCATTTGAATCACATGTGATTCAGAGCCCTTTTGGCTTGACATTGTATCAGTCTATGATGGCAACACATCTGCGCAAGGGACCTTTGCGCAGCTGCAGCTGCTTTTCTACTCCCCAGCATGCCTCTGGCTGGCAGCCAAGCAGTTAGCCAGTTACTCTGCAGCTTGCCCTGCCATGCCGTTGTGCGAGCACTTCAACCAAGCAAATGTGCTTAGAATTTATGGCTGCAAGCGTTTGCAGTGGGTGAAGCATACGGTACTAACAAGTAATTCCGCTGCCATGCATTGTTCGGAGGGAGTACGTAGTGCCCGACTTATTGAGGTCCGACGCAGTCTTCTATATCAACCCCTACAAGGCAGATAAGACTGTCCCAGACAGGCGCAAGTATGCTCTCACAAAGGAAGAGCAAGCATTTTTGGATAAGTGGGTAGTTTGCAGACTTGGGAGTGGGCAGTAGTGATGAGGGTGGTAACAACAATGAAGGGAACGTTTGAAACAGAATGCTGGCCAAGCATGCACGGTCCAGCTGGGTGTCTGACTCATTGTTTTTGAGTTTATGGGTGTCTCCAGCAGTGTGACACAACCTGACGCTGAGAGGTATTTTCATCAAATGGCAGAGGTGTGCGCGAGAGCTGATTTTCCTGGTGGTACACGCTGGTAAATGCTTGTAAACGCTATGTGATATCAAGGTATCCTTGCAAGAGAAAAAAAGGAGACAGCAGGCCAGTAGCATATCGAAACCATCGGCATTCAAATGGCAGGAACAGAGGAAGAAACAATGGCAGCAAAGGAGGAGGAATAGCAGAAGAATGCTCAAGGTACTGCCAGCTGGGCAGGCTGCAATATCAAAGCATACGTGGAAATGTTTTACAGCCATCATGATTCCACCGGTGTGACACTCTTTAAGTAAGGAAGGCATACAGCCTCTCAGCACCAAACATGTAGACACATATCATAAAAAGGCTAGAAACATCGCACAGACTTTTGCTGAGCTGGCCAGCACTGCAAGCCAAACCAATTGAAGTCCATGTGAATTATAATTGATTCAAGGTCCAACTGCAAGTCCTCTTGGATCAATTGTGCGATTGGAATCTCATCTACTAGATGATTGGTAATTCAGGGGGCATTCAATACCAGTTAGACTTGATTCAAATGCCCATTCGAATCCCATCTGATTCAAGTGGTATTCAACTGGATTATACCTTGATCAAAAAGTTTGATTAAAAAGAACTTGCTTTTGAATGGAGCACAACTTTCTTACGAAAACTAAGAGTCTAGACACACCTCAGACGAGTCTTGTCTGCTGTGCCAAATCAGGGAGTCTTTATGTTCTTTTCTCTGTCACAACGAGAGACTGCTGCATCCAAACTAGACGCGCGGCATGGCCGTAACAATGGCTATAGCTGAACCGACAATAGGATCAAATACTCCGCCAACCATACCAACCTCCAGGTCACAATGCCACATTCTCGCTGCGGCTGCATAAATCTGGCACTGCACTAATCTGACGTGGCATCTCAAATGCACAACAAACTTTATTGCTCATTTCAAATAATGGACTACTTTTTGGCTGGCTATGACCAGTCACAAACCAATCAGCCTAACAGCCAGACTGGCAGTTTACCCTGACTTGTCACGATTGACACAGTTGACCCTTACTGCTTTTTTTCTGTCAAGTGGCCAATGCTGGACTTATTCTAGTTAAGGGTGGCTGCCCTCGTTTGGCAGGTACAGCTACTAGCTACACAGTAAGTAAGCAAACCTAACTTATGATGGACTTGAAGTTGTCAGGGATTCCTGGTGACGAAGTGCCTTCACAAATAAGCTCTATTTTGAATACAAGCTCTTTCATTTCCTTCATGACCTTTTTCTAGCAGGCAGTTGTTTCTAGCAGGCAGTCACACTTCTTGACTGAAGGCCATTGATTGTGAACCCCTTCACAATGACTGAAGTGAGTAAAATACACTGTGAGGGGGGCAGATGGGGAGGTCTTAGGGGAAGGGGCTGACATTCATGACCCAGGCTTGCAAACATGCACACAGTGTGCATTATGGGCAGCGGGGTTCACCAATTGCGATCATCCCTGTGCCAAGATTGTTTTTTTCATAGAACTTTCGGCAGCTGTGCTTAAAGTTGAGATAATGGCCTGGCCGTGAAGCTGTGAGCAACGGCTGCATACAGCTCAGAGATGGGGCGTCTGACAGAGAGCAACATTATCTCATTTACTAAGGAATTTAGTGACTAGAAGTCACTATATTTTGAACTGAAGTATGCCAGCAGCCAAAAAGCATATGAGTTTGACTATCTACCTTAAAACGAATAACAATGATGTCTTGTAACAGTGTCGCAGCGGGGGAGGAAGGTGAACAGCCAGCTATCACTTCACAAGTTGCCTTTAATGTAAGCTTGTGTATATCTAGAGCCTATCCTTCCTGCCAGCCAAGACATTATCACAAGCCCAAGCGGCAAATGGGATTACGCTTAATCATCGAGAGGTTCACCCTGTGGCCGAACAAATCCCTGATGTTGTCGATGCCATATAAAATCATAGTTGGCCGTTCCTGCAAGCAGAGCATGTGGAGCAACAACGTAGCTCTGGAGGGCGCCATGCAGAAGAAAAGCAAATCCAGCTCTGCTTTCTGTAAGACAAATCATCGCCCAGGATTTAAGATGCAACTCCCTTTGCTCTCCTTGCACGTGCACTGAAACGGGCACTTTCCAGAAAATCACTTTGTGGTGGCATGGAAGACGTGAGACATGTGTGGAATAACGGATGCGTATGTGCACCACCACAGGAACAGACATGCAAACATGCCAAATACCATCAAGACATACAGTATTTACCAACCATGAAATGGAGGCATGCTGTGAATACCAGTAAATACCTTCGTTTACTGTTTCCAAAGAACATATAACCGTACAAAATCATACGATTTTATATCCCCCTCAAGGCCTTGATATCCTGACCCCAAATATTCATGGCACGCCTTACAGCACAAGAATTCAAAAACCTGAGATAAATAAGAGAAATGTCAGGATGTTGTAGCCAGGAAGCATGATTGTGTAATGTTACAAACCCACCCATGACTGCCAAGGGGAAGAGCACTTTTTGTGTGTTCTTGAATAAATAATGATAAATTCTAGGTCATCTGCGGCAAGATGCTACGCCCTGCTGCTCTTCTTCTGTCAGCTTTACCACATGGCAGGCATTTCACTGTGTACATTGAACGCCAATATTAATGCATCTCATTGCAGCTATGGCATCGCTCATTATGCTTATTATCATCATGTACATAGCTCTGTGATTGTGCATCCCAATTCTGACCAACTAAACTAAGCTTTGGCTGCTGTGTCACGTGCTGTATAGGATCTAGCGTGGCAAATGTTGGGGGCTTGCAGGTTTGTGCCGGAGATCCGGATGGGTCGTTCAAGTTCAGCACACCGCAATACACAATCATCCAAGCTGCACAAACATAAAATATCTGTGTTCTGGGCCCAGGTTGGACGAGCTGTCTTCAGCTGTTTGAGCCCAAATGGGAAGGAAGTTGTCCCTCCAGCCCATCATCTGGTTGCTTCATGAACAATTGATCTTTTTTTAGTAATCCTTGTAACTTGCTCTGGGCGTGAATTGGCATAATTCAACAATTGTGATATTTTGCGCAGGGTATACCTGTATACCCAAATTTTAATCTACCCTTGTAACGCTATATACTATATACAGCAACTGCCAATCCTTATAAACGAGCATGTCCTGCAGTTTCAGCGGCCCTTGGGTCTATCATGCACACACATGAAGGGTCACCCATAAAGGATGCAGAATTATTTTCTGCCCTCTTGAGCAATGAAATCACACGGCAACACTGCCAAAGAGAGAAATCCTCCATTTGCTAGCCATTGCACAATTGCATGAAAAGGCATTGCATTCATGAAACACAATGTATCTGTCTGCCTTGAATGCACTCGCATGCGTTTGAATATCTTGTACACAATGCAAGGAGCTGCCTTAGTAAGGCATTCTCTCTAAACTCCACGGTAGCATGACAGCAAGGGCCTGCATGCACCTGGACCACAGAGTATGCTCACCAATGAGAGACCCCAGGCTATGACGCTGACATCCTCAGGCAGTCCCATGGGTCGAAGCATCTCTGGCCGGAACATGCCGCTGTTGCCGACCTGTCATATGCCAAGTAATGCCAGATTGAAAGATAGCAACCAGAAGGTGAACCTATCATGCACTGTCTGTGGATAGGGATGACATGCTGGTGCCCATACAAGCTACACCTGTGTCTATGACAGGGACTGGTTCCTTCCGTAAAGCTCTAAGGGAGAACAGGCCTACACACCATGCACATTAGGATTATGGCGCTCTTGTAGGTTGCCTGAACATTCCCACAGTCCAGAGCACATTTCCTGCTTCTCACCTCCATCCACTTCTTCAGCTGCTCGCTGTACGAGAAAATCTCCATGGAGGGCTCAGTGTAGGGGTTGTATGCAGGCTTGAAGCGCAGCTTGGGCAGGCCCAGGCGTGTGAAGAACTGACGAAGAATGAGTAGCATGTGCACTCTTTAGTAAAAGCAAGCTCGTGTACGTCAAGGCTATGGCAAGCGGGCACTCCTAAGGGCAAAACCACCTGACCCTGAGCCCCTGGCTGATTGCATCTGACGAGGGCCGCGAGACAGAGGGGCAGGCAGCGCATTCCAACGCAGGTAGGAACTCACTTCATGCAAGACGCCGATAAGGTCGCCTAGTGTCAGCCCTCTGTCGCACACCAACCCTGCATTGATGCAAAGCATTATATCCATGCATTTACCTCCCGAGGCCAGGGGGCTGAGTCTTGGTAGAAGAGAGA
>LKMJ01007525.1_pt1 | contig 10264 bp, 8 predicted proteins | sample 643391 | NCBI WGS metagenome assembly LKMJ01 (sample SAMN04112250, study PRJNA286221) | soda lake metagenome | biome: soda lake; feature: Kulunda Steppe; material: water; isolation source: sample PL-Br10 brine of Picturesque Lake | place: Russia: Kulunda steppe | collected 2010-07
GTTCATGAATTCGTTGAGTTTCATAGTTTCACCCGCAGCCCGGGCCGAGAGGCGTCGGCGCGGACGGTCGTCCGTCGCGTCGATTTCCCGGCGTTGGTGACTGCGTTACCGGACACTACGGTAGTTACCTATATAAGCCGGGGTTGGAACTCACTGTTCGATACGCGGGAGGGGAGTGGTAGAGCGTTTCTAGCTCACTTTGGCGTGTTTCGGTGGATCGCCCGATATTGGAGCTCGGAGTTGTGGGGCTGAAGCGGAATGAAACGGGATAGATCTAGTCGGAGCACATGACATGTCGGGGAATATCCGCCCTATTGGCTGATTTTCCCTCACCTCGGAAAGGTCCTTTATATAGGCGTCAAAACGGCGATCCACAGGGGAACCGCCCTCCCGACGAACTCACCGCCGTCGAGTCCGCTCCCTTTCGTTCGCCCGCCGGATCAACCGTCCGATCCGTTCGTCCATCGGGGGATGGGTCGCGAGCAACCGCGTCAACAACCCCTCCTCGTCGCCGTAGACGTACAGCGGCGAGAGAGTACCCCACCCCGGTGTCGAGGCCCGCTCGATCTTCACGAGCGCCCGTGCGAGCGAGATCGGGTCTCCGGTCGCCTCGACGGCGCGGTCGTCGGCGGCGTACTCCCGGCGGCGCGAGTGAACGCGCAAAAGCACCGTCACGGCGAAGAGCGCGACGATGACCACCTGGGCGACCCGCCACTGGACGAGGGCCAGGTGTTCCAGCAAGGGTCGCGGGCGTTTCCCCCGGAGCAACGAGAGCGCCCGGAACAGGCCACCGACGAGCAGCCCGATCGGCAGTAAGAGGAGATAACAGACGCCGCCTGCGGTCCGAACCGCCGTGTATCCGAGCGTCTGTATCAATCCGTCGCGCCCCTCTAGGTGGGCGAGTTCGTGGGCGATGATCGTCTCCAGCTCTCGGGCGGTCAACAGTCGAAAGAGGCTAACGTCGAGGACGACAGCGCCGCCGCGGGCGGTCCCGATCGCCAGCGCGTTCGGCGCCTCCATCCGGGCGGCATACAGCGTCACGTCCCCGACGTCGAAGGCGGGGGCGATCCGTTCCACGCGGGCGTACAGCCCCGGTGCTCCTCCGGGTGTGAGTTCGATGGCGTCGAGTTCGCGCAACAGCCCCGCTGTCCCGAGCCGATAGCTGAGATAGCCGACGGTGAGCGTTACCAGCGCGAAGTACACGAGTAGCCGGACGGGGTCGGGGCGGTCGGGGAACACCGAGACGAGGAACCCGTAGCTTGCGACCGCGACGAGACCGTAGAGCGCGAGAAGCGAAAGTCCGGCAAGCGCCATCAGGAGTCGCAGCGGGAGCCGTCGCATACTCCAACGTCGTCCGACGGATATACGAGCGTTTCGTCCGCACTCGAACGGTTATCGCTCGGCCGTCACTCGACGCCGGTGATATCCGTCACCGTGCCGACGCCCTTCGATCGGCCTTCCCGGAAGACGAACCGCTGGCCCTCCTCGACGGCGTAGGGGCGAAACTTGAACCGGACGCGGGCGGTCCCGGTGTCGCCCGGCAGGAGCTGGCCGCCGTCGGGGTGGATCGAGGCGGTCTCGCTCACCGTCTCGAGGTGGACGACCGGCTCGTACCCGTCGTCGATCCGTGTCGGGTGGTTCAACACCATGACCTCCGCTTCGAACTCCCGGACGGCCTTCGGTTCGGCTTTCCGGGGGAGCAACACCATCCCCCGTTCGAGATCGGCCTCGGCGATCCCCTTCAGCGCGATCCCGACGATCCGGCCCGCCGAGGCCTCGTCGACCCGGTGGTAATGCATCTCGATCGACCGGGCCTCGACGGGCCGAAACGAGCCGTCGGCGAGCGGGCCGACGAGCAGTTCGTCGCCGGCCTCGACCCGTCCGGAGCGGACCGTTCCCGAGGCGACCGCGCCGACGCCGGTGACGTTGTACGTCCGATCGATGTACATCGAGAAGTCGCCGGCTTCGGTCCCCGTCTTCGGGAGGTGTTCGAAGATCTCGTCGAGAACGGGGAGACCGTCCATCGTCACCGCGCTCGTACTCACGACGGGGACGACCTGTTCGTTGATCTCCTCGATCGCGGCCGCGACGCCGTGACGATCGACCGAAAGCGGCGTCCGGTCGACGTTTCGGAGGAGCCGTTCGACCTCCCGTTCGACCTCCTGGAGCCGTTCGTCGCTCACCGCGTCGGCTTTCGTGATCGCGACGATCGTCGGCAGTTCGGTCGCGAGCAGGATGCCGAGGTGCTCGCGGGTCGTCCGCGTCGGCCCGTCGTCGGCCGCCACGACGAGCAGCCCGTAATCCAGTTTCTGGCCGACAAGCCCGCGGATCGTCGTCCGAAGCCACGGCTCGTGACCGACGGTGTCGACGAACGACACCAGCCGGTCGGCGTCCTCGACTACGCGCGCGCGATCGGACTTCCGGTGCGGGTTGTCCATCCGGATCGGCCCCTCCTCGTCGAAGCCGTAGACGCCGTAGGAGAGATCGGCCGACAGTCCCCGCTCCATCTCGTGGGGTCTGACGTCCAGAAAGCTCCGGGTTCCGCCCTGTCCGTCGTCCGGCGAACCGGTGACGAGCGAGCCGACGAGCGTCGATTTGCCGTGATCGACGTGGCCCGCCGTCCCGACGACGATGTGGTCGTCGTCGGCCTCGAGCATCGAGCCTTCCCTGAGCGTGGCGACGCCGACGAGCCCGCGTTCGGCGTCGCCCTCGCCGACGCCCCACGTCTCCACGTCGTCGATGTGTGCCCCGGCCTCGTCGGCCAAAAGTGAGAGGACGTCCATCGATTCCGAAAAGGCCGCCGGTTCGATGCCGGCGATCCCGCCGTCGTCGGTGACGCCGACGACGTAGGTCGCCTCGCCGTCGCCCGAGAGGATCCGATGCCGGAGCTGGGCGACGAGTGACTCAAGCCGACCGTCGTTGAGATGCGTGTCGCGAGTGAGTCGTTCTTTGAATTCGATGCTTCCGCCTTCGCGTTCGCCACGTTCGAGGGCCCGCCGGAGCGGCGCCCGGTCGGCGCTCATACGGGAGTGGGTAACAACCACACGGAGAAAAGCTTTCCCCGGAGACGGGTCAGAAAACCGTCTTTTCTGGTGTATCAAGGTTCGATTACGGCGAATCGACGGCCTCATCCGGACTCGAACAGCCGCGGAGCCGAACGCTGAAATCCCCTGCCACAGTAGGGAGCGTATGCACGTAAGCGTCGTCGGGACCGGATACGTCGGGACGACCCTCTCGGCCTGTCTGGCCGATCTGGGCCACGAGGTGACGGCGATCGACATCGACGAACGGACGGTCGAACGGCTCAACGACGGCGAGACGACGATTCACGAACCCGGACTGGACGGACTCGTCTCGACACACGCCGGCGGACGACTGCGGGCGAGTACGGACCACGCTGTCGCACTCGATACGGACGTGACCTTCCTCGCGGTCGGAACTCCGGCCAACGAGGACGGCTCGATCGACGCCTCGATCCTCCTTTCGGCCGCCGAGGACGTCGGTCGAGCGATCGCCGACAAGGGCGGCTATCACCTCGTCGTCGTCAAATCGACGGTGTTACCCGACGTGATCGAGGACGAACTCGTCCCGACGATCGAGGCCGCCGCCGGAAAGACCGACGGCGAGGAGTTCGGCGTCGCGGTCAATCCCGAATTCCTCCGGGAGGGCAGCGCCGTCGAGGACTTCATGAGCCCCGACAAGATCGTCCTCGGAACCGACGGGGACGAACGGGCGCTGGATCTGCTGGCCGAACTCTACGACCCGCTCGTCAGCGATTGGGACGTGCCAGTCGTCGAGACCGGCCGTCGGGAGGCCGCGATGATCAAGTATGCCAACAACACCTTTCTGGCGGCGAAGATCAGCCTGATAAACGACATCGGGAACGTCTGCAAGGAGTTCGGCGTCGACGCCTACGAGGTCGCCGACGCCATCGGACTGGACTCCCGGATCGGCGGGGAATTCCTCCGGTCGGGGGTCGGGTGGGGCGGTTCGTGCTTTCCGAAGGACACCGCAGCGCTCAAAGCCGCCGCCGAATCGGCGGGGTACGACCCCCTCATGGTCGACGCGACGATCGAACTGAACGACCACCAGCCCGAGCGGCTACTCGAACTCCTGGCGGCTCACGTCGACCTCGACGGCGCCCGTGTCGCGGTCCTCGGCCTCGCCTTCAAGCCCGGGACGGACGATATCCGAGGCTCGCGCGCGAAACCGGTCATCGAGGGGTTGCTCGATCGGGGGGCCGCTGTCGTCGCCTACGATCCCCGCGCGGCGGGGGCGATGGCCGACACGTTCCCCGAAATCGAGTACGCCGACTCGGCGGAAGCGGCTCTCGATGGGGCTGACGGCGCCGCCGTCGTCACGGACTGGCCGGAGTTCGCCGACCTCGATTCGGCGTTCGACGCGATGGCTGATCCGGTCGTCGTCGACGGACGCCGGATTATTTCCCGCCGCGAGGGGATCACCTACGAGGGGTTGACCTGGTAGATGCGGCAGTTCGTCGTCCTCGCCCACGAACTGTCGGTCGACGCGGAAATCAGCCTCGACGATCTCCCCGGGACGGGGCGGCTCGATCTCCTCTCCCGGTGCGTCACGAGCGCGCTGCTTCTCTCTCACGACATCCGTGAGGACGTCCGGGTGTCGCTGGTCGTCGACGGTTACGTGGTCAGCTTCGAGGGATCGACGCTTCGACGGCTCAATCCCGACGAACGCTCGACCGCGGCGTTGATCCGTGACGCACTTTCGATCCGGGGGGACGCGATCGGTGCGATGGCCGCCACGTCCTCGCCCGGCGTCTCGATCCGCCGGAGCGATCTCGAATCGATCCTCGATGCGGCGACGGACGAGACGATCGTACAACTACACGCCGAGGGTGACCCGGTCGTCGATGTCGATCCGCCCGACTCGCCGCTGTTCGTGCTTTCCGATCACCGGGAGTTCACCCACCGTGAGGAAGCGTTGCTCGCGGCACACGCCGATGAACGGGTTTCGCTCGGTCCACGCGCGCTCCACGCCGACGGGGCGATCACGGTCGCACACAACTACCTCGATACGGACGGGTTCACCGCGTACTGACGCCGGAGATCGACAGCGAGACGGACGTCATTGTTTTTGGAGGCCGATCCAGCCCGGATGGCCCGGGCCGATCCGTTAATGAGTGCCCGGTCGGTAGTAGGGATCGATGAAACGGCGCGAACTGCTCTGTGCGTGTGCGGGCTGTACACCACTTCTGGCCGGCTGTACGGCCGGAAGCGGTCCGGTCGAGAGCGATCCCCGACACCCGTTCGCGGACGAAACGGTATCGGTCCGGATCGAGAACCGGAGCGACACCGACCACGACGTCGAACGGAACGCCCGAGAGGCGCTTGCGTACTGGGAGGACAACGCCGAACAGTTCGTCGAATTCGGAATCGAGTTCGACGTCGTCGAGGTGGACCCCGATATGACGATCGCCTACACCGACACCCCGGAACCGTGTCGGGACGTCGAGGGCTACAGCGAACTCGTGTTGGGGTGTGCACCGCTGATCACGCCGGGGCGTCGGGCTCCCGAAGGTCTCACTGCGTACGTGGTCGCCGCGAACCGGCCGTTCGGGAAGGTCCGGATCACGACCAAACACGAGATCGGCCACGTTCTCGGGCTGTATCACGACGCCGAGCCCAGAGAGATAATGTCGAATCGTCCGGAGGATCGGATCCCCCTGTACGAAACCCGGATCGGTATCTGGGAGGACGTCCTCGGGGCACAGGAACGCTCGAACGACGGGACGCGGCTGTTCGATCTGGGCATCGAGAGCTGGAACGATCGACGATACGAGGCGGCCGAATCGGCGTTCGGCGCTGCCAACGACGAGTTCACCGGGGCCCGAGTGCTCGTCGACGCGGCGATCGAAGAGACCGAAGCGTTCGTCGATCACCCCCGGGTCGAAACTGTCGCTCTCGAGGATCTGCGAACGCATCTGGGACGGCTCGGGGATCGGATGGCTGCAGCCGAGCGGTTCACGGCGGCGATGGTCGACGCGTCGATCGCGGCGGGTGAGGGGGACGGCACTCGGGCGAACGAGCATCTCGACGCGGCGAACGGGAGCCTCCGTGAGTTCAACGAAATCGGGACCGTCGAACTCCGGGCGATCGCCGTTTCACTCGGGTTGGTCCGTGGCTTCGATCGGGACGACCCGGTCGTCGAGGTCGACGAGGAGGCGGTAGAGGCGTAGCTCTCGGTCGAACGAGAGCGCAAAAGAGGGGATGAGAACTACTGGTGGTCTCCCCTGTTCCAGAGGATACCGATACAGCCGGGCGAGTCCTTGTACTCGATTGAGCCCCCGTGTACCTCCAGGTCGATCCGTTCACCGTCGATACGCTCGCCGGTGAACTCGTACTGGAAGGTCTCGGCGGCGGTGTGATCCATCGCGAGAAACTCCTGGACCGTCTCTTCGGCCGTCCCGTCGGCGGCGATCGAAGGCGGCGAAGCGCCGATCAGCTCACACTGCGTGTAGCCGAAGATATCGGCGAACCGCTCGTTGACGTATATGAACTCCCCGTCCTGCACGATGAAGACGCCCGCGAGATCCTGTTCGACCAGACGCTGATACCACGACAGCGCCTGCCAGAACTGCTGTCTGGTCCGGTACCGTTCGACGACGTTGCGAACCCGGTTGGCGAGCAGTTCGTACTGGTCCGTCCCCATCCCTTTCTGCATGTAATCGGTGACGCCGGCGGCGATCGCCTCGCTTGCGACCTCCTCGCTTCCCTTGCCGGTAAAGAGGATGAACGGGAGATCGGAGTGTTTCTCGCGGACGATCTCGAGAAACTCGATGCCGTCCGTGTTCGGCATGTCGTAATCGCTGATGATACAGTCGACGGGCTCCTCGTTGAGGTAGGCGAGCGCTTCCACGACGTTCGTGACCGGATGGACGGAGAAATCCTCGTCGACGCGTTCCAGACACACCTTCGTCAACTCGCTCACGTCCGGTTCGTCGTCGACGTGCAGGACCCGGACCTCCCCGTCCTCCACGCCGGCCGTCACCGGGACCGGAACCTCGATGAGGTCGTCGTTTATCTGATCGGATATCTCGCCCCGAACCAGCGGAGGTGTCCGGTTTCGGGCCTCGACATCGCCCTGTAGGACCGAACGGGGAATCCTGACTCGTTCCTTCGATTTCTGTTTACTCATCATATTAGAGGCTATCACACCGCCCACCGATCGCTGCGACAACCGACGTATCGGCCATATGGGAAAGAACCTTTTCGGTTACCGGTCATCCGATCGAACTCGTGCGTACGTACTGTGCGGTATATGATAAGGTTTTGTACCGTTCCGCCACTTTCGGTCCCATCCGGCAGAGATACTCTCCGGTTTCGATGCCATAGATCCACTGTACCGGATAGAATCGGGTAATTACCGCTTAATTCCACTAATTTTATGTAATAAAGTATCAAAAAAATTTAATATCAACCCACCTGATTGGCAGGATGTACCATGTCAGACTCAACTGTTGCGGCGTACCTGCGCGAGCACCCGAGAATGATGGGCGTACTGTTCACGACGATGGTCCTGCTTTCTCAGGCGGGAACGGCGGTTGCGGGCAACGGCAGCACGATCAGCTGATCGGTTCCGAAACGACGCGGCTGTTTTATGTAGACACGTACGAACGACCAGCGCTGACCTCGAGCTACCCGTCGGTATCGGTCGGCGCTAACGCTCCCGACGCCAGCGGGCGGCTCCAGCGGAGTTCGTCCCCGTAGCGGACCGGTACGTTCTCGAGTTCAAGAAATCGGATCAGCTCGGTTCGGTCGACGCGGAACGTCGCGATCTCCCCCGAACTGAGGAAATGTTCGTCGTTGTCGCTGATATGTGGTTTATAAACGCTTCCGAGCCCCGCGTCGTCCGTCGGGTACGTCGTGATCTCGACCTCAAATTCGTCCCCGACCCGGGTGATATCGAGACAGTTCGGCGTCCGACTCACGGCCTGTGTGACCGTCATTCCGCCGTCGCCGACGACGATGTACTGTCCGCCGAGCACGCTCTGATCGCGGGCGATCCCCAGCGCGGCCCGCAACGGGAACCCGGCGTTCAGCAGCCGGGCGACGGACTCGCCGATACGGACCGCGCCGTCGTTTACGATCTCGTTCAGCGTGACGATCCCGCCGATCGCCCCCGATTCGATGAGTTCCAGCCCCTGTCGGTAGGAGTTACACGCGTTCAACAGGAACGCGTCGATATCGCTTCCGTCCAGCGTCGCCGCATCGAGTGTCCCGTCAGCACACCTGAACCCGTCGGGTTCGGTGTGGCCGATGTAATGGAGGAAGCCTCGATCGGATTCGAGTTCCTCGCGAAGCGCCTCGACCGTCAGATCACTCCGGATCCGGACGTCGAACGGGAGGTTCTCCCGGTCGCCGTAGGCCCGATCGACGAGCTCTCGCTCCTCGCTCATGCGGTCGTCGTTGAGGACGATCGTGATCCCCACGGCCCCTTCGGTCGCCTCCCGGTCGAGGCGGTTTTCGAACGCCGACATCGTTAGCTTGCTCGCGCCGATCGGGATCCGATCGCCGATCCACGCCTGTTCGAGCGAACTCGACGACTGTGGCTGGACGTAGGACGCCTCTCCGACCGCCGTCGTCTCCCCGGCGGACCTCGTCAGAACGCCGTCCCGAGTCAGCCCGCCGGCCGTTCCACGGTCTGCTTGCCCGGAGTTCGCGCCGTCGGCCATCCGGATAACAGCCAGATCGTCGACCACGAACGGGAGGTGTTCGACGGTTCCCGCGACCGGCTCGACGTGGACGGTCAACCGCCACTCGGGAATCACGTCCCGCAAAAGCGCGTACGGCACGTCCAGATAGGCCGGGATGCGCTCGGACAGCGGCAGCTCGTACAGTCGCTCCCACTCGAGATCGACGTACCGTTCGACGTCGCATCTGGCGCGGAGATCGAGCTCGTACAGTCCCTCGGTCCGGGTGATACAGTCGAGGACGAAGAGTCGCTTGAGCGTCCGTTCCACGTTCGTTTCGAACCCCTTGGGGGCCGAAAGGTCGTGTTCGAATCCGGTGTCGGTCACGAGCCTGGGCTCGGTCCCGGGGACGATCTTTGCCCCCAGATAATACGCCAGCGGCGCGGCGGTATAGACGGATTCGTGAGTGGGCGGAAGCTCCAGACGGACGCCCGTCTCGGGAGTGTCGATCGAATCCGGTATCTCCAGGCTATCACCGAGGCGTATCGCGGGCGGATGGCCCCGAAGCGAGGGGAACGAGCGCTCCGGGCTCGTGGTCTTCAGCGCCGATCCGAACGTACTCACCGCGGCCATCATGTCCCGGGGATCTTCGGTCGTGGTCACCGTCGCGGCCGGCCGATCGTGCCACGAGAGGACGCCGATCCGCGCCGTTCGAGTCTCCTTGAACTCGATCCGTGTTTCGAAGAGCGTCGCGCTTATTTTTAGGGGCCCCTCGATCTCGACGTAGGTCTTGATCTGTGCGCCCAACTCGAGGACATAGCTCCCGTCCGGGATCGATTCCTCGTCGAGATGACCGATCTCGCCGACCATCTCCCCTGCACGGTTCCGGACACACACCGTGACGACCTTCGGTAACACGAGTTCGCTCGCCGTTACTGCCACCGCGCGCTCGACGGGGAAGTAGAACGGCTTCGTATCGATCGGCGTCGGTGAAACGCCCCGGCCGGTGTGGAGCCGGTAGCGGAGCCGCTCGATGCGGTCGACGATCTCGATACCCGGCGGATCGTCGATCGTATCGAAGCCGAAGGCGGTGTGTTGCGCTGTCATCGATAGACCTGTTCGCGGTTTCCTTGTTCAGATCTGACAGGTAAAAACCTATCGGGGAAAATGAGCGATCTCGCGCTCCGAGGGCTCACTCGGCCTCCGGCTCTTTCCGGCGGACCACGATGACGGGACCGACCGACGCCGCCGCCACCCGATCGGCTTCGCCGCCGAACACGAACGACCTGAGCGAGGGCGCTTTTTCGCCCATCACGATGGCGTCGTGCCCCGAAACCGCATCGATCAGGCCCTCGAAGGGTGAGTTGACCACAGCGTGTTCGGTTCTGGTTTCGATCCCGTCGTGACGAAGCCGTTCAGCCGCGGTTTCGAGCCGGCCGTCGTTCGCCTCCTCGTCTGCCGTGGCGAGGAAAAGCGTCACGTCGATATCGCGTTCGCCGATCAGTTCCGTAACGAACGTCACGATCCGGTCGACGTCGACGTCTCCCGACAGCGTAACGAGAATCCGGTCGACGTCGCCTGCCACCCCGGATATCGCGA
>LKMJ01007527.1_pt1 | contig 10263 bp, 15 predicted proteins | sample 643391 | NCBI WGS metagenome assembly LKMJ01 (sample SAMN04112250, study PRJNA286221) | soda lake metagenome | biome: soda lake; feature: Kulunda Steppe; material: water; isolation source: sample PL-Br10 brine of Picturesque Lake | place: Russia: Kulunda steppe | collected 2010-07
GTATCAGGTGCAGGGCTGGATTTGTGAGGGAGGGCAGCGCAGGGGGAGGACATGGGGTGCAATCCCGGGTGCGTAGTATCAGGTGCAGGGCTGGATTTGTGAGGGAGGGCAGCGCAGGGGGAGGACACGGGGTGCAATGGCTGCTGGGCGGGGGAGGAAGCAGGGTGGGTGTGGATGTAGATTTGTCAGAGGCCTGGATTAGAGCGAGGCTGCACAGTGGGGGTTGGTGTGGCTGCAGGCTGCAGGGGCGGGTGTGGCCCCAGAGGGTTGGAGGGGGCTGCGAGGATGGGTGTGGCCTGCGCTGGGTGCAATGCAAGGGTGTGTAGAGTCTCGTGCGCAGGCCCTCCTTGGGCTGCTTCAGGGTGTGGCTGAAGTTAGCGCGTTCTGTGGGGTGTCAAACTGCCACGCGTGCTTGGATAAATCTGTTTTATAACCCGTTCCTGTCTTTGGATTGCTGCATGTGCGTTCAGGACAACACATGCAAAACACTGGCCATGGTGGCAGCGGACTTCCAGGTCTCCATCGACATCGCCTTCCTGGCGCAGGTGAAAAGATGTGACGCTCAGGTCCAATCCGAGCGCTGCAGGACTCCAGCACAACCTGTTTTTTCCCCAAGGCTGTGCATGAGTTAGAAGATGTTTGGCATTTAATGACAATGAAAGGCCATTTGTGGTTTCACCAGTGGTGCCCCCGGAAAGGTTAGCGCTTGCCCCTTCACAAACGCCAACTACAGACCTGCGTGCTGTTTATTGCAGGTTGCAAGGAAGCGCGCTTAAACGAGCCAGGGGCTGTTGTCCTCCTTCGCGACTGCTTGTTCCTCTGCTGCTGGCGCTGTCCTTGCTGCCTCTGCCACCCTCATTGCCCCGGCTGCAGCCGCAGCTGCTGCGCCAAAGCACTAATTGGAGACGCTGACCTTCCTGCCTGCCGTCTTCTGCGTGGCAGCCGGCCACAAGCCTCACAAACGTGCAACTGTTGAGCTTTGAATGCTTTGCCGCTGCGCGCGCTGGGCTGCGTAGACGTGGCAACCTTACCGTGGTCAGTGTTGTACCATAAGCCTCTGCTGGCCCACATGCACACCCATGCCCTGTGCTGGCTATCTCGCGCGCAGGGCTACGTGGACGTGGCCACCTTCTCGGACCTGGCGGCGTCCACAGGCGGCACGCTTTACCAGTACACACCCTTCAACGCCGCAATGGACCATGACCTGGTGCTCAACGACCTCCGGTGGAACCTGGTGAGATCAGCTTGTGTCTTGAGTGGCTCAGGTTTTTAAAGGAACTTGGCCTTGTGAGCCAACCCCCACATCTCAGGTTTGACCTTGTAAGGGCTCGGCAGCCAAGGGTTGAGTCATGCAAGTGCTGATCTTGTGGGAGCGGTGATGATCTGTTGGATGCAATGATGATCTGGCGTCAATCTGATAGATAGATCTGCCAATGTGACGGAACCCCGGGGGGTGAGCCTGGTGAGTGCAGGCAAATCCCTGTGGGGAATGCCCAGGAAGCTCTGCCCTTGTGTTGACCTGGTGTCTGTGCGACAGCCCCAGGGGGAAGAGAGCTGTTGTGTGTGTATGTGTGCGCATGTGTGTGCGTGTGTGCGTGCGCGTGCGGCTCTCTGGCAGAACGAAGCATGTGCTTGGGGGCCTTTTGTGGAGACTGGAGGGCTAACTAAGACCTCATGTGGAGACCTGTGAGCTGGCTGGGTGGCTGTGGAACAGGCTTGGGAGGGAGTGGGTGGGGACAGGGGAGTGCATAGCGCTCCAGGCAGCAGGCAACATGGGGAGTACTCAGCACCGTTGAGTTCCGCTTGGGGAGTGCTCAGGGACCTTGAGCGCGACTCGGTGAGTGCTCAGCGCCTGCCATGTGGCACCAAGGGAGTGCCCCCCCTCCCCTTGCTGGGCTGCTCCACAGCCGGCAGGTCGAGCAGCGCCACTGCGCCCACCGCCCCCCCCCCAGCCCTCTGTGCACGCCGCCCCCGTGCATGCGCGCAGACGCGTCCCCAGGGCATGGAGGCTGTCATGCGCGTGCGGTGCTCAACGGGCTTGGACGTGGCTTCCTACAGCGGCCACTTCTACCGCATGCCGGCCAACCCCACCGACGTGTACCTGCCGGCCATCGATGCCGACAAGGCGCTGCTGGCCAACATCGTGCACACGGAGAAGCTGCTGCCTGGCAGCGAGTGCTACGTGCAGGTGGGGATGCGCTGTGGTGTGGAGGGAGTTGTGTGCTGGGGGGGGGTGCCGTGCGTCAGCGGGTGCTCTGCCGCTGGGTTCTGCGTGCCTGAGCGAGTGCCCTCTGTGTGTGCATGCCCGCCCTGTCTTGCAAGCGTACCAAGGGAATGGGGGAGGGATTAGGAGGGAGATGCAGCCTCTTGTCAGCCTGTGTGCACCGCTCCAGGAGCAGCTCTAGCAGGGTGGCTGAAGCGCTTGGGTGAGCTTCACCTGGAATGTGAAGGGGAATAGTGGGCGTGCTCACAGCCCTTATGCTTTGTACAAGGAGCATGCCTTGTGTGACCTTGTTGTGACCTTTGAAGGGATCATTCCCTGTGAGCTGTCACGCTCACCTTCTTTGTGTGTGTGTGCCCATGTGTGCTCGCACTTTGGTGATACACGAATAAGCAGGCAGGCACCATAAGTAGTACCAGGCAAACAGCCACGCTCATCTCATGGCAAGGCCAGGTGTCTGCCCCCTGCGGCATGTCTCCCCTCAATACGCGCCCGCCTGCGCGCCCCCCTCCGTCAGAATCCCTCTCACACCCCAGCGCAGCATTGCTCACCTTACCAACGCGCTCCATTCTGGGAGCCTGCTCCCCACCCCCCTGGTCCCGCGCCTCTTTCCGCTTGACCACCTCCTCACCTGTGCTGCCGCGCTTCTTGCATGCTCAGGCGGCGCTGCTGTACACCACCCCAGAGGGCGCACGGCGCGTGCGCGTGCACACGCTGGCGCTGCCTGTGACTGACAACGTGGCCAACGTGTTTAAAGGTGTGAGACAGACGTCACTCTTGTGAGTCGCAGATACGTGCTCACCCACAGGGGCCCTTTTCTGTGTGCGTGGTGGTGTGGTGGTGCCCTTCAGAGCTATAGGCACACTGCATGCACCCACAGGGGCCCCATTCTGTGCGCGTGGTAGTGCCCTACTGAGCTATTGGCACACTGCATGCACCCACAGGGGCCCCATTCTGTGCGCGTGGTAGTGCCCTTCTGAGCTATTGGCACACTGCATGCACCCACAGGGGCCCCATTCTGTGCGCGTGGCAGTGCCCTTCTGAGCTATTGGCACACTGCATGCACCCACAGGGGCCCCATTCTGTGCGCGTGGTAGTGCCCTTCTGAGCTATTGGCACACTGCATGCACCCACAGGGGCCCCATTCTGTGCGCATGGTAGTGCCCTTCTGAGCTATTGGCACCCTGCATGCACCCACAGGGGCCCCATTCTGTGCGCATGGTAGTGCCCTTCTGAGCTATTGGCACACTGCATGCACCCACAGGGGCCCCATTCTGTGCGCGTGGTAGTGCCCTTCTGAGCTATTGGCACGCTGCATGCACCCACAGGGGCCCCTTTCTGTGCGCGTGGTAGTGCCCTTCTGAGCTATTGGCACACTGCATGCACCCACAGAGGCCCCATTCTGTGCGCGTGGTAGTGTCCTTCAGAGCTGTAGGCACACTGCATGCACCCATCCAAGCCCAGTAGAAGTGAGAGAGGGTTGCCGTGTAGTGGGTGCCCTGGTAGAGCACACTTGCGTGCGGGCCTGGCCAAAGTGGGGCTGACCTGGAGACATGAGCATGCGCAAGCTGAGCCGGCGCGCACGCCACATCCTCAAATCTGCGCCCCTGCCCTGCCCACCTGCTGCTAGCTCGCGCAGGTGCTGACCTCGACACTTACATCACCACCTCAACACTTACAACACCTCGCGCAGGCGCTGACCTCGACTCTTACATCACCACCTCAACACTTGCAACACCTCGCGCAGGTGCTGACCTCGACACTTACATGTGCCACCTGAGCCGGCGCGTGGCCTCCCTGCTGCCGGGCTCCACGCTGGCGGCGTCTCGCGACCTGGTGACCAACAGCATCGTGGGCACGCTCGCGGTGAGGCTTACAGGCCGAGCCGTGCACCACGGAGCTTTTGGCAACGCTGTGCGTTTGCGTGCGCTAGTGTGGGCTGTGGGCTTGTATGCAGTCCCTGGTGCGACCCTCGGTGTGGTGTGGGCACGGTGTGGTGTGGGCACGGTGTGGTGTGGGCACGGTGGCGCTGCCAGCACCGGGTGCATATGCACATACCCACGCAGCACATGCTCATGCGGCACATGCCCGCACAAAACGCCTGTGCGTGCCGCAGGCTTACCGCAAGTATTGCGCCAGCAACAGCAGCTCGGTGCAGCTCATCCTGCCGGAGGCGCTCAAGCTGCTGCCCCTGTACACCCTGGCAATCCTCAAGGGCTCGGCGCTCAAGGTGGGCGCATGTGTGAAAGCGTGTGTGTGCGTGCGTGCATGTGTGTGTGAATGCGCGCGTGTAGGAATGTGCACTGTGAGCCAGGCTACAGCTTGTGCTTGTGCTGCCAGTGTTCCACGCACAACACACGCAGCAGGCAGCGGGCACAGGAGCTGCCCACCGTGGCCACATTAAGGACACAGAGGCAATGGGCACAGGAGCTGCCCACTGTGACCGCAATTAGGTCACAGAGGCAATGGGCACAGGAGCTGCCCACCGTGACCGCATAAAGGTCTGTCAGAGTGCCAATGCGTCGGCAAGAAGGCCTGCTTTTGCTGGCACAAACTCCGTCTCAGCGTCCACGGCAGCAGCTGGCGCAAGCTCACAGCCCTCAGCATCTGGCACTGGCCCACAGCAGTAGCTGACGCAGCATTAGCTGGCGCAAGCACACAACAGCTGACGCAGCAGTAGCTGGAGCTAGCACATGGCAGCTGACGCAGCGGTAGCTGGCGCTAGCACACGGCAGAAGCTGACGCAGCAGTAGCAGGCGCTAGCACACAGTGGCTGATGCAGTAGGAGCTGGCCCTAGCACACAGCAGCTGGCGCTGGGCAGGCAGCAGACGCAGCAGTAGCTGGCGCCAGCGCACAGCAGCTGGTGCTAGCACATGGCAGAAGCTGACGCAGCAGTAGCTGGCGCAAGCACACAGCAGCTCGTGCTAGCACATGGCAGAAGCTGACGCAGCAGTAGCTGGCGCAAGCACACAGCAGCTGGCGCTAGCACGCAGCAGCTGGTGCTAGCACATGGCAGAAGCTGACGCAGCAGTAGCTGGCGCAAGCACACAGCGGCTGGCGCTAGCACACAGCAGTGGCTGCCGTCAGCCATTACCCCCCTCTCCTGCGCGTCCCGTCAGATTGTCCTACCACGCACGCCCTGACGTGCGCCCATATGCACCCATGCAACGGATGCGCACGCCCAGCACCAGCTGGGAGCCCTTGACCTCAGTTGCACTGCCATCGAGCGCGCGTGCCCTCAACCCAAGCGCATCACCTGCGAGTGTGCACGTGCAGGACGGCGCCAAGCCAGACGACCGCTCCATGTGGTGCGCGTCGATGATGTCGCTGCCCGCCGCGCGCATCACGCCCCTGCTTTATCCGCGCCTGCTGCCGGTGCACCAGATGTTGGGGCGTGAGCTGGAGGGCCTGCCAGACGGCCTGGTGCGTTATGTGTGTGCATGTGTGCGTGTGTGTGCGCACTGGTGGGCAGTCTGAGAGAGGACCAAGGAGCTGCCCATGTGGTCTCCCGACCTTGCAGCAGCAGCAGCAGCAGCAGCAGGCCCTCCATAGCAATGGTGTCGGCAGCTGTGCTGTAGGCCATGCCCAGCATCGCCCACCCGCTCCCTGCACCCTAACACCTTCTGCTTCAGCTCCAAGACAGACCACGCCCTGTTGTTTTGGCACTGCCCTGCGTCACGCCCTGTTGTTTTGGCACTGCCCTGCGTCACGTCACGGCCGTCACGTCACTGCCCTGCGTCACGTCACGTGCCCTGCGTCACGTCACGGCCGTGCACTGCCCTGTTGTTTTGGCACTGCCCTGCGTCACGCCACATCTTTTTGGTTTGCTGCAGCTCCACGTCAAGACCACACCCTGTTTGGCTGTTGCCGCCCCGCGTCACGCCACGCCTCTTGGGTGCGCTCTGTCCGCCCCGCAGGTGTGCAGCGCAGAATCGTTAGAGTCTGGGGGCGTGTACCTGCTGGAGAACGGGCATGAGGCGTTCCTGTATGTGGACAAGCTGGCGCCGCCCCAACTCATCCAGGTGTGCCCATATGAGGTGCACCCATATGTGGGGCGCCCATGGCGTGCACCTGTGCCATGCACCCATGTTGAGGTGCACCCATGTGGGGTGTCCATGTGGTATACCCATGTGGGGCACACGCCCATAGAGGTGACAAGGCCGACCCGGGTCAACCACCAGCCTGGTCGCCAGGCGGTTTGGCTTGTGGCTAGTTGCCGCTAGCAAAAGCAATCCATGACGTCTGCAATGCAGCAATCCATTACGCCTGCAATGCAGCGGAAAAAGTGTGCTGTGGCATTGCGTGCACATATGCTCTTGTGATTGCAATCCGCCTGCAATCTGCCAGTGCTGCGCGTGTATGCATGCCTGTGTCCGTGTGTGCCATTGAATGCTGAGTGCATGTGTGCCATCACAAGCAAGTGCATGTGTGCCATCACACGCAAGTGCATGTGTGTACCATCACATGCTTGGTACATGTGTGTCCGCATGTGTACGCGTCCACGCGTGTAAGTATGCCTGACCTGTGTGTGTGGGGGTATGCTGCATTGCATCATGGTCAAGGGTGGGGAGCTGGCTCCCCAAGAGTTCCAAAGCCTCGGTGACCCCCTTCCAATGAAACAGCGTCCAGATGCGCTTGAACAAAGGAATTTTTAAAAATTCAGTTGTTATTACGTGAAAGTACGGCCAAGCGTGGTGACTGGGATGAAGGTGGGTGGGGCAACATTGTGATGCCTCGGCACACAGCTTTGCTGAGCAGGATGCTGAGTGCTAGAAGGTGCAGTCTCTGAAACAGTAGGAACCCTGAGCGAGGGGAAGTCATTGAAGTAGTGCATTGTGTAATGCTAGTCAGATCCAGACCCCATCCTGTGCAAGCTCCAGTGCATGCTGTGCAAGCTGCGGTGCAAGCTGTGCAAGCAGCCTCTCAGCCCAACCTGATGCAATCTGATGTTAGCATGTCTGAAAGCCACGCGGTGTGTGCAAGGGTCATCTTGATGTGTAAAGGATGGCTGAATTCCACTGAAGATGGGCAGCAGAACAGCAGGCAGTGCAGCAAGGGTGCGGAGGCTACCTTGCTGGCAAGCAGTCCGCAGCGCTGGTCGAGGACAACCAGGAAGCTGTTTAATAGAATGAGACATTTAGACCAACAGCAATGTGGAACAGGGTAGCTTTGGGGATTGGCGAGTGGGCATGCTGACCTGCTGCTCGGGCATTTGCTGACTCAGTCCAGCCTCCAGGGCGGCCGGTCAGACAAAAAAAGGGCTTATAAATATTATAAAGTTTATTGCAGTACAGAAGTGGCAAGTCTCAGGATCTTTTGAATGCGTCAGAGTGGAAATCAATTTCCTGACGATGATGAGCCACCAAGGCCCTCTCCATACAGAAGCCGTGGCTCTGTAGAGGCTGAATGAGCTTTTCTGGGATCTTGTTTGTCAGAGACTCCCTGGTTGCCCACCCTTATCCATGGTGCTTCAAGATATGCTCGCGAGGCCCACTGAAGTGTGCCCCCCCATGAGACCTGCTGGGCATGTGTGCCCAAGTGCACGCACGCGCGCATGCTCACACACGCGCGCGCATGCACAACGCATGCACGCACACATGCATGCGCACACACACACACTCATAAATGCATCCACGCATACAAAAACACACGTAAAATGCATTCACGCACACCTGCTGCGCTACTCCCGTGCAGGACTTGCTGGGTGTACCCAGCTACGATGACCTCAGCCGTGCGGCCACGCTGCCAGGCGGCCTGTTTCCTCTCATCCCCCTGGACAACCCGGCCTCTGCTTTCCTGCAGGATCTGCTCACCAAGGTGCGCGTGCCCCTGCTGCTATGCACGCACGTGTGGAGTTCCTGCCGCAGGCAGAGGTGTGTGCTGCCCTCCACAGGTGGAGAGCCATCCCTTTGGCAAGGAATGATGCGCAGGTTGTCTTGCCATTTCAAAAAAACTGTGGTGCTCAAGGAGTGCCATTTCAGAAGCCACAGGGCTTGGCTTTTTCTGCGGGGAGTGCCATTTCAGAAGCCACAGGGCTTGGCTTTTTCTGTGGGGAGCGCCATTTCAGAAGCCGCAGTGCTTATTTTGCGAGTGCCACTTCGGAAATCGCATTGCAGCATCTGCAAAAGTGGTGCGCAGGTCATCCCCAAACCATTTCAGAACACCATGGTATCCGCCGGTGCGAGCCCTCAGAGCTAGCACGTGTGGCTTGCTCTGCACATCAACAATCCGTAGCCCATCTTTGGGTTGGGTCTCTGGAGGATTGGCGTGCTAGGGACTCCGCAGTCCTGTGGGTGTCGCCACAACTGCGCAGCACGCAGCAGACTTGTATTACATGCATACGTGCGTGCCAGTGCTGAGCTGCTCGAGTGCGTATGCGCATAACCCATGGCTCCTCAGCCCGGAGCCTTCGTCTTGACCCTGGCCAGCAGAGCCCTCCCCACCTGTTTCCACGCAGAGACGCTCTCTATTCAGCCCTCCCCCCTTGCCCCCTTCGTGCCCTCTTCCCCCCGCATACAGGTCCGCATCCACCGCTCCTCCTTCATGCGCATGCGCGTCGCGCGGAAGGGAGATGCGGCAGAGGTGGGCTTCTTCAATTCGCTCATCGAGGACAAGTCCACCGCTGGCTCCTCCTACGTGGACTACCTGTGCCATGTGCACCGCCTCATCCAGAACAGGCTGGCCTCCTGAGGTGCCCCTGGCTTTGACGGCCAGGGGGAGCTGCGCCGCGCAAGGCGCCGCTGGCCTCCTGTCCTTCAGGGGGCGTGGTGGTCTTGAAGGGGGCCGCTGGTCGTGCATGAGGGAGCGAGCCTCATGCTCTGAATTGAAGTTTCAGCTATAGTGCCCGTAATGAAGCAATACTGCTTTTGGGCATCAGCCGCCTGTGTTAGCGTGAGCACACGCATACACACATGCGACTCTCTGCTAGGCCAAAAGAAGGGAGAAGTGCAGAGTCTCGGGCTGGTGATGGCGCAGGCATCGACCCACAGTGTCCGCAAGCTGCCACACGGGCTAACTCAGAGCTGTATCGGTGGCATGAGACAGCAGTCTGACGGCTGCTTCCTCTTTTACTCTATGCCAGAATGCTGCTAGAGCACTTTACAGCAGAATACTGCAGAAAGTCTCCGCTTTGGTCCCCATTGCTTTCTCACTCTTTCTCACAACACACACCTGAGGCTCCAGGCAGTTGCACTGTGGCATAGCTCAGGTAAGGTAAGGTAAGGTTTCAAGGCTGTATCCGGCGAACGAGGGCAGCTTAGCCGGTTGTGGCCTCCAGTGAGGTTCGAACCCTGAACCCACAGGTTGCGAGGGTGGATAATCGACTTCCCATCTCAGGTGCCCCGCCGCCTGCTCGACTATCCGGAGCTTATCAAGGTTACTTGCTGGCTGATGTAAGGCTGGTAGCTCAGGTAACTCGAACAATGATGAGCTCAAGGTATCGCGAGCAAGGTCATGGAAACTCAAGGTGGGCAGGGTAGGATTTGGACTAGCGGATTTGGATTGCGCATCAGAGGCATGCACGTTGCTTGGTGCGCAGCCTAATGCACTAGCGCTGGTGAGCAGGCTGGGGCAAGAGACTCCTCTTGCAGGGATCTGTGTCGTGGCCATGGTCCGTGAGGTCTTGTCTAGAACTCGCTGATCAACGTCACTGGCAGCCTCGGACTGCATTCTCGCCTCACATGCCCATGCAGATGCACTGTTCTGTTCCCATGTTCTGGACGTGATGACAGGAGATTCTGTTCAACTCCTGCAATTGGCTCAACAGCAGCTCCGAATGAGTTTTTTTAGCTATACTTTACCACAGGAAGTCGCAGCTGCAAACTGGGATCTGTTGATCACGTCACCAAAGATTAGGCTACAATAAGAGCGAAGTGTCATGCTAGATCACTGTTATTGACTGATCACCAATTTGGTATACAAGGTTTACAAGGATAAGGCCTTCAGTCAAGAATTGCGACTGCTAGCCTGCTCATAAAAAACGATTAATTCATGAAGAAAAAAAGGAAGTTTATGGTTGTTCTGGTTTAAAAAAGCGGACACA
>LKMJ01007529.1_pt1 | contig 10261 bp, 12 predicted proteins | sample 643391 | NCBI WGS metagenome assembly LKMJ01 (sample SAMN04112250, study PRJNA286221) | soda lake metagenome | biome: soda lake; feature: Kulunda Steppe; material: water; isolation source: sample PL-Br10 brine of Picturesque Lake | place: Russia: Kulunda steppe | collected 2010-07
ACACACACACACACACACACACACACACACACACACACACACACACACACACACACACACACAGCTCCCACCAGCTCAGACACACGCGATCGCATGTCAGCTTCACCTTCTTCATACCCACACCTATGCGTTCCTTCTCATGATCACACACCTCAACCAAGTTCACGACACCAAGCCCTGGGGCATGGTCTCACCCAGCTCCTCTGCCTTCCTCTTCCTACTGTTTTCCCCACCCCATTGACCGGGGGCAGCAGACGGCTGCGGCTGCGCTGGACCCACACTCCCTGCTGGGGGCTGTGCACCCCGGTGGAGCTGATGCTGCTGTGGCGGCAGCTGCGCTTGCGGCCCCCCGTGCGGCCTAATCTGCTGCAGGTGCTGCTGCGCTTGGCTGGGGTACTGCTGCCTTGCGTCTGCGGCCCCTTGGGGTGCCTGCTGCTGCTCCCCCAACCTCGCCGCCTTTCTACTGCCCTCCTCGTGCTGGCCCTGCGCATGGGGGAGTGACGCAGGCAGCCCCCCAACCACCCTGCCAGTCCCTTCCAGCTGGTGGGGCAGGTGCGCAGTGGTCCCTTGCAGCCCTGCGCCTGCCGGCGCGCGCTGCAGCGCTGCCCCATCTGCACCCAGACCGGTGGCGTGCCCAGGGCCTGCTTGCCTGTGGGGCCCAGACCTGTGTGCGGCTGGCGCGACCCCTTGGGCGGTCGGGCCCCCCTGGGCCTGGGCGACAGCGGGCGGAGCTGCTTGTTCTGGCAGCTCTCCCTCCTCCTCAGGCTCTTGCGGCTTGCATGCTGTGGCCGAGGGCGCTTGCCTGTGGTGGGCGCTGGCGGGCTGCTGGAGCTGCAAGGACTGGGTGGGGGGCTTGAGCACGATTGGCGCGGCCTGGCTGCCAAGCTGCTGTGGGTGTTTGGTGGCGTCAGCTGTTGCCACGGGCGGTGCATGCGCTGACTGCTGGGCGGCGGACTGGTGGGCCTGAGCAGCAGCTGCGGTCTTCTTTGCTGCATCGGGCTTGGGCGCGTAGAAAGTGTGGTGCAGCTGGTCGTAAATATCTGCAGACAAGGGATGGCCAGTGGTTTTTGGCAGGCATGAAGCCACCGGGGCTGGCTGAGCCTTCTCTGACACCTCAGGCTGCCAAGCACAACCCAAGACCTAGAAGGCACTATGTGATCACATGAGCAGGGCAAGACGGGCATGCTCTTATTTTTTTATTGTTTGAACCCTACCTATGCACAATGAGCAGAGCAGGGCATGCCACATCTGCGAGCCATTCGGCCTGTGTCAACAATGGACCATCACCGTAGTATTGACATGGACCATCACCATAGTACTGACATGGTCCGTCACCATAGTACTGACATGGACCATCCATCACCATAGTACTGACATGGACCATCCATCACCATAGTACTGACATGGACCATCACCATGGCACTGACATATGGACCTAGCGTGCCCAAAACGGAAAACAAGATGTCCAGCGAGTGCACTGCAACGACTGCTTTCCTTCAGGGCAAGCACCTCAAAGGCCCAGTCACCCAAAAAAGAAATAAAAGCAGGATGCTGTGATTGGGAGATCGCTCACTCTTGGATGGATGATGGTATGGGTGGAACACTCGGCCCATCTCTCTTTTGCACAAGGAACAGTACAGGCAGACTAATGATACACCCCCAGACACGAATCAGCCCAGGAATAGCATGGAGCTCACCGTCAAGTTCTGCTTGGGTGATCTTGAAGGCATCATGGAAGTTTTGGTCCCCGGGGATGCGAGTATCTTTAGCCAGATCAATCTTGTTGAGGCGAGCGGAGTGGTAAAGGCATGCTGCTGCGAGCTTCTCCACTGAGTACTGTAAAGGAAGGTTGGTCTTGAAGCTACAAAGGGCAAGCAAACAATGCGCAACTTGGTTAGTCATTTAGTATGGAAGAGCAACTAGCTGCATTGGTAGGGCAGCATGGACCTACTTATTTGTCAGGTGAAACAACTGAGACAGCACAAAGGAACAGAAAACAGAAAAGTGGAGACACGTTACATGCATCGACAGGGAGCTGGGTAGCAGGTAGAAGTACAGGGAACTTGAGACTCAGCTGCTCATTTGTTTACTGGCTGTGAAAGTGCTCATGAGCAGGTGAGCATTTTCCTAGCAGGAAGGTAGGCTAAGTTAGACAGCAATGAGGTGTTCACCTAGTATCGGACTTAGACGGAGCCTTGACAAAAATTGCAAGTTGCATCACACAGTATCATCATAGTTTGCATGTCTGCCAATTCCACTCCTTTCTAATGAAAGCTAGTTGAATGCATGGACTTCTTTCTAATTTATTCCAGCTCTTGTGTCAATTCCTCAGTATTTTATGGATGCATGCAAGACTTATGTCTTTTCCTTTACTGGGGCAGCAATCAATGGTGCAGACCTCATCGTTCCTGTTGCTGAGTTCAATCCATGAGGGAGGCCAGCAAAATACACGAACAAAGGTGCGATACAACCAAATTCAGTTGTGTACAAGCAGAGGCACCTCTAGGACAAAACTAGGCCTGCTGCTTGTTACTCAGGGCTCACAATAGAGCTTGTAGAAGTTTACCTGTCATTGGCAAAGTTGACAGCAATCTGGCTGAGTTTCTGCTGCTGCTCAGTCGGGAGGCTGGATTCTGGGGTGGGCCCTTTCACGGAGGAGAAGGTGTACACCCCAACAGCCTCCAGGTTTTTGAATAGGCAAGTCTGTGGCAGCTCTATCTTGATTTGGAAGGCTAGCGTGTACAGGATGGCGCGCTCAGCCAGGATAATGGACTCCACAACGTCCTGCTCCTTTAGCTTCTTTTGCTGCAGGGGTACATCAATGTCCACAAGGGGCATTGTGTACAAAGCCGGCTTCCAACTGCTTGGCAGAGACACTGATGGTCTACGCGCAGCTGAACAACATGCAGCTTTGAGCTTAACGTGCGTAGATGGCACATGCTGTGTGCATGAGTGTGCACATATCACTCCTGCGCCAAAGAACTTTGAGGACCATGTGCATCCAGCCAGCCATGCAGAGCACAACAAGGCCTTGGGCTTTAAATTCGATGGCATAATTGCACACGCAAAGTCAACAGGCAGCAGCATGTACGGTCCACGTGCGCACCCTCAAATTCTGCCACGATGCACTGCCTAAACAGTTTGGGCGGCATGGGCCCTGGCTGCTCACACTTTTACACCTCCAGCTCTACACAGCCCTCTAGGCAGGAGAGGGGGAAAGCAGCACCATCCCACCCCCACACACCGGGTCGCGGGCGAGCGCGGCCAGCTCCTCCGGTTTGTTGGCATTCTTGACTTTGAAGTAGGCGTGCGCGACGTGCATAACGGGGCGGGGACCATCCATGGCCTTGGAGGCCAGGAACAGGGCCGCAGCTACAATGAGCTGCAGCAGGGCGCGCGGGGGCAGCGGGGCGAGCGGCATGAGACTGCTCACCTCTCATGGCCGCACACAGACTTGCGCACCCACCTCTGACCCAGTGCACAAGCAGTGTGTGGCATGCACAGCTGCCTCTGTGACACAGGCGAGAAAAAGTAACCCGACCTCCCCCGCCCCCCCCGCATGCGCGTACTCACAAAGCGGTCGTTTTTGGCAAAGGAGCGCTTGGCAAAGAAGCGCTCGCAGTAAACAGCGGCCGTCTGGATAACCCAGATGTTTCTGGGACGGAGGGGCAGCAGAGCGAGGCACAGCGCCGGTTGGTGTGCTGGCTCTCAGATGCAGCAGGTGCAGCAGCAGGTGCAGCAGCGGCAGCAGCTTACAGCTTGAGCTCCGTGGACATGCGGGATAGGAAGGAGCCCATCTGCCGCCTGAAGAAGCCAATTTTCTCATCGTCCAGGCCGTCCGCCTTAGAGGGGCTCTGCTCTAGCTCTTTGCGTGTGTAATATCGGAACTCAAAGCCGGGCTTGAACTTCGCTCCCCCGATCACGAGCGATGCGTTCATAAAGGCAGCCCCTGGCTGCACACTCTCTCCTCTCTTATCACGCTTCTCTCTCCCTCTCTCCCTCCCGTTCTTTACACAGCCTAAGTCTTTGTCAGTCGCTGGTGCAAGGGAAAGGAGAGTTTAAAATTGTGGATGTTTCGAGTTGCATAACCATATCTGCCACAGGAAACATGCGCATAAAGAATGGCGACTTAAAAGTGACTTTTAGAATGCATTGCCTCTGGCTTCATGCATATCACAGTGACTGCTACTCATAAGTTTAAGAATGCATCGCCTCTAGCTTCATACATCTCACAGTGACTGCTAAGTGGGGAATATTTGACACGATTGAAGGCCAACAGGACCGTCACGGACACAAAGGATGACGTAGGCCTTGGTGCAAACTGGACGTTGCATGATCAAGGCCTGCACGCATACATAAGTTCCCAGCTCAGGCAGTGAGGACATTTAGGTAAAGCAGCACAAGCTAATCCATGAGTTGGCATGCAGGTCATGAATTAAAACCACGAGCGCACTTTTGAAGACTCATCCTTCAAGGCCAGGGTGCTTCAAGAACCGCAGGCCTCTCTGTGCTGGAAAATGTTTCAAAGCATAACCCACTCACCGCGCTCATGCAGACTTGAAGGATAGGTGCAAGCTGTTTGCACAGCTATTCGCCTGGAAAGCTCAACAAGCAGCCTGCGGGAAACCAAAGTGCAGCATCTGAGGTTTGGCAGGAGAGGCTGAGCATTTAACATGCTGCATGCTCCATGCATCACTCTCTGGGCATTTGTGGGGGACTTTGGGCATGATATTGAGGGTGGAATGCCTTTTATTAATCCATGCCCAATTTGTGTCTGCACATGCGTGCATTTATTTGAGTAATCACACACATGTGTGCATGCACACTCGCGCAAACACGTACATACACGCGCGCACACACAGACACACACGCACACACACATACACACACACACACACACACACACCCGTGAAACCCATGTCAACCCAAAAGACACATGTAAAACACACCTATGTCCATGCCATGACACAACAGACACAGCACACACAACCAAGGGATTGCACCCACCTTTATGATGGACTCCATTTACATCTAGGTTCAGCAGGATGCTGCAGGGCAGCCGTGTTCATTGAACTTGCAGCTCAGGTGGGCAAACAGATGAGTTTCTGAGAAGCCTGGGAGTTGACAAGGTGGCGCAGCTGGTCAGCCCGTGCTGCTTTCAGCTTGGCTAAGCTGTTAACCGTGGCACGCATGCGTTCACAATGCTTGATGTAGGCTGCTAGAGCCGGGTCTGGTGCAGGCCGTTGAGGAGGAGTGGGCGAGGGGAGTGCAAGGTGGGAAGCGGATGGAGTCTGGTGGATATTCTCAGTATATTCGCCCCGAAACTGGCTGGCCAGCAAGTGCTGCTCTGCCTCGTGTGGCCAAGCCACACGTTTAGCTTGGTTTGGAGAGATTGCTATGTAGACCTCTCCTGGCTGTGCTGTGTCTCCTTTGCTCCCCCTGGAAGCTCTGGTGCATGGCCTGAGCACTTCCAGGCCCTCTGCAACAGGTAGAGCTGTGGATGATGTTGATGCAGCGTTGTCCCCTGCTGACATCGTGCTCCCAGGCAGTGTCATCACAGGCATAGAAAAATCCATTAGTTTTAAATGTTTGAACATCGAACCTAGAACCTGGAATTTTTCAATCTTACCTCTTGAGCTCTGAGAACTGAATAATAAGATTCAAAATGGCGTTGCAAATGGCTTCCCGGAGCATGCTAGGCGTGGGCGCGTCTCGCCTCCCCATCCGGGCTCCTGCTGCTCGCCTGCCAGGCAAGTGGACGCCCCATGGCGCTCCCCGTGACCTTATCACCAATTTCAAATGCTGTTCCGTTGCCCAGGATCGGTGCCTTGGTGTGGGACCAGCTTTTGGTGGATGAGTTGCTTGCACGCCACCCAGCTTGTTCGTTGCCCCGGCCTGCACCCAGATGCTGCCATCCAGCAGCCTGCCAGCCCAGACGATGCAAAAACTGCCATCCGTGCCAGGCTTCCTTGCTGCCCGCTCCTGCCTGTGCAGCGCCCGCCTTCAATGTGCGTCGTCCACTAGCTCTGGTGGTCAGGGCGTCTGCGGACGATGAGGACGCGCCCAAGAAGGAGAAGAAGCCCAAGAAAGCAATTCCTTCCCCTGTTAAGCGTGTGATGCTGGCTGCGGCTCGCCGCATGTACAACAAGTCTCGCAAGTCAGCCTGCGCCACCAGGATTAAGAAGGTGGGGCGAGGGCTTCCTGATGGAGGTGGCTGCTTTCCTCAGTGCAGTGTCCACGGCAGTTTTATGTATGGTTTGAACCACAGATAGAGTGTGCACCCACCAGTGGGGGGGGTCATTTAGTTGCCAGTTTGTGCGCGGAGTGTGGAACCATGCACGTCTAAGCAACTCAGCAAGCCCAGAGTGCAGCTTGAGTACTTTAGTGCTTGAGTACTTAAAATTAGGGCTCTTGCTGCATTCTGGTCATGTAGACACAGTGCGGGAAAGCAGCGCGTGTCACGAATAATTGCTTGAAAGCTGCTTTCTGGTGCTTCCCTCCGCAGCTTGTGCCTGCCTCATCTAGAAACGATGTTACATGTTTTTTAGGGTGAGCCCAGGCTGCCAGCCTGCACACCCGTCCATACCTTGCCTGTATGCACAGCTGTTCAGCCCAGCCTTGGTGGCTCAGTGGCAGGACAGGAGCAGATATCCATAGCATACATGCATGTGGCGGCCACGGGTAGCTCATGACATGCACTGGCTTCTCCTCCCAGATGTGGAGTACAAGTATGACAGTGTGCAAGTGTATGGCATCTCCCAAACTGCTTTCCCCTCCTAGACATCAGTGACACGCGGTTAGGCTGCCTCAGTGATTAAGCAGATGGGGTTATCTGACCAAAAGTCTGGGCTTGCTCCCTTTTTAGTGCAAATCATAATAGTATCATACAACTAGGCTACTGGCAGAACTTGGGGTGAAGAAGACGACCCTGGTTGCCTTGATGTGTGCTCAGCCTCTGTTTTTTGGTCTATTTTGGCATAGATAGGGCACATGCGCCCTCACCACGAGCCCATCAGAGCTCCTTCTACCCCCCGAATCCCACCAATATATTTCTTTTATGTTGCTTATCGATATTGGATGTTGAAATCCAGGTTTGCAGGGGTCAGTTTTTGACCCATGTTGGCACTCATTTGCTGGATTCTTTTCTTTTTAGGTAAATAACCCAATATGCACATCTCACCAACCGCTGGGTCTTTCCCTCCGATTCTTTTGCGATGATGTTTGTTTATTACTAGACCACCAAAACACCAAAAATCACGTGATTTGTGCAGTGGGTGATTTGGTGTGGACATTTGGCTGTGAAAAGTAGGGTTCAGGCCATGGCCAATTACGCATGGGCCCCATGATGGGTAGCTTTCAAGCTCAGGTGCTGTAGAAAGCTTGCAAGCTGGACTACCATCTAACGTGAAACACAAAGGTGAAACTGCCAGTCATGGGCCCATACCCTGGGAGCATGCCAAAACTAAATCCATCTTGGGCCTTTGACAGCCCCCTCTGGTGATATAGTAATTTTTGTACGAGTACGTGGGCCCCCACAATGCGCAGGTGGGTATGCGTTGGGATGTCAGAAGTGTACGTCCACTGCCATCAGTTGATGCATGATGCAGCACAAGACTCGGCATTCTAGCCATGGACCTTGGCATCTCCGTGTGGAGAGACATTCATGACTTGCCTGTAACTGCTGCTTTCTCGCCTGCAGGTGATTACTTTTTCACAAAGCAAGACAGGCCCGACTGCCACAGCCACTGCTGAGGACATGGCTGCTGTTGAGAAGCTTGTGAGCGAGGCCTACACTGAGATCGACAAGGCGGTAGTCAAGGGCATCCTCCATAAAAACAATGCTGCACACAAGAAGTCACGGGTAGCCAAATACAAGCGCATGGTCGCGATGGCTGCAGGTGGGTGAAGAGTGCAAGACTCCAGGCTCCAGTGATAAATGCAACCTGATGTTCCATACACAGAGGTCTCTTGTTGTGCGAGCGTGATGCCTGGTCAGTCTCCAATTTTCATCTTAGGGACAAGTGGTTTGCCCGGTGCTTGTGTGTGCTGGGGCTCCCTGCAAGCTCCTCAAGCTGCGTTACTTTGAAATCCCTAAAGGGGGTGTCCATCAGTCCAATCTGTATGCTGTTTGGATTAAACAGACTTGTCCTTCATGCTCGATGACTTCTGCTGTATGGGATCATTCCGAGCTTCACTGCTTGTGGCACCTCCAGAGAGAAGGCAGCCTCAGACAATTCGAGGTATCGTGGCCCTTTGCTTGCAGGCCTCTTCACCCCATCCCAGGACCACCCAGACTACAAGAAGTACTTGCGCATGAAGGAGGTAGCAGCCAAGAAGCAGCAGCAGGCAGCTGCACAGTAACTTCGAAGCATGGACATGCTTTGTATGTGGGGGACTCAGGTTTGCGAGGGGTTATGTAGTGTCTCCGGTTTCCTTTTTTGTTCAGACTTGCGGATGTGGCAAGTCTGCCACTTTTGCTGATTTGGGCCATGTGCGCGAGTGTGCATGTCGGTATATTTGTCTCAAAGTCAGCACGTCCACACCGTTTGTGTCTTTGGCCTTTTGTAGCACTGAATGCATAGAAAGTGCTGCATTTGCAACGAACCAACATCAAGTGACATGGTTTCTCCATTGCTGATTATGCCATTCTCATTCACTTGTCTCCCATCTCTCTGCTTCTCATGCCGTGTAAGCAGGAGTGCTCAAGGTTTTCCTTGCATTGCTCCAGGGGGATCAAGTGCAGGGGTCTGTGACATGTTTGCTTAGTCAGGAACAACTTTTTGAAAACCTTTTTTTGTGAACTTAGTTTCGCAATAAATTGCGGCGGGGGGGGCGCAAGACTCCCCGTTTGGGCCTTAATCACTAGAAAGGAGCCTTGCACAAGCATGGTGATGCCTGGGACATGCATACCCAGAGAGTTCCTACCCAAATCTACCCTGCAACCTTGGGTTTGAGCCCAAGGAGCGGCTCCGCAGATGCCGGCCACAAAGGCTTTGAGTCAGTTCACGAGTGGGGCAGGCTTCCCTCAGATAAGGCATATTTCCCTCTCACTTGCCACGAGCACCAAGGCGAGGCACAATCCTCCCGCCCCTTGGTTCTACATAGGCAGTCAGGTAGCTAGGCTTGCAAGCAGGTAGACCACCAACTCTGGCACTATCCCTTACAGGGGGTTAGCAAGACAAGGCCTTCAGTTAAGAAGTGCGACTGCAAGCCTGCGCATAGAAAGTAATGAGTGCATGAAGGAAAACATATAGCTTGTGGTTGTTCTGGCTCAAGAAAGCAGACACATTGCGGAAATCTGGGAGAGGAAACAAAGACGCACAGGTCCTGCAAAGAGAGACCATATGTGGATAAGCCACCCAGCGGATGCAATTGAAAAGGACACGCTGCTTACCTTGAAAGTTGGTAGCATTGCACAAGTAACGAGTATGGGAGACATTATGAGTCCAGGTTACTATTTCAAAACCCTTGTGAGGTTTGGGCATTATACCTTTATCTAGCGTTGTTCTCTGGCAAACTGTCCTGTATCCTTGTTTCGAGTCCCAACTTCCTGGCCAAGCAGCCAACTCCACGCAGGACGGATGCGTCAGTGATCCCCATGATGCATCAGTGCAGTGTCAGGATCCCTGCTAACAGCTTGATGGTGGCTCAAAGTCCTGGAGGCAGGATGGGTCTAGTGCACTCTCTCTTGCTGAAGAGTTACTATCTAGAAGACAGCTCATGTTTCTTGACTTCACTCGGGACATTATCCGCAGCGCGGCACGCTTCAGACCTTGTGCCCACACCTTACCAGTTAAAATAGCGACCAGGACTCATAATACCTCCCCTGCTTGTGACTTGTGCAAGGCTAGTGACGTACAAGATGAGCTACACGTCCTTTTTCACTGCACCTATCCACACGTGGTTTCTCTCCGCAGGACTTATGCGTTTGTTGCATCCTGCAGGTTTGCACAATGTGTCTGCTTTTCTGAGCCAGAACAACAATAAGGTTCGTTTCTTCCTCCATGCACTTATAGAAAAAGAAAAGTAAAGACTACGCTTACAAGGTAATCCCTGTTTGCGTGAATTAAGGAAGAAGTTTGCATCTGGTGCAAGCGCCAGGCAAACCTCCACCATCAAACAAGGAAGAAGGTTATTAGTGGGGGTCGGGAGGGTTCTGAAAAGAGTCATATGATCTTTCCTTTATGTTTTTCAACCTCCTACTTGTATTTATGATCTTTGTTGCGTATTGAATAGAATGAGTGTTTAGATCGAGAGTAAG
>LKMJ01007530.1_pt1 | contig 10261 bp, 4 predicted proteins | sample 643391 | NCBI WGS metagenome assembly LKMJ01 (sample SAMN04112250, study PRJNA286221) | soda lake metagenome | biome: soda lake; feature: Kulunda Steppe; material: water; isolation source: sample PL-Br10 brine of Picturesque Lake | place: Russia: Kulunda steppe | collected 2010-07
AGTCACGCGAGAATATGCTCGGCGAGTTCGTCTGGACGATCGTTCCCGACTCGATTCGACCGACGATCGAACGCAAGTACGAACGCGCGATCGAGAGCGGGCAGCCGGTGACGTTCGAACTCGAGGTGTTCGGAGACTGGTTCGAAGTGCGTGCGTACCCCGCCGAAACCGGCATGACAGTCTCCGTTCGCGACATCACCGATCGGATCCGCCGGGCAGAACAGCTCAGGCGGCGCGAGCAGGCGCTACAGGACGCCTATGAAATTATCGCCGATCCCGATCGGCCGTTCGATGACCAGATCGACGAGCTGTTGTCGGTGGTCCGGGGGACGCTCGGGATGGAGTATGCGACGCTGTCGTGTGTCCACGAGGCCGCAAACGAGTACCTGTTCGAGGCCGTCGACGCCCCCCACGACGCCGAAATCGCCGCTGGCGACACGGCTCCACTGGACGCGACCAACTGCGAGCGGGTCGTCAGCACGGAACAGACGCTCGTCCTGAACGACGTCGAGACGGATGCACCGGCACTCGCCGATCGGGCCGGAAACGCCGAGTGGGGGATCAGTTGCTATCTCGGAACGCCCGTCACCGCTGGCGACGACGTCTACGGCACGTTCTGTTTCTACGATCTGGAAGCCCACCCCGATGCGTTTTCCGACTGGGAGGTGACGTTCGTCGAACTGCTTGGCAACTGGGTGAGCTACGAACTCGATCGCAGACGCACCCAGCAGGAACTCGAAGCGTCGAACGAACGCTTGGAACAGTTCGCCTACGCAGCGAGTCACGATCTCCAGGAGCCACTCCGGATGGTCTCGAGTTACCTGACGCTCATCGAACAACGCTACAGCGACGTCCTCGACGAGGACGGCGAGGAGTTTCTGGCCTACGCTATCGACGGGGCCGATCGGATGCGCGAGATGATCGACGGACTACTCGCGTACTCCCGGGTCGACACGCAGGGCGATCCGTTCGAACCGATCGCTCTCGAGGACGTTCTCGACGACGTGCTCGCGGATCTCCAGTTGGCACTCGACGAAACCGACGCCGCGCTCTCGCGTGAGCCGTTACCGCGTGTCGCTGGTGACGGCGACCAGTTGCGCCAGGTGTTTCAAAATCTCCTCGAGAACGCGATCACGTACGCTGGCGACGATCCCCCTCAGATCGCCATCTCGGCCGATCGGACCGGCGACGAGTGGACGATCTCGATCGCCGACGACGGGATCGGGATCGATACCGCAGACAGCGACCGCGTCTTCGAGATGTTCGAACGCCTCCACAGCCACGAGGAGTACGCCGGTTCCGGGATCGGCCTCGCGCTCTGTCGGCGGATCGTCGATCGCCACGGCGGTGAGATCTGGATCGACGCCGAACCCGACGAGGGAACGACGGTTCAGTTTACGCTTCCGGCAGCATCGACGATCGAGTCGAAGTGAGACGCGGCTACGTCCCTGCTTCCGGGCCAGTGTCGATCGCGCCGTCGTTTGCCAGCCACTCCGTGAGACTCCCCTCGTAGAAGGCGACGGAGTCGTAGCCGAGTGCGCGCAAGACGACGTAGGTGTGGCTGATTCGCCGGGCCGTGTTACAGTAGAGAACGAGTTCCCGATCGGGCGTGATCCCATGATCGGCGAGCAACGCTTCGAGTTCCTCGGCTGGCTTCAGTCGGCGTGTCTCGTCGTCGACGACCTCCCGCCAGTCGAAGCGAACGGCACCCGGAAGGTGGCCCTCCGCGAACTCGTCAGGTTCGCGCGTGTCGACCAGCAGAGCATCCCGCTCGAGGGCCTGTTCGACGCCAGCCCGATCGATCAGTGGGCTCTCCTCGAAACTGAACGGCGTGGCCGCGTAGTCGGTCGGTTCGATCGTCGGGCTCTCGCTCGTGGTCTCGTAGGCCCGATTCCACGCGCTGAAGTCCCCATCGAGGAGTCGAACGTCCGGGTGGCCGTAGACGATCGCGGTGACAACGAAGCGGGCTGCGAAGACGCCGTGAGTGTCGTCGTAGACGACGATCGTGTCGTCGCGATCGATGCCGGCCGCCGAGAGCAGGTCGGCGAAGGCGTCGGCTCCCGGCAGCGTACCGGGATCAGCGGCGGTTTCGTCCCGGTAGCGATCGAAGGGAAGGTTCACTGCGCCCGGAACGTGGCCGATCCCGTCGAACTCCCAGGCGTCTCGAACGTCGACGATGCGTACATGGGGGTCGTCCAGCCGGTCGGCGAGCCACTCTGGCGTGACGACGACGGATTCGTCCATTACACGACGTTCGTCGCGGACGAGTGATAACGCAGCGGTCGCGGCACGTCTCCCCGTGGTACCGAGGTCGTGGCAATACTTTCCACCTCCTGCCGCAGCGATCGATCTGTGGGATCCCTCATATGTTGGGTCGGGGAGAGATCCGGCCCCAGGGCCCCGCTCTGTGGGGGTGGGGGCAGCCGATCGATCCCGATGTCGGAAACAATTGCCGGGAGAGTCGAACGGTGACCATCTTGTCCGCTTGAAGAGCCACTATACGGCAGGAGGTCGTTCGATCGGGTATGGCATCCGAATACGCCAACGACGTACTTGTGACGGCTGACTGGGTCGAAGAGCGCCTCGAGGAGTTCCAGGACGACGATTCCGACCATCGACTGGTCGAAGTCGACGTCGACACTGAGGCCTACGACGAGGCCCACGCTCCCGGCGCGATCGGGTTCAACTGGGAGACCCAGCTCCAGGACCAGACCACGCGCGACATCCTCTCGAAGGAGGACTTCGAGGAGCTGCTGGGCAGTCACGGTATCAGCGAGGACTCGACGGTCGTCCTCTACGGTGACAACTCCAACTGGTTCGCCGCCTACACCTACTGGCAGTTCAAGTACTACGGCCACGACGAGGTCTATCTGCTCGACGGTGGCCGCGAGTACTGGCTCGAGAACGAGTATCCGACGACCGACGAGGAACCCGCGTTCTCCGCAGTCGAGTACGAGGCCTCCGGTCCACGCGAGAGCATCCGCGCCTACCGCGAGGACGTCGAGAAGGCGATCGATCGCGGCGTTCCCCTCGTCGACGTCCGATCGCCCGAGGAGTTCTCCGGTGAGATCCTTGCGCCACCGGGCCTTCAGGAGACCGCCCAGCGCGGTGGCCACATCCCCGGCGCGAAGAACATCTCGTGGGCGGCCGTGACGAACGACGACGGGACGTTCAAAACCCGCGAAGAACTCGAAGACCTCTACGCGGAGGAAGGCATCGACGGCGACTCCTCGACCGTCGCCTACTGCCGCATCGGCGAGCGATCGTCCGTCGCCTGGTTCGCCCTCCACGAACTGCTCGGCTACGAGGACACCGTCAACTACGACGGCTCCTGGACCGAGTGGGGGAATCTTGTCAACGCGCCTATTGAGAAAGGCGAGGCGGACGACTAAACGGAGTGCAGGAGACCGCCTCGAGTCGGAACGGGGAGCGAAGCGACCCGTGGAGAAAGGCGAAGCCGACGACTGAGCGGAGCGAAAAAAGTCGGCTGAAGGAGTCCGCAGGGGCTAGCCCGACTGTTTTTCGGTCCCGATCGTCACGCCGGTAATTTCGAACCGGACGCCACCGTCGGATCCGTCGGTTATGTCAACCGACCAGCCGTGGGCAGTAGCCACTCGCTGGACGATCGACAGGCCGAGTCCGGTCCCGTCTTCGGTCGTCGAGTAGCCTGCCTCGAAGACGGACGCGCGTCTGTCCTCAGGGATGTCAGCGCCGTCGTTTTCGATGTAGAAGCCGTCGTTGATCGAGCCGACAGTGATGGTTACGTCATCGCCACCGTGTTCGATGGCGTTGCGAAAGAGGTTTTCGAGAAGGCGTTTCAGGCGCGATCGATCGGCAACGATCGAGACGGCGGATTCGATGACGAGAGTCCCTGCCCTGGTGTCGACGGTGTGCCAGCAGGCGTCGCTCAGTTCGCCGAGGTCGACGGGTTCCAGCTCGGTCACCTCGTTGCCTTCCCAGGCCAGTGTCAGCACGTCGTCGATCAGTTCACCCATCCGACCGAGCGCATACTCGATGTCCTCGTGATGCGGGCTGGGGGACTCCGCCTGTGCCAGTTCCAGCCGCCCCTCGGCGATGTTCAGGGGATTTCGGAGGTCGTGACTCACGAGGCTTGCGAACTGTTCGAGCCGTTCGTTTTGCTGGCGCAGTCGATCAGCCGTTCGGTGGTGGTTGAGTTCGTAACTGATCCACTTCCCCATCAGATCGACCAGCGTCACGTCCCAGTCGGAAAACGCAGTAGAGGTGTCTTCCGAATAGAAACAGAACGTGCCGTACACCTCCCCGTCGGCGAAGACCGGCGTGCCGAGATAACAGGTGATCCCCCACTCGGCGTGGCCAGCCTTCTCACGCAGGTCTGGATCGTCGGCGACGTCACCCGCGACGACCGTCTCTTCGGTGAGCACCGTCCGTTCGCAGTTCGTGGCGGACAGCTCGACAGTGTCACCCGGCGAGATCGTGTCAGGCGGCGCGTCGACGATTTCGAACGTGTAGGTATCGCCCTCAACCCGTGAGAGCGATCCATACTCGACGCCGATCGCGTCTTTCCCAAGGTCGAGTAATCCCCTGACCTGCTCCTCGAACGATCGGGACGAATCCGAAATGATGTCGTACATCTCCCGCAGTGTCCGCTCGCGTGTCCGTATTGCCGTCTGTCGGTGTTGTTCGTCGGTGACGTCCCGGAAGTACACCGACAGTCCGGACGCTGAGGGGTACGCCCGGACAGCAAACCACGTGTCGATCGAGTCGTAGTACTCTCGAAACGCGACCGACTGCTGGGCCGCCAGTGCCGTCTGACACTGATCGGCAAACTGCGTGCCGACGAGTTCGGGGACCGCCTCCCAGAGGATCCGTCCCTCCAGTTGCTCGCTGGGACATGACGTCTCCATCGTCGCGTTGAGAAGCGTCCGTGCGGCATCGTTTGCGTACGTCACCCGCCAGTCGTCGTCGACGGAAAACAGCGCGTCGGTCATCCGGTTGAGTATCGCCTCGCGCTCCTCGCGCTCTCGCTTCGACTGGAGCAGCTGGCTGATCGAGCGACCGAGCAGATCGACAACCGCTCGTCGGGGGTTCGAAAGGGCAGCGTCACCCGGCTCTCGATCGGCAAAACACACGGTCCCGAACAGATCGTCGCCGACGAACAGTTTCGTTCCGACGTACCGACCGACTCCGTCGACCGGATAGAGCGATCCATCAGCCACGCCGGCAGCCTCGCTGTCACGAATATCGAGGAGTTCGTCCGTCTCGATCGTCTCCTGACAGATCGTCTCGGAGAGATCGGTGACCGTTCCGTCCGTGACGAGTGCTGATCCGGTCACGTACCGAACGGTGTGTCGCTGTCGGCGACGATCGATTTCGGCGATGTGGCCGTTTTCCGTCCCGAGCAGGTCACAGCCGAGCTCGAGCAGCTGTTCGATCTTTCGATCCGGCGACGTGTCGGGCGCTGACGTGAGCTCGTAGATCCGCTGGCGGTACTGTTCGCTCTCCCTGGTCTCGGTCACGTCCTGCTGGAATCCGACGTAGTGGGTGATTTCGGTACCGTCAGTTCGGAGCGGGGCGATCGAGACGCGGTTCCAGAACTCGGTGCCGTCCTTGCGGTAGTTCCGGAGCTCGACGGTTGTCGCGTTGTCGGCCTCGATCGCCTCGCGCAGTTGGGCCACCCGTTCGGCAGCGGTGTGTTCACCCTGCAGGAACCGACAGTTCCGATCGAGGATTTCGGCTTCGGAATAGCCGGTGAGCCGCTCGAACTGATCGTTCGCATAGATCATCGGGACATCGTCTTGCAGTGGCCCCGTGATCACGATCCCCGTCGGGGCTTCGTCCATCGCCTTGCTTTTCAGTTCGAGCTCCGCCGCACGTTCCCTGCGTTCGGTAACATCTCTCGTGACGCCGACGAGCCGGTCGGGAGCGCCCGCGTCGTCGTACTGCAACTCACCGTAGGCCGCTGCCCACCGAACCGTCCCGTCGGTTCGGACGCGATACTCCACATCGTACGGTGAGCCGGTTTCGGCAGCCGTCTCGAACGCGTCCCGGACACGGGCTCGATCGTCCGGGTGGATTTCGTCGATGAACTCAGCCAGCGTGTGGACCGTCGTCTCCAGTACAGGATGTTGCCGTGGATGAAATCTGAACGTATCGGTGTCGATATCCCACTCCCAGACGGCAGCGTCAGTCACTGTCAACGCCAGTTTCATCCGCGAGTATGCGTCTTCGAGTTCCTGTTCGCGCTCTTTCCGATCGGTTATATCACGGAAGTAAAACGAGAGTCCGCCGTCGAAATCGGGGTATGCGTACACGGCCAACCAGCCGTCGATACCGCTGTAGTACTCCTCGATCTGTGCGCCAGACCGGGACTGCATGACATCCCGATACACCGCTTCGAACCGTGTGTCGCGAGCCTCCGAAAACACGTCCCAGAACGAGCGTCCGCGAACGACGTCGGCATCGACCCCGAGGATGCGCTCGGCCTGTTCGTCGACGTAGGTTATCTCCCATGCCGCATCGACTTCGACGACCGCATCCGTCATGCGCTCCGTAATCGTCTGGAGGCGCTGTTCGCGCGCTCGCAGCTCGGAGACCGCGATCTCCTGTGTGCCGACCTGCTCGATCGACGGAAACTCGATCGTGACACGGGTGCCACCATCGTCCGAAATCTCGAAGGATAGCTGCCCGTCAGTGCGTTCGATCACCCATTTACTCAACCACAGCCCGACGCCCTGACTGTGTGTCAGTGGCGTTTCGCTTTCCTGATCTAACGTCTCCAGTTCCACGTCCGAAATGCCGGGCCCGTTGTCTTCGATTGTAACGGTCACGTCATCGGCGTCGGTGACAGTGACGTCGACCCGGGGTGAGTCGGCGGTGTTGTGCCGTGCTGCGTTATCGATCAGTTCACGGATCGCTTTCCGAATGCCGTCCCGGGCGAGGATCCGACAGTCGTCCGTCGCGTCCAGTTCGATGGAGACATCCGGGTACTGCTGGCGGATCTCCGAAACGACGTCTGTAACGATCGCAGAGACGTCGTGTGGGGCCAGATCGTGCTCCTGTTCGATAACCTGACTGTATTCTTGTGCCGTCTCGCTTCGTTCGATGAGCCGGGTGGCGGTATCACAGATCGCTGTGGCATGCTGTGTATCCTGTCCGGAACACGTCTCCGCCAGTAACTCTGCGTACCCCAGAATGATGTTCAGGTCGTTTCGCAGGTTGTGGCGGAGATATCGAGACAGGATCTGTCGCAACAGATCGAGTTCCTGTTCGCGATCGCGGAGCAGTTGCTCCTGTTCGATCCGTGGCGTGATGTCGGGCATGACGACGACGAATCCCTCGACTGCGCCGTGATCGTCCCTGATCGGTGTGATCGTCGTATCAGTGATCCGGTGCTGGCCGTGGTTCCGTTCGACGAGCAGTTCCCCTTCCCACTCCTGTTTTTCCGCCATCGTCCGCCAGAACGACTCGTCGATCGTCTCGCGGGAGTCGTCGGCCAGAAAGCGCTCCAGCGGGCGAGCGAGCACGTCGCGTTCGGTGTACCCGGTCAGCTGTTCGAACTCCGGATTCACGTACTCGATGGCACCATCGAGAGCAGTAATCGCCGTTGGCGTGCCGCCGTCTTCGACGGCGCGTTCGAAGCGCCGAAGCTCACGCTCCTGTCGTTCGAGCGTTCCCACCTGTGCCTGTAACTCGAGGGACTGTTGTCGGCGGACGAGCAACGATCGAAGCCGACTCACCAGCAGCTGTCGGTTGATCGGTGCCGTGATGAACTCGTCGATGAGCAGCGGCGTCTCGCTGTCACGGTGTTCCGTGTCCTGGATGGAGACGGTCGGATCCGTCTGGTCACGTTGAATAATCACCACCGGACAGAACACGGGATGATCCCGAGTAACGCGTTCACCGAGTTCCTCACGGTACTTGGGCAGCAGGCGGTCTTCGACGAGATACAGGTCCGCGTCCTGAATCTCGTGGCCGGTCTCGACGTCGAACGTCTCGGAGAGCATAGTACGGATCGCCCGTCGGTTGCCGTCGTTTGCGACGAGGAGCTGGACGGTACTGGATTGGACATCCGGTATCGGCTGTGGGCGCTTCGAGTTGCGGGGTGGATCGTCTGCCGTCATTGCGGTGACTCGCTACTGGAGTGGAGCTGTGGCGTTCCGCTGAGAATCCCAGTGTAGTCGGTCATCTGTCCCCCAACCCGGATCCCATCGGCAGTGATTTCGAACTCGCGAAGCGAGTGTTCGAAGCCACCAGCACGCTTTTTCAGGACCCCGATCACCTTTCGAAGCGATCCCTTCGACTCGACGTAACTCAAGAACACGATGTTGTCCGCGATCGGACTCAGCTTCGCGCTGGTTGCAGAGCTGATCCCCGTGATCTGGTGGATCGAATCGGTGACGAACACGGACACTTCCCTGTTGACCAGATACCGTGTCAGCGCGTGCAGATCCCGGGCGAGGTCGTCCTGTTGCCCCTGAATCGACGATGTATACCCACCGAATCCGTCGATCATCACGATCTCGGCACCGGCCTGTTCGACCTCACGCCGCACCATATGCGCAAACTCCTCGGCTGACAGCGTCAACGGATCGATGACGTCGATCGAGAGCGAGCCAGCCTCACGCAACTCGTCGATCGGCAGCCCGATCGATCGACACCGGTGTGTGAACGTCTCGATTCGTTCTTCGAACAGATAGATGACCGATCGCGTCCCGTTTTCGGCAGCCTGTGTCAGATACTGGGCACCCGTGGTCGTCTTGCCGACCCCCGGCGGTCCGCTGATAAACGTCACCGTTCCGCGTTCGAGACCACCGTTCATGAGTGCATCGAGTTCGTCGATCCCCGAACGGAGCGGCGTCGGATCGAACGTGGCGTCGTTGGGTTCCGGAACGATGCGTGGGAACACCTCGATCCCACCGGACCGGATTTCGAGGCCGTGATCGCCGTCGATCTGCCCGAGCCCACGGTTTTTGATGATCTCGACCCGTCGCCCATCCGCCGTCCGCGTGAGTTCGATCACGCCATCACTGACCGATCGCACTTCTGCATCCGCCGATCGGGAGTCGTGCATGGTTTCGGTGCCCAGCACGGTGATCTCCTGCTCTTTGAGAAACCGGATAAACGACAGGAGGCGTTTGCGGTACTGATGTTCGGATGGCTCGATATACCGCAGCTGGGTTATCGGATCGAGGACGACACGTGCAGGGTTGATCTCCCTGATTGCCTCGTGGATCGCCTTCGTGTACTGTTCGCCCTCGGCTTCCCCCGGCTCGACGAGATCGAAGGAGAGATTCTCGGTGAAAAACTTCGAATCCGGGCCGAGATCGAGAAACTCCGCGTCAGTGATATCGATACCAAACTGTGCGGCGTTTTCGATCACTTCCTTGGAGGACTCTTCGCCATGAATGAGCAGTACTGTCTCACCGGCATCGAGTCCCTCTGCGAGATAGTGCAAGCCGATCGTCGTTTTCCCGGTCCCTGGTCCACCAGAAATGAGATACATTCGACCCTGTAGATACCCACCTCGCAACAGCTCGTCCAGTCCAGGAATGCCACTGCTGATCTGAGAGACAGATGGATCCGTGACTGCCATATCCAACTAACGCTGTCGTACCGTCTTTATCATTTGGGCGGACGAACAGTCGCTCGAAGGTCAGCTGGACGAACGAACACCGTGGATCGCCGATGGCAGTCGAACGCGCTCCTGACTGACGACGATAACCCTAACTTTTCGCCGATCGAACAGCCGGTATGACCGATACCGCAGCGTTCATCGAAACCGTTCGCGAAGACAACCAGACTGCGCTCTCACGACTCGGCTCCTCGAAATCGCTCTACGCCGACACCGGCGGCGAGATCGATACCGAGCCCGTCCTGGAGGCGACCGCCGACGCCGAGTACGCCGCCTGGCAGACCTTCCTCGAGTGGGCCGACGACGAGAGCCACGACGAGGTGCGGGAGGCCTTCCAGCGAACGGCCGAGGAGGAACGCGACCACTACGAGACCGTCCTCGACAAACTCGGGACCGAAGACTACGAACCCGATCGACTCCCTGCTCTCCACGAGTACCTGCGCGGACTCGACTCGACGATCGATCGCGTCGGTGCGTACATCGGCCGTGTGTTGGCGAGCACGCGATCGAAAGACCAGGTCGTGGGCTACTTCGTCGGTGACGCTGACCCCCAGACGGCGACCGTGTTCCGTGAGTTCGGCGATGATCTCGACGTCCAACTCGAACGCGGCCAGGAGCTCCTGGAGACAGTCTGTGAAACCGAGGCGG
>LKMJ01007531.1_pt1 | contig 10260 bp, 7 predicted proteins | sample 643391 | NCBI WGS metagenome assembly LKMJ01 (sample SAMN04112250, study PRJNA286221) | soda lake metagenome | biome: soda lake; feature: Kulunda Steppe; material: water; isolation source: sample PL-Br10 brine of Picturesque Lake | place: Russia: Kulunda steppe | collected 2010-07
CCCCCCCCCCCCCCCTCCCCGTCATCACCCCCGTCACACTCCCCAGTCAATGCAGGGCAGGCCGCCTGCCAGACCCTGCTGCACAGCCCCGGCTCGGCATGACGCACGCACGCTGGCTTCACTGCTCCACTGGCTTGCTTCAGCATTACCCGCTGCAAGACAGCTCTAACAGCCCCTCTTGCTCGATCAAGCGTCACATACTGGCCACATCACCAGCCACACCACTCTGCTGCCCCTCTCTTGCTTGCCGCAGCATCACGCACCACACGGTCGCCGCCGCCGACGGCACCCGCAAGTTCCTGCTGCAGCTCGCGGACGGCAGGGTCGTGGAGACGGTCGGCATCCCAAACGACGAGAGCGCGGAGGTGGACGGCGGCAACGCCACGGAGGCGCAGCTGGCGGCATCAAGGCGGGAGGCCAGCAAGGGCGCCAGCAGCTCTGGCAGGCGCCCACAGAGTGCGTGCTGCGGCATGTGTGCAAAGCAAGCTCCAGCCCTGGCAGTGCAATAACAGCACGAGCCCCGCTGCACGTGTGCAAAGCAAGCTCCAGCTTCGCCAGTGCACCAAAAGGGAGGGGTTGCGGCAGCCTGACCCCCCGCATTGAGCAGCCCTAGCAGTGCAACAACAGCACAAGCCCTGCTGCACATGTGTAAAGCAAGCTCTGGCTTTGCATGAAGGGAGTGGCTGCGGCTGCCTCTCTTCAGTGTGTCTCCGCACTAAAAAGCTGTGGCAATGCGGCAATGCATGACAGCATGAGTGCTGCAGCGCCGCTGCTGCCACTGCCGCCTCCGTGAGACTCAGCGCCGCTGCATGCCTGCTTCAGCATGCCATGCAGCGCCCCGCTCCGACAGCTCAGTGCATGCCAGGATGTCACATGCACCGGTGGCCATGTGCATAAGGCATGCATGCATGTCCCCTGTGCATGCATGTCCTCCCATGCATGTAAGTCCTTCAGGGCCCAGCCTGGCAAAGGAACCCCGTTTGCATTTCCTTGCCTTGCCACTTACCTGGACGGCCCATCTCCCCCAAACAACGCGTTGGGCGGCCGCAGGCCTCTGCCAGGTGCATGCTCCCGCCGAGCTGTGCTGCACCCTGGTTCCATGCCCATGTGCATGCTCCCGCCGAGCATATCAGTGTTACTGTTTATGGTGTGCCCGCCGCTCATGTGTCAGCGTGCCCCTGGCTTGGCCACCACACACGTGTCAGCAAACCTATTGCGTGCAACCATCGCGTGCCTGCAGCCGACATGCAGGGCCGGACGGTGGGGGCGCCTCGCATCAACCGCCACCGCCTCACCGTGTGTGTGTCCTCCCAGGTGCGGGGCGAGGGGTGCTGCAGCAGCAGAGCGCTTGCAAAGGCTGCCTCACCGTGTGTGTGTCCTCCCAGGTGCAGGGCAAGGGGTGCCGCAGCAGCGGGAGCGCTTGCAAAGGCTGCCTCATACCACCCCCATCCTGCTTTGAGCGCTGCCATCTCCCTGCTGCAGCCTGCAGTCACCTCTGTGCACAGCCTGGCCATGCAGAAGGTCGTGAGGCTGCCCCTTCCCTCCCCCTTTCCTGTCCCTTCCCCAAAGTGGAGCCTCTGTGCGCCAGTCTGCACACGCAGCACGCCAGGCAGTGCGCGCCTGGGCACACTCGCACAGCGCCAACCCTGACACGCGCAGGTGGGCTGCCCCATGCGCTGCTCCTTCTGCGCCACCGGAAAGGGCGGCTTTGCGCGCAACCTGCAGCCCCACGAGATTGTGGACCAGGTGCTGACAGTGCAGGAGGCGTTTGGCAAGCGCGTGTCCAACGTGGTGTTCATGGTGGGTGTGCAGGAAGCGTTTGGCAAGCGCATGTGCAACGTGGTGTTCATGGCAAGCGCGCTGCGTGCCAGGTTGGGGTCATGGAAACACTGCAGTGTATATAGGTTTGTGCACGCAGGGTTTGTGTATGAAGTGCCAGCCATGCACAGTGCAACGGTGGAGGGCATTTGTGCAGGCAGTGTAAAGGCTAGGTGTAAGTGCTGTCCATGTGGTATAAGGTGTAGAAGCATGTGCGTGAGAAGAATGCATGTCAGGCACGTGGAAAAATTCATTTTGCAGTGTTTGCTGCCTATCCGCAACACCAAAGGGCTCCATTCTGGGCCTCGATGCTCCTCTTCAACTCCTGAGCAGGCACTGCGCGAGCCACCCAGCTTGCGCACATTTGTGCTGGCTTGATTGATCAGCTGCCTGAGCCTGTGTGGGCTCTTGATCAGCTGGTGTGCGGCACACCTGTCGCACAGGCCTCCCAGCTGCCGCGCCCCTGCACACTTGCATACTGGCAGGTAGCCAGCGCTTAGTGTGTGTGTGCAATGTGTGTGTGTGTGTGCAATGTGTGTGAGTTTATGTGTGTTTGTGTGCACGTGTGTTTGTACACGCGTGTGCTTTCGTTCGTGTACGTGTCTGAGTGCGAGTGAACACCCTGCAAGCGTTGACGCTGCGTGCAGGGCATGGGGGAACCGCTGCTGGCCTTACCCTCCGTGGTTCAAGCATACCAGCTATTGAACAAGCAGCTGGGCATCGGTGGCCGCTTCATCACCATCTCCACAGTTGGTAAGGACTGCCACATCGCTCAGGAATAGGCCGCGCAGAGGGTCCTTGCATGCCAAAGGGCTGTGTCCAAGCCCCGCGTGCTTCTTCATAGCCTTTGTGACTAGGGTCTGTGCTCCACCGCCCGCTGCTCAGGTACTGGGTTGCATATGGCTGTGCGCGTGCTCCTAGAGCGTGTTGTACTAAGCGCAGCATCTCAAGCACCTCTGGTTGGATGACCCTTCCAATCTTTGCATCCCCAGGCGTGCCAAATGCGATTGAGAGGCTTGCAAAGAGCGACATCAAGTCCACGCTTGCTGTCTCTATCCACGCGCCAAACCAAGAGATCCGCCAGCAAATCATCCCCAGCGCCAAGGCCTATCCCTTGTCTGCTCTGATGAAGGTGAGGCGCCCTCGTGCCTGGTAAGGCTTGGCATAAAGCTGCCATGCCCTTCCAATATTCTCAACTTGCGGTGGATCTGTGGAGTAGCGCTTGCCTCATTTCACTCCCTTTTAAAAGCTTTCTGCGTCCTGTCACTCCTTTGGGCCTCCTCATTCACTTTCTGGATGAAGGACAAGCCAGTCTCCTCCAGATCTTGTAGTCAGCAGACATCATGACTGGCCTTTGAGCATTTGTAGTGATGGCCCTGCGAATGGCCTCTGTTAAAATTTATGTGATGATCAGCCAGGGAGTGCCCCACGGAAAGGGAGGGCCTCTTGCACTTGTGGCCCTGTGCAGATTTGTCGAATCCTGTGTGATTCTTTCAATTGAGCAAGGAATGGGCCTGTGCTGCCACGTCTTGGCTTTGACTGGAGAGCTGGGGCGCTGCTGCTCATGAACTCACCTCACCATTCACCGGTGGCGGCCTCCATTGGCCACAGTCAGACACATTTCCGTGAATCGGTGCCCCTCAGGATTGCGCCACGTACTACAAGATCACTGGACGCCGTGTGACTTTCGAGTACACACTCCTCTCGGGCATCAATGACTCTCCTGAGCATGTGAGTCCAGCTGAGACAGGGCGCAAGAGTGGGCAGGCAGCTTGCGCGTGGGCGCAAGGCAGCTGCTGAGCTTGCGCGTCCTGTGCGGTTATGATTGCAAGGGCAGTCGATGGCAGTTTGAGAGTGACACTCGCAGCTGCTCTCAGGTGGGCATGCAAGCATGCAAAGAGTGAGTCGTGCCGGTCGGACCATGGAAGGAGGAGGCAGCTTTGCTGCTGTGTATTTGCTTCCTGTGTTACACCACTGCATTCCCTCCCTTTTGCGAGCCCCAGGAACCGCCGCTCCTACACACACATACGCAGGCCCGCGAACTGGCCCAGCTGCTCCGTTCCCATGACCTCATGTCCCACACAAATGTGATCCCATGGAACCCGGTAGATGAAAGCGAGTTTGCAAGACCCAGCAGGAACCAGGTGCAAGGCTGGGGTCCTGTTGCATGAGTTTCCTTGCCTATGCACACGCGTGCGTATGCCTCCCTCCCAGACTCACACGTCCTGTTGTTGCACACTCGTACGCCGCATATGCACACATCCTCCTCGATAGCATACGCTGCATATGCATACGCATGCACACACCTTCTGGTGCATACGCTGCATTTGCACACGGATCCTGAAGTGTATGCCTGCCGTGTTCACCCCTGGTGCTGGCCGCAGACTGCCCTATAGATATTTGCCAGCTGCGAGCCTGTGCCTGCATTGCCAGTGCGTGCCTGTCATGCATACCCCTGGTGCTGGCCGCAAACTGCCCTAGATGTTTGCCAGCTGCGAGCCTGTGCCTGCATTGCCAGTGCGTGCCTGTCATGCATACCCCTGGTGTTGGCCGCAGACTACCCTATAGATGTTTGCCAGCTGCGAGCCTGTGCCTGCATTGCCAGTGCCTGCCTGTCATGCATACCCCTGGTGTTGGCCGCAGACTACCCTAGATGTTTGCCAGCTGCAAGCCTGTGCCTGCATTGCCAGTGCGTGCCTGTCATGCATACCCCTGGTGCTGGCCGCAGACTGCCCTATAGATGTTCGCCAGCTGACATGCAGGCTGGGCAGGCAGGTACGCCCTGGCACTGACTGAGGGCTGCCTATAATATTTGTCTGACGACGTTGCACATTGTCCACCAGGGCATACGCATGCTGACCTGGCGGCCCAACGCTGCTGGCTGGGCATGCAGGTGTACCGCTTTGTGCAAGAGCTTGAAAAGATGGGCCTGACTGCCACCATTCGTGCGACACGCGGGCTGGAGGCAGCTGCCGCGGTGAGTGTGTGGTCCATTGTTCATGGCCGTGGTGAGTGTGGGGTCCATTGTTCGTGGCCATTAATCATGGCTGTTGTTCATGGCCGTTGTTCAGGGCCATTGCTCATGGCCGCGGTGAGTGTGTGGTCCATTATTCATGGCCGTTGTTCTGGGCCATTGTTCATGGCCGCGGTGAGTGTGTGGTCCGTTGTTCGTGGCCATTAATCATGGCTGTTGTGCATGGCCGTTGTTCAAGGCTGTTGTTCATGGCCGCGGTGAGTGTGTGGTCCATTGTTCGTGGCCATTGATCATGGCTGTTGTGCATGGCCATTGTTCAAGGCTGTTGTTCATGGCCGCGGTGAGTGTGTGGTCCATTATTCATGGCCGTTGTTCAGTGCTGTTGTTCATGGCCGTGGTGAGTGTGTGGTCCATTGTTCATGGCCATTAATCATGGCTGTTGTTCATGGCCATTGTTCATGGCCGCGGTGAGTGTGTGGTCCATTGTTCAGGGCCGGTGTTCATGGTCATCGTTCATGGCCATTGTTGATGGCCGTTGTTCATGGCCGCGGTGAGTGTGTGGCCTATTGTTCATGGACGTTCACAGCGTGAGGGTCAGTGGCACTGGCATGAATGGGCCCTCCTGCCACAGGCGTGCAACTCTTCTATGGAGGTGTGCGCTGATTTCTGCGCCTGTCTGGTGCGCATGGAGCATCTGATGTTGCATGCTGGGCGAGCTCGGCCTGTGGGTATTGATGGTGCCACGCCATAGCTGTGGCTCAAGTGTTGCCAGTGACGGTGCAACGCCACAGCTGCAGCTCAAGTGTGGCCAAGGCTTCTTGGCCTCTGTTGCGAGCTGGGCTGCGCAGTGTCGGCGAACCTGCCTGTCTGCATGCATGCTGCCATGCCTCATCTGGTTCGTCTTCGGTAATTGCTTACCTTGCAGAAGGGGGAGTGCAGTAGGGTCAATGGCACATGCAGTGCAGATATGTTCCCTCGCTATTATCTTCTGACCAAGAGGTCAAAGTCTACTCATGAGCAGGTGTATACTTCCATGCTGTCATAAGTCTAAAAAGCTAGCAGTGCCGTGCTGAGAGGGTGCTTGACCAGCTTGCCAGCCTCTTCACGCACTATGGTCTACAGACAGGTTTGCAGCTGACACCAAATGCTGCTTCCAAAGTACAAGCATCCGAAGGCCCAGAGAATTAATCTGGGCAAGCTTTAAATCACTGGTGAGCTTGCATGTCTACCTGTCACTCTCCCACATGCCTGCGTCTGTTTTGCAGTGTGGCCAATTGCGCAACGAGCACCAGAAGAATCCATTGCCACTCTTAGAGCGTGCAGCCGCATGAGTGAGGCAATGCAAAAAGACAAATCTTCTGGTGGCAAGAGAGCCCTTGCTGCAACAAAGTGTCCCATTCATAATAAAATGCTTCCCCTCGTGTCAGACTTGCGGCATATACTTGTTTCCTAGACAGTTCCTTTTGTTTCTATTTTGGTGAGGATACATCTATGTTTCCTAACCTTGCTGCATCTATTCCAAGTCAGTCTTCCAGCTGCAAACTACTGAAATGAGCGCGATGCTGTGAGCAGGCTCATGTATACATTGATCACTCAGGGACCCCCCTACGGTGGCTTCTCAGATAATCTTGTACTCTTAAAGACTTGCTTGTGCAAGTGCACGCACTGGTCGTGTGTTTGTTGCACAACCCTTTCTACATGGGTTCCCTGAAAAAGCATGTGCAAACCTGTCTGGCTTCCATGCTGCAGTTCAATGCGCTCACAAAAGCGTCAATGCATGTCCACCAGGTTCCAATTGAACAGGTATGAATTTTGAGTCAGGAGATAGTAGCATGCTCCAAGCCTGCTTAGCAGTCACTGCCAGTGAAGGATCAAGCAACCAAGCTCTTCCTGCCAGGGTAGGGCAGTGCTGTTGTCTTACAAGGAGTGGACTTCTGATTCTCTCATCAAACTAGGTGAGGTTACATAGCTATACCTGCCAAATGACTGCAACTTAGCTGAAGCCTCTGGCCTGCAACCAACACCTAAATAATAAAATGTTGTGTTTAAGAAGAAACAAGCTACAAACGCCAGAAGGAACACTTTTTGGGGGAGACGATAAGTATAAAGCTTAAGCAAGACCTAAGATGCTCAAGAATTGCATATGCTGAGAGTCACCTGCCAAGTGCTTTAAACTTCAGAATGACTTAAGATAACCTAGCAACTTGAAGGCTAGTGCGAGCTCCCCTAAGGCAGAATAGGACAAAAATCATCTCCCCTCCAGCCACGCTAGCCACGTCCCCTCTGGACCCTTCCCGTCAAATAACTAGTGCACTAGAAGGGTACCAGGTGCAATGCAGCCAGCATGCCATGCCTTCCAGTGGTGAAAATCTGGCAGTCAGGCAGCCTCTCTTTTTTTCTGTGCTTGTGTGATATGTATTGTACTCTCCCAATATCAATCTGATATCATGTGACAGGATGATCCTGTAGGACAGGGCAGTGGCTGTGTTGTAATTGTCCGAGTCGTTGAATGATGGGGCTGTTGGAACTGCCGTCAAGGACTTAAGAAATTTTAAAACTTAAGAGCATCTTTGCCATGCCCGGCCAGCATGCACAATCCCTAGACCAACATGTATGATACAGGTTTTGAGCAATCCCAATCAACACACTGCAGGCTTTTTCTAACACTTTGGTTCCTTTCCATTATCTCAGCTTTTGTTACTGCCCTGTTAAAGACTCGATTACATTTTTACTGTTTTTTCAGCCAACAGTGAGGCCTTATTCTTGTAACCTTGTAACCTTGTTACTGCACATGGTTTATTTTGCTTGTACTTCACCTTCACCATTTATTTGGTTAAGGGGTTGCATGGCCCCCTGGCCCTAGGCTACCCCTTTCCCTTTATTGATGAAGGCAGTATAACCACAGCCTGCAAAGTTTCTCTTTTGCCAAAATCGAAAGGTCATGCATGTGTGTGAAAGCTTAAAAACACTACTGCATGAACATAGATTGCACTCAATATGACATGTCCAGGCGATTTAATGTGGGGTAAAAGGATCGGTATGCAGCAGCAACTCCATTTATTTGAAAGGATTTTTGACAATCCTTGTTTGAAAGCCGTCATGTGGCAATTTAATGGCCAAAATTTCCAACGAGGGCTGCACGCCCACGTCCGTGTGGAGACTGGCAAGCAGTCAAGGCAAACCTGGTTCAGGAGTGCAGCCACCAAAATATAACTAAAATCACTGCTTTGGAGGCCCTGGCGAGGATGCTCCCCCGTAAAGCAGCCTTGCCAGCCATGACGGCTGCTTGTGAGCCTCTTGGGGAGCCCGGGAGTAACCATCCTGGGTCACATCCTGGGGCAGCCCACCCGCTGCCTTCTGCACCCCCCCAGCCCCTACCCCAGCTGGCTCCTGCCCAGCACCACCGCCTCCGCTGCCACTGCCTCCCACGCCACTTTGGCTGCTGCTGCTGCTGCTGCTGCTGCTGCTACTGCTGCTGCTGCTGGCCTCTAAGTCGGCCCCTGCAGCCCTCTCTGCTACTTCCCTCTTACTCTCCTTTCTCTTTTTTTCCTCCTGCTCTTTAACCTTTTGGCTGGCCTTGGCCGCCTCTGCCTCAAGCAGCCTCCTCTCCTGCTCGTCCTCCTCCTCCTCTTCAACATCAAGAGCAGGCTGTAACTGTGCGGCCTGCAGGAGCACATGGCGCAGACAATGCTTGACTGAGAATTGCTTCAAGCACATGCATGATGCACAGCCAAATCTCTAGGCTGTATCCTGTTGCAGTATGTGCGCGGCTCGAGTCCCGAGATTAATTGTCACAGCAGTCATAAGTCGTATGCCATAATACTTGCTTCAACATCACCCCATTGAGACTGCATAAAGGCACACCTTCAAGAAGGGGGACCTCAATTGGTCCAACACGTCCCCACGTCTGTAGATGGCATCGTTGCCCTGCAAGGATGGGAGATGTCATCAAAGTATGACAAGACACTTCAAGGCAGTCACGCGTGTTCTACAGGTGCCAATGTAAGGTTGTGTGGGACTTGAGGTCATGAAAAAGGGAGTAGCTGGGCCAGTTCACGAGCCTGTATGTGCGTGTAAGAGTGGCACAGGGGGGCACAGGTCCATTGCAGGGCAAGCCCCCCTTCTGCTGCTTTTCTGCTCCTCTCTGCTCCCTGTTTGTCTCTTTGTTCTCTTCTTTCCCCTGGCTTCCTGCCCCTGCTTTTGCTGCCAGCTTTCCAGCACATGTGTTTACACATCCTCAAGCCACTCTAGGCGGGGGCCATCGATAATTGGCCTGCAGCTTTGCTAAGTCGATCAAAAGCACAGGGCGTGCATGTAAAGAGCAGCGCATTCTAAGCTGCAGGCCAGCAAGGATGCTGACATTAAGCAAGCTGACTTAAACTTGCCAAGTTCACATCCCTGTTCTAAGCTGCAGGCTGCAGGGGTCGCCGGCCTGCGCCCACAGGGCTTGTGCTCACAAGCTACCCGTCATGTGACCCCTCATGCAAGGCAGAGGAAAGGGTCACATTCAAGTTGATCACTTGAAGGTAATGACCTAAAACCCTCATGCAAGGCAGAGGAAAGGGTCACATTCAAGTTGATCACTGGAAGTCACTGAGCTAAAAGCTTGATACTTTTTTTCCTGGGCATACATGTCAGCTTTCCTTTTGGGCTGCTCTTCCTCCAAGGGCCTCATTGAGCCCAAGCACAGCAGCAGCGCCCAAAAGCACAGCCACAGCTGACCCTTCAAAAGTGCGCGAACTGTAGGTTTCATCTCTTAGCCTATGGCACACATTGATGCACCTGGAGGTAGATGCGTGCCGGCTGCGCCACGGAATGCGCGCCCTCATCAGACCGGACATCCACCGCCAGCAGCTTGAAAACATGACGGCCCTGCGCGTGCCAGAGGCAAGGCGCCCCAGGTCTTCCTGAGGTGGACCACTCGCTCAGGGATAGACTCGTGCCCACCAAAGGGGCCCCGGGCTTTGCTGGGGTGGACCATGCGCAGGAGGCGGGCAAGCCCTTCCAGCATCAAGCGAAACCAGAAACACCTCAGGGTCCCCCTTCCTTTCTAGAGCAGCATTGCCTTACAGGGATGCCTGCCTGAGCCACCAAGGTCATTGCCACCAAAGTCATTGCCTTACATGCCTGCCTGCCTTAGATGCCTGCCTGAGCCACCAAGGTCATTGCCTTACAGAGATGCCTGCCTGAGCCACCAAGGTCATTGCCACCAAGGTCATTGCCTTACATGCCTGCCTGCCTTAGATGCCTGCCTGAGCCACCAAGGTCATTGCCTTACAAAGAAGCCTGACTGAGCCACCAAAAGGTCGGGTCTCCTTTGTGTCCCTAGCGGCAATCCAGCTTGGACTCAGGAATTGAACAAGCAAAGGTGGCCGCTGCAACTGAGCACACGCCGGCTTCACCACAGGTGTGGCGATGCAACCTTTGTTCATGCTGACACACACACACACACAGAGAGAGAGAGAGAA
>LKMJ01007533.1_pt1 | contig 10259 bp, 9 predicted proteins | sample 643391 | NCBI WGS metagenome assembly LKMJ01 (sample SAMN04112250, study PRJNA286221) | soda lake metagenome | biome: soda lake; feature: Kulunda Steppe; material: water; isolation source: sample PL-Br10 brine of Picturesque Lake | place: Russia: Kulunda steppe | collected 2010-07
GTTCACTGCAGCGCCGCGGCCACCTTCTCGATCGGGTGTGGGGGTTTGCCGTCGTACTCCTCGCCGATCTGGGTGCGACAGGAGGCACCGGGGGCGACGACCGTCTCGCCGTCGCTTTCGTCGATCTGTTCGAAGAGGACGGAGCCGATCGCCTGACTCATCGAGTAGTGTTCGGCCTGGTAACCGAAGGAGCCGGCCATCCCACAACAGCCCGAGTCGAGGGGATCGACGGCGTACCCCGCCCGCCGGAGGATGCCGACGGCGTGGTGGTCTTTCGCGTGGGCTTTCTGCTGGCAGTGGCCGTGGTAGGTCAGCCGCTCTTCGGGGGCGTCGAACGCCATCCCCTCGTCGAGACGGAACCGGTCGAGATACTCGAGTACGCCGTAGGCGTTGGCCGCGAGCGACTCGACGGCCTCGCCCGATCGCAGGCTCAGGTAGTCCGACTGGACCATCACCGCGTCGGAGGGTTCGATCAGGACGACGTCCCAGCCGTCCTCGACGCGGGGGGCGAGTGCGTCTACCGTCTCGCCGGCCTTCTCGTCGGCCAGATCGAGCATCCCCTTCGAGAACGCCGGACGGCCGACGTCGCGGGGGTCGGCGACCTCGACGTGGACGCCCGCAGCCTCCAGCGCTTCGAGGGCGGCCTCGCCGACGGCGGGGTACTCGTGGTTGGTGTAGATGTCGGGGACGAGCACCGCCTTCCGTTCGGCGTCGGCCTCCGACACCGCGGGGGCGTGGCCCGCGACGCGTTTGGCGAACGTCCGTCGGTGGAACGTCGGGAACTCCCGTTCGCGGGCGATGCCGACGGTCTTCTCGGCGATCAGTCCCGTCCCGGGGAGACTCGCCATCCAGTTCGAGACCGGCGCGAAGGCGCTACCGAGCCGCGAGAGCCGATCGAAGTTCGCGAACAGCCGGGAGCGAAAGTCCACCCCGTTTCGCTCGTGGTAGGCGTGGGTCAGTTCGGCTTTCAGCTTCGCCATGTCCACCCCGCTCGGACAGTCGTGTTTACAGCCCTTACAGCCGATACACAGATCGAGGACCTCCTCGACGAACTCGTCGTCGAACTGCTCGTCGGGGTCGAGCTCGCCGCTCATCGCCGCCCGGAGCGCGTTCGCCCGCCCCCTTGTCGAGGTGATCTCCTCCTGGCTCGCCCGGAAGGTCGGACACATCACGCCACCGGTGGTCGACTGCTCGCCCCGACAGCCCCCACAGCCGTGACAGAGCTCGACCATCCCCTGGAAGCCGTTCTCGTTCTCCCAGTGGAGCCGGGAGTCAAAGCCCTCCTCGAAGACGTACTCCGGGTCAAATCGGAGGTTCTCGGTCATCTCGGTGGGGTCGTCCTCCCGGAAGACGACCTGGCCGGGGTTGAGCAGCCAGTCGGGGTCGAAGGCGGTCTTCAGCTCCTGGAAGGTCTCCCAGAGGTGATCGCCGTACAGTTTCCGGTTCCACTGGGTCCTGGCGCGGCCGTCCCCGTGCTCCCCGGAGACCGAGCCGCCGTACTCGACGACGAGATCGGTGACGGCGTCGGCGATCGAGGACATCATCTCGAGGTCGCCCTCGCTTTTGGTGTTGACCAGCGGCCGGATGTGGAGAACTCCCGGGCCGGCGTGAGCGTAGAAGCTCGCGTAGGTGTCGTGGGCCTCGAGGATCTCCTGGAAGTCGGCGACGAAGCCGGGGAGGTTCTCCGGCGGAATCGCCGTGTCCTCGAGGAAGGCGACGTGTTTCGCGTCGGTGGTCCGGGAGAGCAAGATCGGGAGCCCGGACTTGCGCAGCTTCCAGATCTTCGCCCGGCTCTCGTGGTCGTAGGCCTCGATCGCGTCGAAGGCGACGAGGTCGGCGTCGAGGGTGAGACGGTCCGCCTCCGGATCGGGCTCCCCTTCGGGGTCGACCGAGGGACAGCGGTCGGCGAGCAGGTTCGCCACCTGCCGTCGGCCGTCGGCGACGTCCTCGACGTAGAACTCGACGATCAACACCGCGCCGGTGCCCTCCGGGAGCATCTCGGTGACGGGGCCGAACTCGGCGGTGTCCCGTGCGAGGTCGATCATCACGTCGTCGAGCACCTCGACGGCCGCCGGCCCGTGTTCGACGATCGGCGCGACGTCCCGCATCGCGTCGCCGACGCTGTCGTACGCAAGAAGCGTCATGCTCTTCTCGGCGGGGATCGGCTCGAGGGAGACGGTCGCCTCGGTGACGATCGCGAGGGTCCCCTCGCTGCCACAGAGCAGCTTCGCGAGGTTGATCGAGCCCCCCTCGCTGTCGGGTTCGCCGACGCCGCGTTCGGCGCCGCGGGCGTCCTCGATCAGCCAGTCCAAGTTGTACCCCGAGACGTTGCGTTTGAGGTCGGGGTATCGCTCCTCGATCAGGTCGCCGTCCTCCTCGACGATCCGGGCGACCTCGGCGTAGATCGCCGACTCGAGGTCCTCCCCGTCGGCCAGCTCCGGCAGCTCCTCGAGGGCGACCTCGCCGAAGGTGGTCACGGTGCCGTCGGCGAGGACGACCTCGACCTCCTCGACGTAGGCGTCGGTCTTCCCGTACTCGAGGGAGTGAGCGCCCGTCGAGTTGTTGCCGATGGCACCACCCAGCGCGCTCTTGTCCCCCCACGCGGGATCGGGTGCGAACTTCAGGCCGTGTGGCTCGAGGGCCTCGTTGAGCGTCCCGAGGTAGACGCCGGCCTCGGCGACGGCCGCCCGGCCGTCGGGGTCGATCGAGAGCACGCCGTCCATGTACTGGGTGAAATCGAGGACGACGGCCTCGTTTACCGTCTGGCCGGCGAGGCTGGTGCCACCTCCACGGGGAAGCACCGGAATCCGCCGGTCGGCACAGTAGCTCATCACGGCGGCGACGTCGTCGGTCGATTTCGGGAAGACGACGCCGACCGGGAGCATCCGGTAGATGCTCGCGTCGGTGGCGTACAGCTCACGGGAGTACGTATCGAATCGGACGTCGCCGTCGACGAGCTCGTCGAGGTCGGCGACCAGCCCGGGCCGATCGACCGCGTCGTTCCGGTAGTCGTAGTTCGATCGCGTATCGTCTGCCGGATCCGGGACGGATTGGTCGACTGCCATGAGTTAGCTACCGTACATCGGTAGTCCGTGAACTAAAACACCGACGGTTCTTCCCACCGTCGCCGACCCCTTCGGTGGTCTCGGGCGCCGGCAGGGACAACGCCTAACGGCCCCCGTCCCATCGGTCGGGACATGGCCGACTCCCACCCGTGTCTCGCCGCCGCCTACGATCTGGTCGTCCCCGAGCGGACGCTCTTTGCCGACCACCGGGCGTCCCTCGTCGAGGGACTCTCCGGACGGGTCCTCGACCTCGGAGCGGGGACCGGGGCGACGTTCCCACACGTCGCCGGGGCCGTCGATCGGGGAGTCCTCGAGTTGCACGCGATCGAACCCGACCCCCACATGCGCCGGCGGGCCGAACGGCGGGCCGCCGACCTCGACCTCGCGGTCGAGCTGCGGGACGGACGCGCCGAGTCGCTGCCGTACCCCGCTGACACCTTCGACGTCGTCCTCGCGAGTCTCGTGTTCTGTACGATCGCCGACCCCGACGCCGCGATGGCGGAGGTCGCACGGGTGGTGAAAGCCGGCGGGGAGTTTCGGTTCTTCGAACACGTCCACGCCGACGGCGCCGTCGGCGCCGGGACGAGGCTCGTCAACCCCCTCTGGCGGCGGCTCGCGGGCGGCTGTAACCTCGATCGCCGCAGCGTAGAGCGGTTCGTCGGCCACGGCGGCTTCGACGTCCTCGAGATCGAACGCGCAGAGATGGCCCTACCCTCGCCGGTACCGTTCGTCCGCGGACGGCTCGAGCGACGTCGACCGACCGGGCTCGGTCGGTGACGGTCGGCCGACGGCTGAGAATCCGGTCGGCCCCTGTCGGGCTCACCCGGCGACGACGTCGGTGATCTCCGAAACCCGAGCGGCGATCCCCGCCGCGACGCGGTAGTCGACGAGCGCCTCCTGTTTTTCGGCGGCCCAGAAGCCGTCCTCGATCCGGTTTACGTTCCCACGGAGGTTCTCGATCTTCCGGTCGCCGCCCTCGACGCGTGCGATTGCCCGGCCGAGCAGGAAGCGAGCCAGCGGATCGTCGCCGTCCGTGTCGTCCCCGGCGGCGATGGCATCGACCGCGTCGCGTTTGGCGGCCTCGATATCGGCGACCTCGAACCCTCGTCGGTCGGTGAACCGGTCCCGGTCCGTGAGCGCCGTCGGGAGCTCCGTCAGCGACTCGAGCGAGCGGGCGATAGCGTAGACGTAGGCGCCGTCCCGCACGAAGCGTGCGGGGAGGTCCCCGTCCGGCCGACGCCGGGAGAGGACCGTCGTCCGGACGTCCGCCGCGGCGTTCGGGGCGTCCGCCCCGTCGTACTCGAACTCGACGTCCTCGAGGACTGCGTCCGTCCGCTCGGCGAGCGTCCGGCCCCGCTCTTCGAGCCGTTGCTCTCTCGACGGGCCGTCGGTCGACGCCGAGAACTCCTCGGCGTCGAGTGCGTTCGTCTCGACGCGCCCGAGCAGCTCCAGTCGATCCAACGGCTCGCGTCCGTCGAGGTCGTCCGCGATCCGCCGTGCGTCCGCGAGGGCCGACTCGGCCTCCGCGAGCTGGATCGTTGCAGCCGTCACGGCGTCGCCGGTGTACGCGACGTCGACGTCCGCGAGCGTCTCGCGGACCTCCTCGACGCGGTCGTCGACACCCCCTTCCGTGAGTTCGCCGCGGTCGTCGTCGACTCGAGCGATGACGGTGCCGACCAGCGAGGTCGACTGGTGGAGCCGCTCGAGCAGCTCCAGCCGGTCGGCGTTCGAGCCCTCACCGCCGGCGTCGGCCGCCTCGTCGCGGTTCTCCCTGGCCCGGTCGATCCAGTCGGCGTGGGTGCGATCGAGCTCGTCGACGTCGCGTCCGTCGAACGCGTCGAGCCGCGTGTCGAGCAACGACGTCGCACGATCGAGATGTGTGTCGGTGACGACCGGTGAGGCGTCGACGTCGGGGACGGCGATCCGCGGGATCGGTCGGAGGGCGGTCCAGGCGGGGAGGCGGACGAGTCGGCGCCGCTGGAGGTAGCCGCCGACGCCGGCGGCGCCGATCCCACCGGCGGCTGCCAGGAGGGCTCTACGGCTGGGGGCCATGGCGACGAATATTCAGTTCGCGCACAAGTGTTTTTTCTTCGCCGACACGTCGAACGGGGGAGCGACGGCCGTCCGGATCGACTCGTCGAGGATCGGTCGGGAGAGTCCGGCGAGGATCGTCCGGATCGACTCGTCGAGGATCGGTCGGGAGAGTCCGTCGGGGATCGTCCGGATGAATTCGTCGGGACCCGTGAGTATATCCGCCACGGCGACGAGGGGAGCGCATGGCGACGGTCTCGGACACCTACATCCGCAACCGGTTTCGCGTCCAGCCGAACCACGCGAACAACCACGCGACGGTCCACGGCGGCAACCTGATGAAGTGGCTCGACGAGGTGGGTGCGATGTCCGCGATGCGGTTTGCGGGCGAGACCTGCGTCACGGCGCGGGTCAACGAGCTCGATTTCAAGCGGCCGATCCCCGTCGGCGAGACGGCGCTCGTCGAGTCGTACGTCTACGCGGCCGGCCGGACGAGCGTCACCGTCGCCCTGCGGGCCTGGCGCGAGGAACCCAGGTCGGGCGAGCGCGAGGAGACGACGGGTTCGTCGTTCACGTTCGTCGCCGTCGACGAGGACGGGACGCCGACGCCGGTGCCGGAACTGCGAGTCGACTCCGGGCGCTGTCGGGAGCTTCGCGACCGGGCGCTGGCCCTCGAGGCGGACGACTGATCGACGCTCCGTCCGGTAGACGACTGATCGATGCTCCGTCCGGTAGACGACTGATCGATGCTCCGTCCGGTAGACGACTGATCGACGCTCCGTCCGGGAACGTCAACGCCGACGCGGTGACTCGAGCTCGACGCCGGTGGCCTCGAGCAGCTCCCGGGCCTCCTCGCGGCGCTCCTGGTGGTCGGCGAGGAACTCCCGCATCAGCTCGGCCGCCTGCTCCTTGCAGTCCCCACAGAGGCGCTCGCCGCCGACACACTCCTCGTAGACCCGTTTGGCGAACGCGTCGTCGTCGGCCGCCAGCAGGTAGGCGTACAGCTCGTAGACGGGACAGTCGTCGGCCTCGCCGCCGAGCTCGCGTTGTTTCTCGGCGGTCTCGCGGCCGCCGGTCGTCGCCGAGTTGACTTTTTCGTACCCCACTTCGGGATCGTCCAGCAGCGAGATGTGGCTGGCCGGGATCGAAGAGGACATCTTCCCGCCGGTCAGTCCCGTCATGAAGCGGTGGTAGATCGACGACGGCGGGAGAAAGCCGTAGCCGCCGTGGGCGAGTTCGACCTCCCGTGCGAGCTCCTCGGCCGTCGCGGGGTCGAGCTCGAAGCTGTCGACGTGGCCCTCGTAGACGCGTTTCTCACCCTCGACGGCGTCGATCAGCGCCTCGAAGGCCTCCTCCGTGGCGTTGCGGTCGAGAAACCGGGTCCGCGGACGGAGGGGCTCCTTGCCGGCGTTCTCGAGTTTGGTGATCGCGGCCTCGAGGGCGTCGTCGGTCGCCTCGTGGTCGTCGTCGCTCATCCGGTCGGCGGCCGTGCTCTCGGCGAGCCAGTCGGCGGCCTCGAGACAGCGGGGCGTTTCGGGCTCCTCGGCGTACTCCTCGCGGGCGTCGTAGGCCCGCCGGAGGCAGGCGAGCTCCGCCGGCGTCGCCTCGAAGCTCGCGTACGCCTCGGTGACGCCGAAGTACCGCATCCGGCCGGCGAGGTCCCGGGCCAGCCGCACGTGGGGGTCCTGGTCGGGGCCGACCGGGATCACGGTCGGCTTTGGCTCCTCGAGCTGTGGGTAGCAGATGTCGGCCATCTGGGTGACGACCGACTGCATGTACGAGACCTCCGTCTCGCCGTCGAAGTCGTAGATCGCGCCGAGCTCGGAGAAGTTCGCCTTCGTCCCCAGCTCGAAGGCGAGGTCCTGGACGGCCCGGTTTTCGGACTGTCGGTAGAGCTCGCCGTCCTCGGGATCGAAGCCGAGTGCCAGAAGCGAGAGCAGGTAGCTCTCGGTGTGCTCGTCGATCTCCGCCCAGGAGAGCCCGCGGGCGGCGTGGGCCTCGAGGTCGGCGATCAGCCCGTAGGCGTCACCGCCCCGTCGCTGGTGCCAGACGAGCTCGTCGAACACCAGCTTGTGGCCGATGTGGGGGTCGCCGGTCGGCATGAACCCCGACAGCGCGGCGAAGGGCTCGCCCTCGGCCATCGCCTCGGCGACGGGCCGGTACTCCCGGTGGCCGAAGATCACCCCGCGGCGCATCAGGTAGTGGGGGTCGGGGACGGCGGGGAGGATCCCCTCGAACTCCTCGATGCCGAACTCCTCGAACAGCTTCCGGTAGTCGGAGACGGTCGAGGACCCCCAGGGGTCGAGGGCGACCTCGTCGGCTCCCTCCCGCGACCGTCCGCCGGACCGGTCGGAAGGAGCTTCTCGCCCGCCGTCGGTTCGGGATCGGTCGCTCCCCCCGGACGTGTCGTCTCCGGTCATCACTCCGGATTCGCCACCGGCCGCGCAAAAAGCTTCGCTTCCGGGGACGTCACCGCCATCCCGCAAGCGCCCCGCCGATCGCCCCGAGAACGACCGGGTAGACGACCCCGGCCAGGAGGACGGCGGTGACGGGGTCCGGCCTGATCGTCCCCTCGCCGACCGCGTAGCCGAAGGCGACCGCCCCGACGACCGCGAGCGGGAGGTAGCCGACGGCGACCAGCGCACCGGCCGTCGCCCCGACGTCGGGGCGCTCCGCCCGCGCGACGGAGGCCGCGACGGCGCCGGCGGCCAGGAGGGCGAGCGGCGGGACCAGGTACAGCAGGCTCAACCCGTCGCCCGCCGCGATGAAGTTCTCCACGCGGGTGCCCCCGAACGCCGGGACCTCGGTGTCGACGAAGTGGGCGTTGTAGAACAGCCAGCCGACCCCCTGCCAGCTGGGGATCGGGTCGCCGCCGAACAGCTCCGCGAGGAAGTTGAACGTCTCGAGGCGCTCGTCGACCGATCCGCGCTGGGTCAGGTAAGTCAGGAGGTAGCCGAGCACGTACGCGGCCGCGCCCAGTCCGGCACCGACGCCGACGGTCGTGCGGTCGATCCCGCTCCGTGAGGACATAGGGGAACGGTACGCAGGGAGCGGTAAGTGCCTGCCGACTCGTCCGGCCGGTGGTCGACGCCGACGCGGCCGGCAGCCGGGCCGCGAGCGATCGACGACGGTCGCGTCGGGGACCGCGAGTGGGCCACGGGGTTGACACCTATCCTGCTTCGAACGTCCGTGGTTGTTAAATCGAGCTATTGAAGTAATAACGTTCCGTACGCCGGCCCATGCTGGAGTGTGCGGTCGTCGGCGGCGGGATCCACGGCACGTACCTCGTCCAGCGGCTGCTCGAGGGGACGTCGCTCCGCCGGTCGGAAGTAGCGATCCTCGATCCCGGCGAGGAGCTCCTCGAGTCGTTCCGGCGGAAAGCCGAGGCCTGTGCGATGACGGAGCTGCGTTCGACGTTCGTCCAGCACGTCGGCACCGAGCCGTTCGGCCTCGAGAGCTTCGCCGAGGCCCGCGACCGGGAGGCGGAGCTTCGCCCGACCCCGGGCTACCCGCGGCGTCCCTCGCTGGGGCTCTTTCTCGACTACGCCGACTACGTGATCGACGGCAACGACCTCGCGGCGCTCCACCGACGAGCGTGCGTCGAGGCGATCCGTCGGGCGCCCGAAGGGATGGTCCTCGAGACCGACGACGGGCCGGTCGAGAGCCGACGGTGTGTCCTCGCGATCGGTCACGGGGGCCGCTACGCGTGGCCGGCGTGGGCCAAGGGCGTCGCGGGGATAGAGCACGTCTGGGACGGGTTCGATCCGGACGAGCGCGCGGGCCACACCGTCGTCGTCGGAGGCGGCGTCACCGCGGGCCAGCTCGCCGTCGAGCTCGGCGCCAGCGAGCGAACGACGGTGCTCAGCCGCCACCCCTTCGAGCGGGCGGTAACGGAGGCCGAGCCGCCCTGGATCAACTGGAACCACATCGAGCGGGAGCTCCTCCGCCATCCGCCGGGCTCGCGGGCCCGCTTCGAGACCATCCGGGAGGCCAGAAACGACGCCACGATCCCCCCGCACGTCTTCGAGCCCTTCGAGGAGCGGATCGCGGACGGCTCGGTGACCGTCCGGTTCGACGAGGTAGAGAGGGCGCGAGCCGTCGACGGGACGGTCCGGCTGGCTCCGACCGGCGGCGGCTGTCTCCGCGCCGATCGGGTCGTCCTCGCGACCGGCTTCGCCCCCGTCTTCGAGCACCCGTTCGTCCGGCGGGTGGCCGAAACCCTCGGGCTCGAGCGTGGCCACCGCGGGATGGCGGTCCTCGACGATCGGACGCTGGCCTGGCGGGACCGCGACGGCGGGCGAACGCCCCTGTTCGTGACGGGTGCGCTGGCGGCGGGGACCGTCGGCCCGCTCGCAGGCACGGTCGCCGGCGCCAGGCGTGCGGCCGATCGGATCGTTCCCGCGGTCGACGACGCCGTCGTGGCGGCGCCGACCCCGGGGTGAGCCCGGTTGCGAACGCGACCACGGCGGCGCGGCCACCGAACCACAACCCTCTCGGGGGTGGCGACGGTACTCCGGGCATGAGCGACGGATTCGACTCCGAGCGGTGGGCCGAGGAGCTCGAGGGGAAACGGGCCGAGAAGGACCGGTTTTTCGCCGAGCACCCCCAGTCGCCGATCCCACCCGAGGAACGCGAGGGGTTCGACGGCCTCGCGTACTTCCCGCCGGAGCCCGACTACCGGGTGAGCGCGACCGTGACCGTCCACGACGACCCCGACCCCGTCCCGATGGAGACCACGGCGGGCCGGGAGGTGCGATACCTGCGCGTGCTCACCTTCGCGTTCGAGCCCGGCCGGGAGCCCGCCGACGGCTCGCTCGAGCTCCACGGTTACCGCCAGGAACCCGAGGGGTCGGAGCCGATCTTCGTCCCGTTTCGGGACAAGACCACGGGCCAGGAGAGCTACGCCGGCGGCCGGTACATGGAGCTCGAGCCCGACCGCCGGCTCGAGACCGGCGAGGAGGTCGTCGTCGACTTCAACCTGGCGTACACGCCGTTCTGCCACTACAGCGAAACGTTCGACTGCCCGCTCCCGCCCGAGGAAAACTGGCTGCCGGTCGCGATCAGAGCCGGCGAGCGCGTGGAGTGATCGAGCCGGAATCGACCGTTCCGGCCCGGCAGGTTCGCCCGGGAGCTACGTAGCCACCTCCCACCCCGTGTGATCGA
>LKMJ01007535.1_pt1 | contig 10258 bp, 8 predicted proteins | sample 643391 | NCBI WGS metagenome assembly LKMJ01 (sample SAMN04112250, study PRJNA286221) | soda lake metagenome | biome: soda lake; feature: Kulunda Steppe; material: water; isolation source: sample PL-Br10 brine of Picturesque Lake | place: Russia: Kulunda steppe | collected 2010-07
CACACACACACACACACACACACACACACACACACACACACACACACACACACACACACACACACACACATGCGCACAGTCCCCTCATGGACCAGGAGTCAATTGGGCTTGCATCCGCCTGCACACAAGCCAGCACCCAGCTCTGGGGATCAGGCACACACCCTCAAGGAGGCGACCAAGGGGGAGGCGGGCGCAGCAGCAGCAGCAGCTGGCAAGAAGGGGTGCAGCTGCACGGGCTGCGCGGCACGCCGGCCGCGGCTGGCCCCCGACTGCACGGAGCGGCTGCGGCGGCTGGTGCCAGTGGCGGGCGCTGATGGCTGCCAGAAGACGGCAGTGACAGCGTCAAGGTCCGTGCCGTCAGGAGAGGGCAGATCTCCTTGGCCTGTCAACGCCTGCAGTGTATGCGCATGTATGCAATGCGTGCCTGTGCGTGAGTGCGTGTGCCCATGCCCGGCGTGCGTTGCACATGGGCCGCGTGTGGGCAAATGCGTGTGTCTGCGGCCATCTGGCGGCATGTTTGTGTGTGCTAATGCTGAGGTGCTTGTATATACTTGGTGCCTGCATTTGCTTGTGTGCATGTGTTCGGATGTACATAGATTGCGCACACGTGCGTGTGTGATCACACACGTGCTGGCGTGCGTCCATCTGTGCGCAGGTGCAACGGCTGCACAGCACATGCAGCCTGGCGGAGGGTTCCGGCCTGAGGGCCGCCGCCTGTTTTTGGGCGCCAGTGCTGGTTGACCGCTTGGGAGGGGTGCCGCACGCCCTGGTGCTTTTGAGCACTTGCCTGGAGGTGCGCACGGATGCGCGCAGCACGTGGATCGTGGACCACTGTGGCCACGTGCCTCCCTGCTGCTCCCCTGACAGGTGTCGAGGGCGCGGTCGCAGACCCAAATACTGGGGTGGTTGTTGAGGGATGGGGTGCGAGAGCAGAGGAGGAGGGGGGAAGGGCAGGCGAGGCGGCAGTGGGCGGAGGCGAGGGGGGCTGCACATACCCAATCTGCATAGCCTCCATACTTGGAGATGGTGGGTTTTGCTGCCAGGGTGTATGGGAAGCAGCTGCTTGCGTGTGATGGGCCTGCAACGGCTGTGCTGATGATGCCCTTAGGGCATCTGCTGAGGGCACTGGGATTGCAGGACTGGGCCTCTGGTCGGGCAACGTGTCGTCATCTCCTCCTGCATCTGGCTGTGTGCGGCGCCTGGAGGGAGCCTGCAGAGAGCAGCGAGGAGTGATGTGACATGAGGTGCATGCCTTACAATTTGACCGGCACACCTAAGTGCAAGGACAAGCGCACCAGGAGTAAAGACGTACGCAGAGACGCACAGCCCTCACCTGAAAAGAAGCAGTGTATCGCGTACGCAGCTGCTCCTACACGCACGTAAGGATGGTATCAGCTTGCATCAGACATGAATTTTGAAACACTCTCATCCTGATAACACTGCATGCATGGCAACGAAATATTACCCACCAAGTCAGCAATCATCTGTAGAATAGAGGAATGGTCATGGTCCTCTGGATTGAGCGCTGGCCTCATCATCCTTCAACCGAGCGTGCCAATCCAACACAAAGAGTCTATAAGAAATTCATATTTGTTTGTCTTTTGCCTAAAGGTGCGGTCAAATGCTGGTCAACTGCCAATGCGCGCACCACATTTTGTCAACCTTGTTTCTGAAGGCCTAATACAAAATCTAGCGTAATTTTATTTTATACGGCATGTAGCCGCATAGTGCACAAATTCACCGACTTGCTGATAGAATCCTTCAAATATCCTTCATTCAAGTTAATTCGAATGAATCTGCATTCATTATCTCGCTGGGCTCCACAAAAGGGCGCTCTTTCGAAACATTGTGGAGGAATCCCGAAGCTTTGGCAGCCAAAATATGCCAGGTAGGCCTTCAAATCGCCGTGACCACAATGCTCCCTAGCAAACTCTTTCTCCTAACCAATAAAAGCTCCTAGTTGTGCAGGCCGCCGTGCCCACCTTGCTTTGTGGCACTGTTCAGAGGCTCAGGATCCAAAGGTGACCCTGGTCAGCAAGTTTCACACAAGGACCATGACTCTGCTGAAGGCCAATCAAGCATAGAAGACCCGCGCGAAGAGGGAAGCCGAGCAGTAGACCATGTCATGTCTATGTTGCTGATGGGCGTCTGGGGTGCCGTGCTTGTGACAAGGTCAGTTTTGCCCCAGCATGCAAGCCAAGATGAGGATTTCTGTCAGCAGCGGTGCTTGGTATTTGTGCGCAAGATGATTTATGTAAACACATCCCCATGCCTGAAGGCATATTTATTTCGCAGATAATGCAGAGTTTCTAACTTAGCACGGATCCCCATCCCCTGCCCCAATCCTGAAGCCCCCAACCTTAACAATAAGGGTACCGAGCTGCTGCTCTATGAGTTCTGCATTCCTACCTATCAAGGATTGCAAGGAAGGCTTTGCTGGTCAGATATGAGGCAAGCACCAGAGTTAACATGCTCGTGCAGGACACTGACCTGGTTCTTTGTAAGAGTGAACATTCACCTTCTCAAATTTCAACTTCACAGATCTCATTACATGTTTCCAGCAGTGCTTGTAATAGGAGCTACATGAGGCAGTTCATGTACCACGCGGTAAGCCTACATGGGTCAACCCTGGCTTTGACTGGGTAACCCCCCCCCTTTTATCATTCACTTTGCTCAATTAGAGCGTCAATGAACAGAAAATAATTAAGGTAGTGCAAGGGGACCCTATTCATCAAACTGGATATGCAGTCCTCGTTCATCCTTATCCAACATGGTGCAGAGGAATTGATAATTGTTCGTTCCAGTGTCAAAACTTTGGCTCGAAGGAGCAGCTAGAACTGTTGATCCTTACAGAGGGCAGTTGCTGAGTTGCTGAAATGTATTGACATGCTGACCTGTGTGTACTGTGCTCTTTATGGTGCAATCAAGCCTCGTATCTTTCATCACTGCACACTGTTTACTACATACGCTTTTAGACAGGTCGCTTTCTAAGGAAGTGCTTCTGCCTGTGCTGCTGGCTGACGCAGCCTCAATGCCGTGGTAGGCTTTGTGAACTACCAGGGCCTCTCAACCAGCGCTTCAGGAGTAGCTTTGGCTGTGTCCCGCCAACAGGTAGGTTTCATCAAAAGTAAATTGATGCACCCCAAAGCTGGGCTTAGACTCAAGCAAGCTGTGTATCACAAAGAGTGTAGCCCTTTGCTTGCTGCGTGAGTATTTGCTTCATACAAGGCACGTGCCAACTCGCATGCTGACAGCTGGCTGGTCCAAGCCCATGCATTTTAGCATTAATGCTAATCTCATGTCTTTGCTACCCGCTGCAGCAATTGTGCTCAGGCAGTTTACAGCTGGTCCTCTTACTCCTCCCTCTCTCTCTTTCACATTCTATCTATCTATATGTATGTATAGGGGTCGGCGTTGGCCTATAGTGCTATATAGCGCTATAGATTTTTTGAAGTATAACATGCCACAATGGTGCCATGCTGATTCGCTCGTTTCAGGCGCCCCTCGAGTGACTGGTTGGCCTGAATCGATTCTTTGAATCAGATTAAAATAATGTTATATATGGGGGAAAACCTTTGTCTGGCGGGTTGCCCCAGACGGTCCCTATATGTGCCAACTTAAACATGTCTGCTGCTGTGGTGAACAAGCTGGGCAAGCAGCGCACAAAGCCTTGACCAGATACAGGAGCTGGAGCTCAAGGCTAAGAAATGGGTGCAAACAGCGCCAGGAGCAGCAAAGTGCAGCTTGGGCATGGCATTATGAGTGGCGCATCTTCGATGGCGCACACCGACCTTACCCTTCCTCCCTCTGCCCCGCCCTCCCATGGCCAGGGGGGAGAAGATGGGAGTAGTGTAGGCAGGGGGTGGAGCGCATGCTGTGACTCGCGCATGCGCTGTGCGCACTTGCATGGATGCGCACACCCATCACGTGCCAGCCATGCAGCATTGCTGCAGCGCTGACAACCCAAAAGGAGCAAGCAGTATGCGATGTCATTGCATATCAAGGGTCCCAACCACTGATACAGCATCAAGCAGGGCTGGTGTTGTTGGGAGGGTGCAAAGTGTCACAAGAGCCTCTGTCTTGCAAGCTTGCATCGATATCGGCCTTGACCTTCGCGCTGCACAAACTCACCTGCGCGCCCCTTTGATGCAATGGTATGATTGCAACATTTACTTACCATGAATGCAAAATAGCAAACACAACACACAAACTACACCGGCATGCCTGCACACGAGGACACATGCACGCATGCGCACCCGTAGTATTTCCGCATGCCTTCACACGCTGGTGCGGCTGTGCTATGGGCACAAGCACAGGGCCCAAACAAGCTGTGCTGGCACGTGTAATCAGTAATGAGTGAGGGTAACCCATCCATGTAGATAGCAGCCAAAATATGGATGCAGGGGTGCAGAGAGGTAGGTGTACTTGAGGCACCTGGCCCTTACTGGTAGCCAAGGTGCACCAAATTTAGCGCTATATAGGAGCCTGCGACGCCATTAAACGCGCCTAGATGAATAGTTTCCTTTCTCAATTTGCAAGAGGGGTGCATACATCATATTCCATCAGACATTCAAGTTTGATGACGAAATTCAGGCTGGCGGGGGGAGATCCGGCGTATATTGCGCCTGAAATATAGCGCAATATAGCGCTATATATTTTAATATAGCATACGCCGACCCCTATTCACTAAGTGATGTCAGTTGTCCGCCAAAAATATCCAGGTACGAGTGCAAATGCAAGCATGCGCCATTCCATGGCCTAATAATTCATTAGCACAGCTGGTCGGGGCAGAGAACACAAAGTTACAGCCTTGCAGGACTTTTGGCTTCTCGAGGTGTCTATACGCCGACCCCTAAATATGTATATCTCTATCTCATTCTCTTTCCCCCCTGTCCCTCAATTCCAGGCTCAAAAGCAGGCAGTGCTTAGTGCGGCACGAGCTGCGTCAGGGACTGCTGCCTTCAGTACCTCGGGCGCCACAGGCGTAACACCATTCTCTTTGTTTCTGCTTGCTCTTGCTGCTGTGTGTGGCGTGTTCATCTCTTCAATTTTGAGGGTGCGTGTTGAGAAGGCACAGTGAGTGCGCCAGCAGGGGTGACAAAGGAAATTGGATGAATGCTGCATGCCGTGATGATATGGTTTTGTTCTTAATAGCTTTGTTTTAACAGCAGCTAGGAGCAACTGCTAGAAGCGCCCTCCGATGCATTGACTGCCTGCCCTCAGAATTTGTTGAAGTGAGTGGGCCTAAGCTTCTAGGCATCCATGCAATTGACCAGGTCTTTGTACAAATCAGCGCCCATGTGCTCACACAGACACATTCACGCACACACATGCGCACGTACACGCACATATTTACACATGTACACAATAAGTAAACGCATGCACGCACACAACCACACACACACACAATCACACACATACGCACACGTACATAGATACACACAAGCTAGAAGGCAAGTGCATGTACTCTTGTGTAACCACAGTATTGTACTTGTGTATTCCCAGGGTCTGATGGCTACCAAGTTGGTCATTGTGAGAGCTGGTTGGGCGCTATTTGTGACCCTTGTAGGTTCCATGCTTCACTTCCTTTAGACTCGTAGGAAATATTATCTATGTTTGTTATTTCCGAAATGATGTCATAAATAAGCTTAGCAGGAGGATCCTACAACCAAACAGGGTGTGCCCACTACCTTCAGCCTAGGTGTATAAGCCATGGGCTTGGCAGTAAACATTACTAAAGATGCTTGCATAAAGTTGGCAGTAAGCGATTACTCACTCACTTCAAATTGTGGAAGGCATGATTCGCTCCCTTGTTTACACAACATTTTACCATTGGTGACTTATTGTGCATTCAATGAGTCATAGATTCGTTATGGTGCTCACAATTTCTGCCCGCATACAAGTTGGATTAGTCAAGATTGGCTTGCCATTCCATGTGTTATTCATGGGTACTTTGTTTTCCTCTAAATGTAGCTCAATAGACTGCGAACTCTGAAGCGCATTTGCATGAGGAGAAGCCGAGTTCTTATTTATGCATTACTTTTATTAACCAATCGATTTTCTTTGGTGCTTGCCAGCGCTCAGAAGGCCATGCCTTCTATTCTTATTTGATGCTTTCAAAGTTTAAAGTTTGATGTCTTCTTTTTTATGCGATTTACTTTTGTTCGTGGACAAAATCTTGAACACTTATCAGATCACCGTGATCGTGAAAGGTGACCTTTGTGGGAAGGCACAATTTTGGCTATACCTGTGGTTTTGCAATTAAAAATATTTTTAGCCGACCTATTCAAAACCGTTCCCATTCAATTCTGCTTTTACATCTCTACACAAGCATGCGAAGGCATGTGCTCCTGAGCACGGTCACTTAGCCAAAATATACTTTCCTGCAAAATACAACTGGCTTGTGTGGGCATGCACAAGAGACCAAGTAGTCAAGGGAAAGTGGGCCTGTCATGCCAGATTAGTGCAGCACCAGACTCATAGTGCATTTGCATGCGCCGTTGGTTGTGGTTTATTAATTATGATTGGGTATTTATGAAGGTGGCTTCAGGAGCAACCTGCGTACTGCGTACAGAGTAACCCTGTATGAGAAAAGAGAATTATTCAGGCAGCAAAAGACTCCCCTCTAAAATTTCCTTTTTCGAAGGAAAATGTATGGAGGTGACCAGCTTCGCCCCGCACTAGGCACTACCAGCCACCATTGTTATCCTGTTGCCATGACTCATGCTGCCATAGCCTCGGAGGCCACTTTGTCCGCAGCAGCGTGACAGACCTATTCATTGCATTCTCACCGTTAAGTCATTGGTTGACTGTAGCTTGTCTTTAAAAAGGCACCGAAAGAAAGACAGGGGGAATGAAAGACAGCGGGAATGAAAGAGTTCCCCAGGAAAACTCCATATCGACATTAAATTTTCAGAATTACCATTACACACAAACAGAATAAAAGATTTGTGTCAAACAGATAATTGATCCGTTAACCAAACTAGCGTTTTGCCACCAGTTATAATGCAAAGGCGTTTTCATAACTAATCAATGAAACCATTAAAATTTACCACAGCGCAATGATCTCTAGGCCTGATGCCTTCACAGCCAAAACCCCTCCACAAGCAACTCGCCCTCAGAGAGACAGGCTGCACAAGCAAGCCAGGTGCACAGGCTAACCAATCACGGCAACTGTACAGGAGTCTTGCCCCTAACCTTGCAGTGAGTGTTGTTGTGACCACAGGGGGCTTGCTTGCTCTTCGGCCGCAGGGCTTGCCACTGGGGCTCCTCTCATGAGATGGCTTTCATACTCATTGCTCTGTATCTGTCTTCCAGTACTGAGGAAAGTTTGAGAACAAAGTTTTCCCCTGATGTGCTCCTGCACAGGCACATGTGGAAGTGGAGCCTGACATCCACATAGCACGCTTCAGTCCTTGTGGCTGCTACCTGGTGTGTGCGCAGGACCTACCTGGAATTTTCTTAAAGGGTGCATTTTCGGCTCCTGTGATAATCATGCATGTTTCAAGATGTCTCCTTGAAACCGGACCCAAGAAAGAGTCAGTGATGTGTTGACCGCAGGTGTCACATCATCATGCGCCTGCACTAGCAGCATCCCTTGCTGCAATCTTGGGAATATCAATCAACATTTCAATCATTAATGTACCTTTGAGCATGTGCATGTTCAAATAATGTATACCTCACGAACCTGAGCGGGCTTCAGTGGTTGAAGGCGGGTTAGGTGCAATATTATCACTGCACGCGAGCACGACTAAGGTGCCGGACCATCCTCGCTTTTCACACTTACACTGCAGTGAGAAGTGCGTGCCTGACCTTGGAACTTTTTCTGCAAGCTGCTTGCAGCTTAGCTTTGAAATGCTGCAGTAAGGGCTGGCTGTTGTGAGACCTGCCCAAATTCTTTTACTAGGCAGCCCACTCACTTGCTGGAAGCGCATTTGCTGACGTATTTGGGGTTCTCTGGCGCAGGTTTGCTTTGGGGCAGCCCTGCAGGAGTTGATTGTGTACAGGTGCAAGGGCTCGCGGCCTGTCGATGTGCAGAGCAGCAGCAGCGGCAGCGGCAGCGGCGGAGGTGGCCCCGACAATACCACACCCCACCATGTGTTTCCTCTTACAAACCCAGGGCCCAGTGCCATGCACCCTGACATGCACATGGACGCCTCAGCTGGTGCCGCTTCTCACCTTGCACGGCCCTCAGCCTCCTCGGGCTCTAATCCTTCCTTGGTCGTCAACTTCAGCAGGTGAGCCTGAGATAGGAATGTTAGTGGAGGCTGCACTGGCACCCTCAAACAAACTGGGGTTTACTCTGCCTGCTTGCTCAAAACTGGGCGGGCGGGCGAGCTGCTTGTCACGCTGCACCTGCCCGCGCGCGAGCTGCAGCTTGACTGCAAGATGTGTCATCTCCAAGGTTGCCAATTACTCACTCCATCACGCACACAGACTGTGGGCTCTGAAGCTTGGGTTTGCACTGGAGGGCCTGAGAGTGATTTTGCTAGAGCCTGGTGGTCATGAGAGCTGTGCACGTGTATGTGCACATGAATGCGTGTACACGTGTGCGTGCGTATGCATGTGTTTATGCAAATTTGTGTGAATGTGCGTGTAGGCAAGAGTGCCAGCGGTGATGATAAGCAACTCAAGGCAGTGCATGCCTCATACCCTGCAAGCATGCATGGTTGCCCTCTGTATAACCTCTGTATAACCAGAGACAGACAGACAGCAGGAGCAAAGGTGGCGTGGACCACGCCCATAGGAAAGATCATGAGCTCGCCTGCCAGGCAGGCACCCCAGCTGCACCCCCCAGCTGGCAAGCATGCACATAAGTCGCCCAGCACGCCACATGCTGTGCAAAGCATGGAAGCCCATGCCTTACAGAAGCCCTTTGGCACCCCCCGACCCCTCACTCCCCCCCCTCACCCCTCCACTCTGCCTCTGCCCCCCCCTTCCCCCCTTGCACACCCTGCAGCTTCTTCCAGCTGCTGTACCGGACCTGCGTGTCTGCGCAAACCAGTCCCATCCACCTGAGCCGGGGGCCGCTCACAGCCGCGCACACAGCTGTGCGGCATGGCCCCCCTGGCGCTGTCGCAAGCGATGCCCAGCCTGGCGGCGGTGGGGCAGCAGCCCCCACTGGGGGCACGGCTGCCCCCACTGCCCCCGCGGCCTGGGCTGCTGCTGGTGGGTCCCCCAGCAGGCCTGCTATGACCGGGCCGCTGTCACTGAACAAGGACTTTGTGCTGTTCCCGCTGTGGGGGGAGGCCGGCCCCCCGCTGGCGCTGCTGGCGAGCCAGACGCCCCCACAGCCGGAGGGGCGGCAGCCTCCGCAGCCAGCGCAGCAGCAGCAGGGGGAAGCGCCGGCAGCCGCTGTGACGGTGGTCCCGTACGTGGAGCAGACCATGCTGCACCTGGTGCGTGGGCGCAGCTCGGCTTGCGCTGTGTAAATGTGTTGTCAGACGAACTGCAAGTGGCGTGCTGGAGTGTCCAGGCCTTGGTTGAGGGTATGCTTGGCAGGCTGCAGGGGCTGCTGTCAAGGCCATGTCTGCAGGCCCCGTTCTTGTTGGTACGGTATGTGCACATCTGCATGAGGGCAAGATGTTTTTAGGTGGCGGACGCACCAGCTGTAGTCGCGGTCGATGCTGCGGTGTCAGCAGCAGCAGCAGGGTGCTGTCTGCCGCGGCACATAGGCGAGGGGCTTCGAGCTGCCCAGAATCCTTCGGCCTGGCTCAGGCACAGCCTGGCCTTTGCCACCTGGGTAGAGCCTGGGCCTGCCATGATAGGGTACGTCATGATAGGGACACATGATAGGGACACATGATAGGGATAGGGTATGTCATGATAGGGTACGACATGATAGGGACACATGATAGGGACACATGATAGGGATAGGGTACGTCATGATAGGGTACGTCATGATAGGGTACGTCATGATAGGGTACGTCATGATAGGGACACATGATAGGGATAGGGTACGTCATGATAGGGTAGAGCCTGGGCCTGCCATGATAGGGACTCAGCCAAACAGAGCGCTGCTGCTGCGTGCCCACACCGCTGCAGGTGCGGCTGGACACAGGGGAGACGCTAGACACGGTCACCTACGGGCACGACTTCATCCACCTCTCGGGCCAGGCTGGTGTCAACTTGCACCGGGACCTGCTGGCTGTGTTAGTGGTGAGCCGTGGCTGCGCGCGCACGCGCATGTGTGTGCGCGTGCGTGTATGTGTGCCTGTGTGTTTGTGCCTAAGAGTGAGTGAGTGAGCGTGTGAGTGAG
>LKMJ01007536.1_pt1 | contig 10257 bp, 16 predicted proteins | sample 643391 | NCBI WGS metagenome assembly LKMJ01 (sample SAMN04112250, study PRJNA286221) | soda lake metagenome | biome: soda lake; feature: Kulunda Steppe; material: water; isolation source: sample PL-Br10 brine of Picturesque Lake | place: Russia: Kulunda steppe | collected 2010-07
CCGGGCAGGAGCAGGAGCAGACCGGGCAGGAGCAGGAGCAGACCGGGCAGGAGCAGGAGCAGACCGGACAGGATCAGGAGCAATCAGACAGAAGCAGGAGCAGACCAGACAGGAGCAGAAGCAGACCAGACAGGAGCAGGAGCAGACCGGGCAGGAGCTAGAGCAGGCCCAGCAGGAACAGACTTCAGCCTTGGGCAACAAGGACGCCTTAAACAAGGACAGGTAAAGCGAGCTGTGCAACTTGCACACGCACACACACATGAAAGCACAAGGGCAGGCACAGCAAGCAAAGTAGCTTGCACACATGCGCACAAACACACACAACAGATACACATGCGCGCAAGAGCGCATGCACACACATACTCATGGACGCACCTAGCTGATCATCCATGCCCGCCTGCAACGGCTGCCTGCCGAGCGTAGCCTTGGGGCTGCTTGCCTGGCTGGCGCTGTGCTTGAGGCGGCGCTTGGCTGCACGGTCCAGCTTGGCCGCAAGCCGGAACTGCCGTTCCTGCTCGCGCACAAAAGCAGCGATAGCGGGGGCCGTGGCATGATCATCATCTGCAGCAGCGCAGACTGTTCAGCTCGGTGCATGCTGCTCCTGCTGTTGAAGCACTTCGGAGTTGCAGTGCCAGGAGCGGCAGCCCATGCATGGCCAGGCTGTGCAAAGCAGGCCATGCAGTGCATCAAGTCTTAGTACAGCAAAAGCCATGCATGGGTGCAAAGCAGGCCATGCAGTGCTTCGAGTCATAATGCAGCAGGACATGCAGTGCATTGAGTCATCATGCAGCAGGACATGCAGTGCATTGAGTCATAATGCAGCAGGACATGTAGTGCATTGAGTCATAATGCAGCAGGACATGCAGTGCATTGAGTCATAATGCAGCAAAAGCCATGCATTGGTGCAAAGCAGGCCATGTGGTGCATTGCAGGCCAAGTAGCGCAGAGAAGAAGCAGGCATGCTCATGCTGTCAGAAGCTTGCAAGCACATACACTTTCACAAACGCGTATTCACACGCGCACGAGCTCACGCACTTGCACCAGAACCATGCATCCGAGAACGGAGGTTCAGGGTGGGCTTGATGGGACAGATGCATGTCGATGTGCAGCCCGTGTTCATAAGTACCACGCACAGTAGCCTTCCTCTCCTCCCCCCTCCACAACCCCCTCAACACGCCGCCCCATGATCACTCGCGCACTCACCCTGTCACTCACCCTGTCACTCACCCTGTCGCTCACCCTGTCACTCCCCCTGTCGCTCACCCTGTCACTCCCCCTGTTGCTCACCCTGTCACTCACCCTGTCGCTCACCCTGTCACTCACCCTGTCACTCACCCTGTCACTCACCCTGTCACTCACCATGTCACTCACCCTGTCACTCACCATGTCACTCACCCTGTCACTAACCATGTCTTCCTCTCCATTTTTTTCTACAACCCCTTCAGTGTAGCGGCTCCTTGTGCAATCGAGCACTCTCCAAGGCCTTCCTCCCCTTCCCTCTCTGTACGCCCCTCAGCACAGAGGCACCTTGCACACTCACGCACTCACCACGGCCCTCCTACCTTTTCCTTGCTAGCTTGATCAGATGCTCGAGCAGGGGGCGGGGCACCTGCAATGGAAAGCCGGCTGTCTGCCCAGGCACCCTGTGGGTCCGGGGTTCGAATCTCACCGTAGGCTCACAACCGGCCAAAAGCTGCCCTTATTTGGCGGATACAGCCTTAAAACCTTAGCACTTGAATCAACCCTTTCCTCTCCTTAACCCCCTTGGCACAGTGGCACCTCGCGCACTCACCACAGCCTTCCTCTCCTCCCTCTCCGCTGCCTCCTTGGCGCGCCGCTCCGCACGCTCCTGCATACGCTGCTCGTGCTTCTCAGCACGCTCCTTGGCTATCCGAATCTTTTTCATGCGCCGGGCGGCGTCCCTGTATGGCACCACCACTCAACCATGCTTAAGTGATGAGCCAAACATGACTTGCTGTTATGTGTTTTTCCTGTGTGTTTTGACATGGGTGTGAGTGTGAGCAGATGTGTTTGTTGATGGTTGAGAGGGTGGGTGTGTTGGTGTTTGTGTGTATACGTGAGTTAGTGTGCAAGTGGTTGCGTGTGTACGTGAGTTAGTGTGCAAGTGGTTGTGTGAGAATGTGTGTGTGCAAGTTTGTGTGGTCAAGTGAGTCTGTGTATGCATGTTGTGTGTGCGTGTTTCTGCAAGCGTATGTGTGTTGTTTGTGCAAGTTTGTGCCAGTATTAGTAGTTGGGTGTGTTTGTGTATGTGCATGTGTGTGCAGGGGTGACAGCAGCCTCAGCAGTGCATGTGTGCGCAGGGGGGACAGCAGCCTCAGCGGCTCATGGATGCGGGCACCCCCATCTTTCCCTCCACACCCCAGTATGACCACCTGCTCTAAAACCACACAGCACACTGGCATGCCTAAACCTCGCCCAGCCTCAGCTAAAAAAAAGGCATAGGCACGCATATGCCAACAAGCAACCTGACACACATACGCTGGCAAGAGCTTAGGTACGCAGATGCCAACAAGCAACCTGACACACATATGCTGGCAAGTGCTTAGGTACACATATGCCAACATACAAACCGACACACACACGTGCTGGCAAGTGCTTAGGTACGCATATGCCAACAAGAAAACCGACACACACGTGCTGGCAAGTGCTTAGACACGCATACGCCAACGAGCAACCTGACACACACACACACAAACACACATACAAACACACACACACACTCTGGCAAGTACTTAGGTACGCATATGCCAACAAGCACCCCGACACACACACACACACACACACGCTGGCAAGAGCTTAGGTGCGCATATGCCAACAAGCAGCCCGACACAAACACACGCTGGCAAGTGCTTAGGTATGCATATGCCAACAAGCTAACCGACACACACGCACTGGCAAGTGCTAGGCATGCATATGCCAACAAGCAGCCCGACAGACACGCGCTGACAAGTGCTTAGGTGCGCATATGCCAACAAGCAGCCTGACAGACACGCGCTAAGTGCTTAGGCATGCATATGCCAACAAGCAAATCGACACACACGCGTGCTGACAAGTGCTTAGGTACGCATATGCCAACAAGCAACCCGACACACACATGCTGGCAAGTGCTAAGGTACACACATGCCAACAAGCAACCCGACAAACATACACTGGCAAGTGCTTAGACACGCATATGCCAACAAGCAACCCGACACACAAGCGCTGGCAAGTGCTTAGGCACGCATATGCCAACAAGCAACCTGACACACACGCACTGGCAAGTGCTAAGGCACGCATATGCCAACAAGCAACCTGACAAACACACACGCTGGAAAGTAATTAGGAACACATACGCCAACAAGCAACCTGACACACACGCGCTGGCAAGTGCTTAGGCACACATATGCCAACAAGCAACCCAACACAAACACACACACACACGCTGGACAGTGCTAAGGAATACATATGCCAACAAGCAACCTGACACGCATGCGCTGGCAAGTGCTTAGGCACGCATACGCCAACAAGCAACCTGACACACACGCGCTGGCAAGTGCTTAGGCACGCATATGCCAACAAGCAGCCCGACAGACACGCGCTGACAAGTGCTTAGGTACGCATATGCCAACAAGAAACCCGACACACACATACTGGCAAGTGCTTAGGTACGCATATGCCAACAAGCAACCTGACACACACACACACACGCTGACAAGCGCCCATGCACGCACACTGACAAGGGCCCAGGTGCACACGTATATGCCAACAAGCGCCCAGGCATGCGCAAAAGACAAGCTGTGCAATCAACCACACGCCAAGTCCCGCCACAGCTAAGGTGTTGGGCCCCTCACAGAAGCACAGGTGGACGCACTTGCGCTCCTTGTCGATGCGCACAGCCGCCAGGCGGGCCTCATGCTCTGCGGCCAGCTGCATCTCCTGCTCTGTCATGTCGGGCCGGTCACGGCACACGTGCTCATAGATCTCCTGTGTAAGGGCCTGCGTTTGCAGGGAGGGGGGGGGGCAGGTAAGTGCACATATCAGCAGAGACATGTCACTCACAGCAGACGCGCTCATAGACCTCTTGCATCCGTCTCTGCAACCAAAGGCAAACTTTGTGGCAAATGTGCTTGCAGATCTTCTGCATCAGGGCAAGCATGTGCAGGTGGGGGCGCGCTTGCAGAGGGGGTGCAGGGGCGCGCTCGCAGAGAAAGTGCAGGGGCGCGCTTGCAGAGGGGGTGAAAAGGATGTTGGAAGACACATACGGGCAAGAGCTGTCGTTCTAACAGTGGTCAACCTAGATAGAATGACTGGGCACCACAGTATTTGCCTCAGGATGTGATAAGTAAGTGCCCCACCCCCCACCCTGTTCGGCCTCACCCCTGTTAGGCCTTACCCAAAAGCAACCTGCTAACACCAGCTGGGCACCACAGTATTTGCCTCAAGATGTGATGAGTAAGGGCGCCTCCCAAACCCTTCCCTATTTGGCCTTACCCAAAATCAACTTTCCAACACCAGCTGGGCACTCATGTGTGTGCCTGAAGCTGCGGCTCCCAGTACCTACCGCCAGCTGGGCGCTCATGCGCGTGCCTCAAGCTGCGGCTCCCAGTACCTACCGCCAGCTGCTCTGGGTTGTCCTTGATCGACTTGAAATCGCCCGCCTCCAGGTACTCGTCCAAGTATCTGCAGTATACAGTGTGCACGCTTGCTTGAGTGATTGAGTGCATGCCACGCACACCAAGCAAGCTACCAGCCTCACACGCCACAGACACCTCCCTGGTAGCCTCATGCTCCCACACTGGCAGCCCCACAGGCCGTCAATACCCCCTTGAGCCCCAATTTTTTCCCCAATCCTTCCACATTTCCCATGACGCGAACCCCTCCATGACCATGTGTAAAGCCTGCATGTGTTAGGGCGACTGACAGCTCCATGAAAACCCCCTTCCCCCCCTCCATGTATCCCGTCAAACGGGGCACTTTGTGCATGGTGCTGCCTTCGGAACAGTGATGAAGAGATGTGTGTGTTTGTGTGCGCATGAGTGTGTGAGTGTGTGTGCACTTGCACGCACGCGCATGCACCTGGCCCGGGCCATCGTGGACTGATGAAGAGATGTGTGTGTATGTGTGTATGTGTGCACTTGCGCGTTCGCGCAAGGACCTGGCCTGGGCTATCGTGGACTGATGAAGAGACGTCTATGTATGTGTGTGAATTTGTGCACTTGCGCGCACGCACACGCACCAGGCCTGGGCCATTGTGGACTGATGAAGAGACGTCTGTGTCTGTGTGTGCGTGTATGTGTATGTGTGTGTGTGTGTGCACTTGCACGCACGCGCACGCACCAGGCCTGGGCCATTGTGGACTGATGAAGAGATGAATGTATGTATGTGTGTGTATGGGTGTGTATGTGTACGTGTGCACTTGCGCGCACGCGCACGCACCTGGCCTGGGCCATCGTGGACTGACGGCGGGACAGGGGCTTGCGCTGCTGGCTGAGCAGGCCCGCCACAACGTTGCCAAAGCTGCCCATCTTCGCCTTCACCGTCTCCTGCTCTGCCTGGCCCTCATCCACACCAGCTCCGGTGACCGCGCCTGCCCCCCTTTGTCCCTCCGCCCCCTCTCTGCTGCGCTTCTTCTCCAGGTATGCACGAAAGTGCTTTTGAATGGTGCGGGCCGTGTCTATCTGCGCACAGAAAAGGAATGTTCCGGGGCCTGCGTCTAACTGCGCACGCATGAGCGCACAAGTGCTTGGGGATGGTGCGGGCGGCGTCTGTCAACAAACATACGGGTTTGCACGCCAGGGCGCACAAGCACAGGCGCGTTTGGCTTGACCCTTGCGCTTGCACTGGTCCCCCCCCCAAACACATGCACACACACACAAGTAGCATAGTCCTTGCGCCTGTGCCCACGTCCTGTGATGCTTTGCAGGAATCTGTTGTGGCGCACGCTGGCCAGCCAGATGGAGGGACAGATCCATGGCCGCACTCAGACCCATGCAGGCGCCTGCTACCTATGGGCAGAGGCTGGGCATCCTATCGTGCCAATCGCGGGGGCCATCAGCCCCTACCTTTGGATGGCAGGCGCCTGGATGCCTCGCCCGATCACCTTGCATGCCTTGCCTGATCAAGCCTTGCTTGCCTGATTACCCTGCATGCCTTGCCTGATTGAGCCTTGCTTGCCTGATCACCCTGCATGCCTCGCCTGATAACCCTGCATGTCTTGCCTGATCACGCCTACGATTCCCTTTCCCGGCAGCATAACAAACTTTGCTGTTTCCTCTTTTTCATCCCTGATACCTAGACCACCTGTTCTTGGCTGGCAATGACCAGCTGCAAATCAATCAACCCCATGACAAGGACCCCGCCTTGAAAACTTGCTAGAGGCGTGCATGGGCCTCGAGGTACCAGCTGGTTTGTGCCACACTGTGCAACCACGATGATGCCGCCCATTTGGCAGGCCCTCATAGAGGCTCTGTAAAGCCTCTATAGAGCCTATTTGAGCCTCTGCAGAGCCACTTTGGCATTTTGATCAGACCCTATTTACCTATCCATAGATACAACCTATTGTACATATTGCCTTGGCCACGGTCCTGCATACACACTTTGCACTAAGCTGCCAGAGTCCAGAGCGTGCTTGCCACCTACACAAAGCCTGCTCGTCAGCGGCAGTGAGCGCACCTGCCACCAGCATCTGCACAAAGCCAGCTTATCAGCAGCAGTGAACGCTCCTCCCATTAGAATAAGGCATGTTCACTGAGAGCAGCCAAAACCCAACCACATGTGTTGCCGCCCCCGCCTGATGGTTGCAACGCCAGGTGAGGCCACACAGCTCTCGGCCCTGCCCTGGCTGCTTGCCATAGGGTCACCCGTGGTCTTTGAAGGCGCGACAAGCGCAAGCAGGTATGTTGCTTCTTGCCGTCAGGTGCAGGCACGCGAGCACCTGGCCTTGCATCCATAAACACTAGTCCAGCTGCTTTGAAAGAGTTCCAAGGGCCGCTGCACTCCCTGCTGCATCTTGCTAGCAAGGCGGCACCGCTTCCAGACTCCATCAAAATCACACACCCGCCATGCCGCACCTGCTTGTCCATTTGCCCAAGCAGGAAAGCAAACTTGGGAGGCTCCTGGTACTCCACCTGTCCATAGCAGCAGAGAGGGGGAGAGCGTCTTGGCAGTACCAAACATTGTGCTGAGAGGGGGAGTGTGCTGCGGCGTTTCCCTGGCAAGCCCAGAGCAGCAGGGTGTGAGAGTGTGTCTTTAGAGGCACCCAAATCGTGCGCATAGTGTGCCCTCAGAGGCACCCAAATGGGAGGATGTGCCTGAAGAGGCACCCAAATAGGAGAGTGTTTCTTTAGAGGCACCCAAATCGTGCGCATAGTGTGTCTTAAGAGGCACCCAAATGGGAGGATGTGTCTGAAGAGGCACCCAAATGGGAGAGTGTTTCTTTAGAGGCACCCAAATCGTGCGCATAGTGTGTTTTTAGAGGCACCCAAATGGGAGAGTGTGTCTTAAGAAGCACCCATTTTAGAGAGTGTGTCTTTAGAGGCACCCAAATTGTGTGCATGAGCACAGAGCGGGCGGAGCGCTGCGGCGTTGCACATGCGCAAGCCCTGTGCCAGCGCCCCGCAAGCTGGAGTGCTCACCAGGCCCTTGTGATCCAAGCCCCTCACAACATATCACCGCAGGTGCCCTCTCATTCTGCCGGCCACACGCACCGGCTGCGACGAGATCCTCACGCTCTTTGAGCTCTTCGCACTCTTCAAAGGCCTCCAAGTGCCCTCATTCTGGGCCACAACGCGCTGCGCTCACGGAAGCAAGGATGCCAAAAAATAGTAAGTTGCCGCCACTTGCCCCACGCTCTTTGCCTCAGGGGCCACAATGCGCTGCGCTCACAGCGATAATAAGGTAACAATGTGCATCCTCGTACCCCGTGCTCTTATCCTGGGCCGCCACGGCCCCTACACACAGCAGCAGGCAAAGCCGCAAATTGAATAGTAGTAATCCGACTGCATGCACTTATCCTGGGCTGCGCTGCACAGTGCTGACAGCAGCGATCACAGCCGCAGCGCACGTACCACCTGCTTGCACACACACACGCACACACACAACCACACACATGCGCGCGCGTGCACGCACGCACAGACACGCACACACACAAACGTTCACACACAATGCACGCAATCCGAATGGCTGATGTTGGGCAGCATGCAAGTCAGTATGCATGCGTGAGCGCGCTCGCTGCCTGCTGCGCCTGCCTTGAATTTGCTGGCTTGTTTGAGACAAGGTTGGACCTGCACCTGGATGAGCGTGTGTCACAACCAGGCAGTGCTCACCTCATGCACATTGTCCACCATCACATGCGTGATGTCGTCGTCTAGCACCTTTGTGCGCCTGTCATTCACTTTGGCGGTGGTGTTCTCCATGGCTCGGAAGCGCAGCGCGTTGCGAACAGACTCAAGACTGAGGAAGTCCTGCGGTTCGTTTCAACAACCGGGTTGTGGGACAGCCAGGTGGGTGAGTGGTGAGGGCAAAGAGGACAGCAAGGCGTGAGTGGTGAGGGTAAAGAGCAGGGGACATGCAAAGAGCAGGAAATGTGCAAGCAGGCTGTGGGACAGCAAGATGTGTGAGTGGTGAGGGCAAACACACAGACACAAATTTGAGGTGAGAGTGGTGAGGGCAAAGAGGACAGCAAGGTGTGTGAGTGGTGAGGGCAAAGAGCAGGGGATATGCAGAGAGCAGGGGATACGCAAGCAGGCTGTGGGACAGCAAGGTGTGTGAGTGGTGAGGGCAAAGAGCAGGGGATACGCAAGCAGGAGGCATGCCTGATGTGCGCTGAAATCAATGCAGCACGGAGTGTGTGCAGCTGTGCGCGCATTTTGGAAGGGATGTGCACATATGCAACAAGGACTCATTAGCCAAGCACACAGGAAGCCTGGGCCCATGAGGATGGGTGTGCACATGCGTTTGTGCTTGTAATTGTGTGTGTCTGCTTGCATGCATGTGCAACAGCATGCAAGTGAGCGTTTCCTAAAGGATGGTCTTGCATGCATGCATGCTCATGCGCGTACGCATCCATGCCTGGTGCATGACAAGAGCGGAGGGCGAGGCTAAGGGGCCTCTAATAGAATGCTCCAACATGGCGTGCCAGGGTCACACAGGCTACAGACACTGAGGGACATGCGTGCAAGGGGCAACCGAGCTCAGCTCATAAGGAACACTAAGGGACATACGAGCGAGGGACACTAGGGACACTATAAGGAGCACTAATGGACATGCGTGCCAGGGGCACACAAGCTCAGCACATAAGGAACACTGAAGGACATGCGTGCAAGGGGCACACAAGCTCAGTACATAAGGAACACAAAAAGACACATGTGCTAGGGACACACAAATAATTACAATCCCATTTGCAAAGAAGAGGCAGCTGTGCCCTCCTGGCACGCCTGTGGAACCCGCAGCCATAGCCCACAGCCCAGAGCCCAGAGGCAGCAAACCTCAATCCTGAAGCGGCACCACACACCCCCACAGAGGGTGGTGCACGCCACAGGATGCACACGTTAAAGAGCTGGAGCAGCGGGTACACCCCACAAACGCATGCACGTCAATGCACCCAATTAGGATTGCAGGCATGTATTCAAAAAGGACCTGTAGCAGCGCGTGCCTAACCTGCAGCTGGAGCTCTGTCATATCCAAAGGGTTGCCAATCTCTTCCAGCAGCTCCTGCATGCATGCTAGCACAGCTTTGCATGGCTTCCGTAATAATTGACTTCAAGGAACCGCTCCAGCTCGGCAGCTTTGGAGGGCTGCCTTCTAGCAGGGGCGCAAATCTGAGGTGGGCTGCACCGCTCCCGGTGCTACCAACACCCTTGAGCTAGCGGCAAGAACAGCAGCAAGAACAGCAACAACAACAACAGCAGCAGCGGCAGCAGCAGCAGCAGCAACAACAGCAGCAGCACTAACAGCAGCAGCAGCAGCAGCAGCAGCAGCAGCAGCAGCAGCAGCAGCAGCAACAACAACAACAATAGCTAGCAGCAGCAGCAACAACAACGACCAGCAGCACCAGCAACAACAACAAAGACGACGACTAGAGCAGCAGCAGCAGCAGCAGCAGCAGCAGCTATGGATGTGTACACATGCTTCACATGATGTCCCACGCTATAGTGCCTAGTTCACATGATGTCCCACGCTACAGTGCCTAGTTCGCATGATGTCCCACGATAGTGCCTCTAATGCATGGCCCTGCAGATGGGGTTGCCTAACAAGAGG